>Ga0233439_10004690_pt1 | contig 13079 bp, 8 predicted proteins | sample SI_123_September_6_FD_182713 | JGI IMG/M metagenome (GOLD analysis project Ga0233439, IMG submission 182713) | Seawater microbial communities from Saanich Inlet, British Columbia, Canada - SI_123_September2016_100_MG | ecosystem: Environmental > Aquatic > Marine > Inlet | place: Canada: British... | reverse complement strand
ACCGATCAGAGAAAATACCTCTCGCCGGAAACCAAGGCCATTCTGCCCCCGGCGACGCGGCGCGTACTCGCGCTCGACGATTAAGCCATCTCACTATTTTCGCGCAGAGTGAATCTGCCACTGCACCTGTCAACTCTCCCCACCATCCACCGACCGCTTTCAATTCCCATCCAGTCACCCGCGGCGATATTGTAAAACACCACCCGCTGTAAAAACGCCTTTCACTCCCGCATAGCCTCCCTACTCAACAGTGACTACCCGTTTCTATTCCGACACATCAGGCCACCGACCGCACTAAACCTTGCCCTCCGTCTTACGATTGCGTAAGCTGCAAGGCAAAAACGGAAGCGCATACTCATGCCCCAACCCATGCATCTGCCCAATACCCAGCTCTTGACCGAACGCGGGGACTTCGCCGAGCTTATGGTTGCCGGCATTCAACGCTACCTGCTGCGCGCCACTGAGGCATCCGTCGAAAAACGCCAGCGGCATTGGCACCGTGATACGAAAACTCCAGCTGCTTACGCCCAATCTGTCGAAGATAACCGCCAGCGCCTCGCGAAAATAATCGGCGCGCAAGACCCTCGCTCCACGCCGGAACTCAGCTATCTCGCCGATCGCCCTGTAGCCCACGGCCGCAACTACGAGATACACGCCGTGCGCTGGCGTACCTTTGAGCGCCTTGATGCTGAGGGATTGCTGCTCGAGCCCAAGCGCAAAGCCCGCGCCCAAATCATCGCCATCCCCGACGCCGACCAGACTCCTGAAAGCCTCGCTGGCCTCGAAAAAGGCCACAGCAACGCCTTTGCCGCCCGTTTAGCACAAAGCGGTTGCCGCGTGCTTATCCCGGTAATAACAGACCGTGCCTGCACGCACTCAGGCCTCGAAGGCGTGCGTATGAGCAATCAACCGCACCGCGAATTTATCTATCGTGCGGCTTTTGAACTCGGACGCCACCTCATCGGCTTTGAGATACAAAAAGTATTGGCCGCCATCGACGGGTTCAGTTCTGGCCCGATCGGCGTCATCGGCTATGGCGAAGGCGGGTTGCTCGCGCTATATGCCGCCGCGCTGGACCAACGCATCGAGGCCACCGCCGTCAGCGGCTACTTCCGCAACCGCCAGACCCTGTGGCGCGAACCGATCTATCGCAATGTCTTTGGCCTATTAGAAGAATTCGGTGACGCCGAGATCGCCAGTCTGATAGCCCCCCGTCATCTTATTATCGAAAACTGCCCACAACCCACCATCGACGGACCACCTACCGCCAGCGCAGATCGCACCGGCGCGGCACCCGGCCGGATCATCACCCCGTCCAGCGACCAGGTCACAGCGGAATTCCGACGTGCACAGGACCTAACCGGCCAACAGGGCGATAAATTTGCCCTCGTCGAGAGTCCCACCCCTTGCGGCGAATCCTTCTTACAGACCTTTCTCCGCACTCTCGGCATCCATCGCCTGCAATCGCCAAGCCACACTGCCCGCCGCCTACAGGATCTGCCGGACGCACACGAGCGTCGCAAAAGGCAATTCCGCCAATTAGTCGACCACACCCAGGACCTGCTCGCGCAAGCCGAGTTTAAACGCCAGGATTTCTGGGCCAAGGCCGACGCCCGCAACACCGAGACCTGGGCCAAAACCAGCCGTCGCTACCGTCTCCACCTCTACAACGAAGTCATCGGCCGACTGCCCGCGCCTAAAAGGGCTGCCAGCCCGCGCTCACGTCTGATCTGTCGCGAAAAGAAATACCTCCGTTATGAGGTCGTGCTCGACGTTTACCGCGATGTCTTTGCCTATGGCATACTGCTCTTGCCAAAGAATATCAAAAAAGGCGAACGCCGCCCCGTCGTCGTTTGCCAGCACGGCCTTGAAGGCCGCCCGCAGGATGTCGCCGACGCCAACAATGAGACCCCGGCCTATCACCGCTATGCCTGTCGCCTAGCCGATCTCGGGTATATCGTCTTCGCACCGCAAAACCCCTATATCGGCGAAGACAATTTTCGCCGGCTGCAACGACTCGCCAACCCGCTCAAACTATCGCTATTCTCCTTTATCACCCGCCAACACCAACGCATCCTGCAATGGTTGTCCAGCCTCGCCCAGGTCGACGCGCAACGCATCGCCTTCTACGGCCTGAGCTACGGCGGCAAGACCGCGATGCGCGTCCCGGCACTGCTCGAAGAATACTGTCTCTCGATCTGCTCCGCCGACTACAACGAGTGGATCTGGAAAAATGCCTCGGCCCGCCATAAGTATTCGTATTTACTGACCGGCGAATACGAGATGCCCGAATTTGACCTCGGCAACACCTTCAACTACGCCGAGATGAGCTGGTTGATCTGTCCAAGGCCCTTTATGGTCGAGCGTGGCCACCACGACGGCGTTGCCCCCGACGAGTGGGTCGCCTACGAATACGCGCGCACCTATCGGCGCTATGTCGAACTGGGGCTTGCCGACAAGAGCGAGATAGAATTTTTCGACGGTCCGCACACCATCCACGGCGAGGGCACCTTTCGCTTTTTACGACATCACCTGGGCTGGCCCAAAAAACACAATAAATAGGGGATCGTATCATGGATCTGCAACAAGCCAAAGAGCTCTTCGACAAACAAGGCTATGTCGCCTGGCCCGGTTTTATGACCTCCGACGAAATAGGCCAAGTCAACGACGCGTTGGACCGCTATATACGCGAGATCTTCCCCACACTCGACGAGACGGCCGGTTTCTTCGAAGACAAGGATGACCCTTCGACATTGATGCGGCTACAGGGCATGTGCGATCACGACCCCTTCTTCGACGATCTCTACCATGGCGAAAAATTCATGGGACTCGCCCGCGCACTACTCGATGACGACGTAGTCGGCAAAAATTTACAGTGGTTCAACAAACTGCCCAATGGCGGCAAGGCCACGCCGCCGCACCAAGACGGCTTCTACTTTATGCTCGAACCCAACGAGGCCATCACGCTGTGGTTGGCCCAGGACACCGTCGACGAAGAAAATGGCTGCGTGCGCTATTTGCCGGGCTCGCACAAAGAATCTATGCGCCCGCACCAACGCACCGAGGTCCTCGGCTTCTCGCAGGGCATCACCAATTACGACGTGGCAGATTACCAGCACGAAACCCCCGTGCACGCGCAACCGGGCGACTTGCTGGTCCATCACTCAATGTGCATCCACCGCGCCGACGAAAACCCGAGTCCGCGCCCGCGCCGCGCCCTCGGCTTCGTCTATTTCGCAGCCCGCGCCAAAGAAGACGCAGAAAAGGCCGAAGCCTATCGCCAGCAACTGTATGAAGAATGGGAAAGGGACGGACAGATCTGAACTACCAGCCGAGTTTCTGCGCCAGAAATTCCTCGCCCCCCACGTTATAAATTTTCGCCTGCGTGCGGAAAGCGGCAACGTGTCCGCCGCGCAATGCAATAAAGGCCTTTGGCTCCGGCGCCGCCTCGTAGAGCCTGCGACCGAGCGCAAAGGGGATCAATCGGTCGTCGCGGCTATGCGCAACCAATACCGGGCATTGTATATTGGCGAGAAAATCCAATGTCGGATACTCGATCTGGGAGAGCTGGCGCACCGGGAATATCGGATAGAGTTCCTGCCCTTGTAGCGATAAGCCTAGGTACACAAGACCATCTTATCTATGACGATTGCGACAGGTGACCCAGCAATTCAACCGCACCACCCCATCTCCTCCTGCCGTGATTCCTCGTCCCCAACATCGCCCAAGGTACGTGCGCACGGCAACAACAGTGTGCCAACCATACCCCATTGAAGACAACACATAATGATGTTAATTTCCCTTTAGATATATCCGTGTATTATTTTGGGTGAAAAATACGCTGGCCGATCATTTCGATCATCGCCAAAAGGAAGAGCTTCCGATGTCGCGAGAAAATCTCCACTCCCCCTCACAGACGACAAACTATACCGTCTGCGCCCTTTGCTTTCTCTACGCCATCGGCATTGCGCTTTTCCTCTCCGGCCCGCTTGACGCTGAAACCGTCACCTATCGCCTCGAAGTCGATAACACCTGGAGCCAAGAAACTCATCCCGGGCGTATGCCTCCGGAAAGGGCGCACTTCTCGTGGCTTGGTGGCGGCACGCACAGCGACCGGATCTCTTTCTGGCAGGAGGGCCAACTTGCCAGCCCCGGCATCGTCGAGATGGCCGAGACCGGCGTCATCGACATGCTCGTCGGCGAAATCGACCAACAGATAGACGAGGGTAACGCCTTCTCTTCTTTGCCTTATCGATGGTGGGTCTGCGCCGACGGGATTGTCAACGAAAGCTGCGGCACGTCCATTTTTGAATTCGAAGTCGATAGCGAGTTCCCGCTGGTCACCTTGGTGACAATGCTCGGTCCAAGCCCCGATTGGTTCGTCGGCGTAAGCGGGCTGAATTTGCGCGACGGCGCCCGTTGGCGGCCACAGGTCGTCGTCGATCTGCACCCCTATGACGGTGGTACGCGCAGCGAGAACGAATGGGCGCTCTACGGCGATTTCAACAATCCGCCCGAGCCGATCAGCCTGATTACCGACGAATCCGAGCAACTGGTCGGCCCCGCCTCGTTGGGCACGATGACCTTCACCTTACTCGCCAATAGCGACGAAGACTATCCTCCGGGCACTCTGGTCCCCGATGTCGATCTCGGCCTCCAACCCGTCCGGCTGCAAGTGCCCGAACAATTCCGTGGTGAAGTGCCCGAAAATCTGACCCTCAACCTGCCGCCCGGTTTTTCCGCCAGCGTTTTCGCCCACGAACGGCTGCGCCAACCGCGTTTTATGGCCTTTGACGACCAGGACGTATTGCACGTGGCCAATATGGGCTCCGATCAAATCGTCGCCTTCCCCGACCGCGACGACGACGGAGTCGCCGACGAGCGCATCATCGCGCTCGACGGCCTCGAAGAGGCACACAGCCTGCTTTTTTATAAGGGCGACCTCTATGTCGGCGAAGAACATCAGGTCATCCGCGCCCGCGATACCGACGGCGACCTTGTCTACGAAGAAAGGGAAGTCATCCTGCCGGATATCCCCTGGGACGGCTGGCACGACACCCGCACCATCGTCGTCGACGAGATCAATGACAAGATGTACGTGTCGGTCGGCTCACCCTGCGACTTGTGCCGAATGGAAGAGGGTTTCCAGATGGTCGGCAATAGCACCGAAGCCGTATCCTACCATCCCGAGCGCGGCACCGTCGTGCAGTTCAACCCCGACGGCAGCGGGCGACGGGTCTTCGCCACCGGCGTGCGCAATGTCCTCGGCATGGACTTCCACCCCATAACCAACGAGTTGTGGGGCAATAACAACGGCCACGACCTCGAAGGCCGCACCCGCCCGCCCGAATGGATCGATATTATCCGCGACCAAGACTTTATGGGCTATCCCTTTGTGCACAGCTACCAGGTCTGGAACGACTTCGATATCGACGTCTACAAAAGGGTCCTACCGATCACGCAAGCCGACCGCGACCGCGTCGCCATCCAGAAACGGCCTGTCGCCCTGGTCCCCGCCCACTACGCGCCAATGGGCATCCATTTCTACACCGGCGATCAGTTTCCTTCCCGCTACAAAAATGCCGCTTTCGTCGCCTTTCGCGCCGGCAAGGCCAAACTGTCGTCGCACCCCGGCTACCAGGTCGCCGCCATCTTCAGTGACCCCGATGGCTCCAACGCTCGCATGGGCAGTTTTATCACTGGGTTCCAGGCCGGCGAGACGCAAGACGACGTCTGGGGTTTCCCCGTCGGTCTGGCCACCGACGAAGAAGGCAGTCTCTACGTTTCCAGCGACAATCGCAACAACCTCATCATCAAAATCACCAATAGCCCGGTTGCCGGTTCTTGGGAACACAATTTGCCCGACGACCTGTCCTTCGGCGAAAGCATCGACTTCCGCGCCACAGTGCACGTCGAACGCACCGACCCCGAAGGCGGCCCAACCCGCCTGACCGCGGACTTGAGTGCGTTTGGCGGGCCTAGCGCACTGCCGCTTACGGCAATCGACGACAACACCTACCGACTCGAAGCTCGCCTGGAGACCGACGGCCTGCCCAAGGGCCTCTATCAAGTCAAGGTCCGGCTCGAACAGGAAATCCGCGGCGCGTTCCGCGGTTTTGACTTTATCCAGGAAATCGCCATTTTGCCCACGGACATAGCCGTCTTCGACGAAGACCTCGCCGCCCATTGGCAGCTCGCTGGGCTTGACGGCGCCCTGGTGCAAGAAACCAGTGACGGCCCCGTTTTCCACGGCACCCGCGCCACCACCGTCGTAGCCGAGCCCAAAAACTTCTACACCCCCTGGGCGGTAGAATTTCGCCCCGAGACGCCGATCAAACCGCAGGGTTTTGCCGGCATCCGTTTCGCCTTCCACCCCGGCGACGCCGAACTGCCCAACCTGCCGATCTTCATTATCTTCATCGACGGCCTCGGCATCGACTTGGTCCGCGATGTGGAAAAATTCCACATCGACTTCTCTAAGAAAGAGTGGCAAATAATCGAAATCCCCTTCGCCGCCTTCAACCAACCCAACTATTACGGCCCCGGCATCCGAGACCAGATCGACTTCGTCGACGTACTGCGTTTCGAGGGCAACCCGACGGGCACCTTCCACCTCGACGATGTGCGGTTAGTAACGCGTATCCCCTCGGGACCACCAGCCCCGACTGCCGTCTTGGAAGAGCGCGGCGAGGGTTTGCCCAACGAACTCGACCTGGCGCAAAACTTTCCCAACCCCTTCAATAGCGAGACCTCGATTGGCTTCACGTTGCCGATCGGCTCAGAAATCGAACTATCGCTGTACAATCTCGCCGGGCAGCAGGTAAGCCGACTCCTGCACGGCTGGCGCGAACCCGGGCGCTATACCGCCCGTTGGGATGGCCGCACCGACACCGGCCACAATCTGGCGACGGGTGTCTATATCTATCGCCTGCGGGCGGGCGACTTGGTCCAGTCGCGCAAGTTGCTGCTCTTGCGGTAAAGGATTGACACATAACCTGCCCTATCATTTAATCCGGCCATCACATTTTCGCCGTTGTGACGGCCAGATTAAATGATAACGACCTGACGGATAACGCCTATCGCACCGCAAAGAAAGCACCGTTAATGAAAATCACCGACGTAGAAGTCCTGCGCATGCAAGCCGGCACCGAGCCCAACAACAATTGGCTCTTCGTGCGTATCCACACCGACGAGGGCATCAGCGGTCTCGGCGAGGGTAGCCTGCAATACAAAGACGCCGCGCTGACGGCCGAGTTGGAAAACTTCGGCAGCTATCTACGCGGCAAAGACCCCTTCCAGATCGAGCATATCTGGACCTCGCTGCACCGCCGGGTCACCTGGACCGGCGGCGCGGTGACCATCAGCGCTATCAGCGCCATCGACTTGGCGCTCTGGGACATCAAGGGTAAGGCCTTGGGCGTACCGGTCTACGAATTGATCGGCGGCAAGGTACGCGACAGCGTGCCGCTCTATGCCAATGGCTGGTTCTCCGGCAAGCGCCCCTCTGCGCACGGGCCGCAAGACGGCGGTGAACCCGAACGCGACTGGTACGCGACTCGCGCCAAAGCCGTCGTCGAACAGGGCTATCGCTGCCTAAAACTCTACCCCTTCGGCGGCGAACAGGTCATAACCCCCGAGCGCATCACCCGCGGCGTCGGCTTGGTAGCCGCGGTGCGCGAAGCCGTCGGACCTAACATCGAAATCGGCGTCGACGTGCGCGCCCGCCTCAATGTCTGGAGCGCCCGCCGCGTCGCGCAACAATTGGAACCGCTCGACATCGCCTGGCTAGAGGAGCCGATACTCTTCGATAACGCCGATACCATGGCCGAATTTGCCCGCTCGGTACGCGTGCCGGTAGCCACCGGCGAGCAGCTCTACACCCGCTGGGAGTTCCGCGCGCTATTGGAGCAAAATGCTATTGGCATCATCCAACCCGATATCTGCCACGCTGGCGGTTTTTCCGAATTGCGCAAAATCGCCGCAATGGCCGAGACCTACTACGTCACGTTGGCCCCGCACAATTCCAACGGCCCGCTTTCGACGGTCGCCAGCCTGCACCTGGACATGGCCATCAATAACTGCCATATGCAGGAACTCTTCCTCAATTCAGTCGATCTCTACCACGAGGTATTGACCAACCCCATCGTCATAGAAAACGGCAACGGCACACCACCCGCCGGCCCGGGTTGGGGCACCGACCTCGACGACGCGGTCTTAGCAAAATTTCCACCGGCCGATTTTACGCCGGTCGTATCGGAGCCCTATTTGAGATTTTAATATCGCAACAGCGCAGAGCTCGCAATTAATCCATTGCTGCTATAAGACCACTGCACGAGAAGATCCGCATTCATCAGAAAGGCATCCTTTTTGTTCGACCCGGCCCTGAAGAAAAACTATGACCGCGACGGCTTCCTGATCGCCGAGGCGCTTTTTGACAAGAGCGAAATCAACGAAATCCGCCGCCGTATCGATACCCTGATCGCCGACCCCGATCACCCCCCAGAGGGCGTTACCATCGGCCGCGAAGGCAAAACCGCCGGCGACCGCCAAGCGAGCCAGGCCCGCGATGACTCGGTGCGCAGCGCCGCTTTTCTGGTGCGTTTCCTGCCCTTCTTTCAGGATTTTGCCCGCCAAGAAAAACTGCTCGAATTAGTCCGCGGCCTGATCGGTCCCCGCATCAAAGTCTTCCGCGACCAGGCTCTCTTCAAACCGCCGGGCGGCCAGGCTAAACCCCCGCACCAAGACCAAAGTTACTTCCTAGTCGAACCGGCAGACGAGCTGGTCACTGCCTGGATCGCCCTCGATGCGGCGACGACGGAAAACGGCTGTATGTGCTACGTTCCTGGATCACACCGACACGGGGTCTTTCCCATCGACAAAGACCCCGAACGCCCTGTGCACCACGTGCCCGACACCGGCGATCTGGCCCTACCCGACCCCGTGCGCTGCCCGGTAGCCGCCGGCTCGGTGATCTTTCACCACGGCTGCACCCTACACTTTAGCGACGATAACCGCACTGACACCTGGCGCAAGGCCGTGATCTTCCACTACGCCACCGCAGACGCCTGCTCCGCCAACGAACGGCTGAACCAAGAGGTCTCGCTCGAGATCGACTGAATGGCTCTTTGCACCGCAAAACCACAGCCCGCCACAAATTCCATAACGCACAAACGAGTTCACACTCCAGGCCGCGGCGCGGCTCAAAGGACATCCGAATTGTCGCCGCCCGGTGGTCCCGTGCCCGTCCGGTGGTCTCGTGCCCGTCCGGTGGTCCGGTGAGCAATACCCCCCTTTGCACCTGGCAGCGGCCAAGGGCCACAAGGCCGTCGTCGGAAAACGGCTCGACGCCGATGCGGAGATCGACGCTATTTACGACTATAACCACATGCCGATGAGCCTGCCCCCCTTATGGAGCAGCACGACATTGTCGAACTGCTGCTCGCTGTGCGGAGCGGCTTTTTTAGACAGCCCCCAAAACCACAAGAGCAGACGCTACATTATTATCCGATGCAACGTCTGCCGTTCTTGTCACATTGATAAGCCACTGCAATCAAAGTATCTTAAGACACCCGTTCTCCGACAGGAAACCATGTCCTTCAAGATCCTTTCCATCCTGCTTTGCACGCTTTGCGCCCTCGCCGCCGAAGCCGAACAACTCCGCTTCAGCACCCCCGCCGACTGGAGCACCTGGGATTTGCCGCTGGGCGCAGTCGAAGTCGCCACCAACGGCTCGATCCAACCCGTCCGCGTCCAGAAAAAAATCAATGCCGCCCTCAACGCCATTGCATTGGGCGGCGGTATCCGCCGCGTCGGCTCCAACGGCTTCGACGCCCTGAACATACTCGACGGCGACCCGGAGACTGGCTGGGCGCCGGACCCAACGGACGACGCCGAGGACTGGTTTGTCGAAATCGATCTCGGCCGCAGCGTTTCGGCGCGCAGCATCACCCTCATCTTCGCCGACGAAGCTCCCCCCTTCGAGCTCTTCGACCTACTGCTTTCCTCCGGTGAACCGCAACTCGACCGTGTCGCCAACCCCGTCGAGGGCTCGCTGATCTACCGCATTCGGGAACGCGTCAAGGAAAACGGCCGCCACCGCGTCACCTACGCGCCGGGCGACGCACTTGACCTGACCCCGATCCGCTACCTCCAGGTACGCAACCTCAAACACATCGACGGCGCCCGCTTGGTCGAAATAGAAGTCGAAGGGATCGGCGACAACTTGATCATCGGCCTGCCCGAGCGCGGCGGCGCGATCGACGTGATCATCGACGTCTTCAACCGCGCCGAGGAAGTTACCCTAGGCAACGCGCTCAACCTCGTCGACGGCTCAATCTTCGACCGCTGGCGCAACGGTCGCGAACCCCGCAACTCCTATAACACCTGGAGCCATATCACGATCGACCTCGGCGCCGTCTACCCCGTGGACTTCGTGCGGCTAATCACCGGCGTGGCCATCCGCGGCGGTTTCGGCGAACAACTGCTGCGCAGTCGGGCCGGTGCCAGCGGCGCGCGCTCTTTCAGTTACAAGGTCTATGAGATCCTCACATCCGATGGCTCGCTGGCTCCGGACGGCTCGCGTATATGGACCCGGCATTTTTCCGGACGAGGCACCCCCCTAGACCAACAAGCGGGTCTAGCCGACCATCAATTCCCGACCTTGCCGACGCGCTTCGTCCGCGTCGCCTGGTTGATCTGGGACGCGACCTGCGCCGAGACCGCCCCTGACGCGACATCGCGTTGGGCCTGTTACGCCAACGGCTCGGCCGAGGAGATCCAGGTCTACGGCGAGGGTTATCCGCTAGAAACCGGCTTCCGCTCGCCGCTGATCGACCTACAAGAGGGTAAGAGCCTCAACACCGTCGAATGGCAGACGCGGACCCCGCCGGGCACCCACGTGGAGATTCGCTCGCGCACCGGCAATCAAATCGTCGCGCAATACACTTTCCACGACAAGAATGGCAAGCAGGTCACGAAAAAAAAATACACCAAGCTGATCCCCAGTTTCAGGGGCGCAATCGACACCACGCGTATCGCCGGCGGCGACTGGAGCCCGTGGAGTAATATGTACAGCACTTCCGGTGCCTTCTTCCTATCGCCTTCGCCGCGCCGTTTTCTCGAACTCGACGTCAAGCTAGTCTCCACCAATCCGGAACAAGCCGCGCGTTTCGACTGGCTGGCCATCAACTTCACCGACCCCCTAGCCTCCCGGGTCGTCGGCGAGGTCTACCCCCTCGAAGTCATACCCGGCGAAGAAACCACCTTCTCCTATTACGTGCGCCCAGCGGTCTCTGCCACCGGCTTCGACCAGATCTCGGTCGAAGCTTCCACGATCCCTCGTTTTACCGCCGCCTTTATCGACGGCGAAAGCGTCGAGGTCGAGATTACATCGCTCACCCAGGGTTTTCTCGCCACTTTTCCGCGCCGGATCCAGAGCCGCCAGCTCGTCGAATTGCGTTTCATCTCGCCGATCTACCTGCAATCGACTCGCTTTGATGCCTTTCTCCACGACAGCGCCCGCCAGCAAACCCGTCAATTGGTCGATCCTGGCGACGCCGAAACGCAAATCGAGAGCAGCAGCAATGTGGTGGGCATACCGACCAGCGCAACATTGTTCTCCAACCTTTCGTTCACCTCTTCATTCATCACTCCCAATGGCGACGGGATCAACGACCGCCTCATGGTCTCCTTTGATCTGGTCAATGTGCTCTCCGCACGCCCATTGCGCTTGTCCCTCTACGACCTGGCCGGCCGACGGCTCTATTCCATCGAGTTCGACGCGCAAGCAGGGCACCAGGAACTGTCCTGGAATGGCCGCAACGCCCAAGGGCATCTCACACCGCCCGGCCTCTATCTGCTCGAATTGCAAATCGCCAGTGACAGCGGCGATCGCAGTGTGCGACGCGCCGTGTCGGTCACCTACTAGTTTTATGTTTTTATCCTGGCGTAAATGCCTTACTATATTAGCCTTGTATTCTATCAACTCACGGAATATCCATGCGCTATTTAATACGTACAAAATTAATACTGCTTATCGGCATCTCCGTCGTATTGACCTATCTGGTGGTTATCGCATTCGATATCCTCCGGGTTCGGCAACGAGTCGAACACGAAACCGAATTGCGCATGGCCAACTTAGTGCAGAACTACGCCAAGCGATTTGACGCACAAGTCGCCCGATCGACCCGCACCTTCGTCGAAATCCACCCTGAAATCAGCAGCGAACAGATCTACGCGCAACTGCGCGCTAATCTCGTGCAAAACTACCTCAACGAGATGGCCGCGATCGGCAACAAACACGGCGGCACCTTGGACAAATTCATGGGTGACGGCATCATGGGTTTTTTCTGCGACCCGGAATGCTCGGGCACGGTGCAAGACGCCGTACAATGCGTACACATGGCGCAAGCCATGCAGGAACGCGCCGCGGGCTTGCAGATCGCCGTCCGCATCGGCATCAATGGCGGCGGGGATAGAAGGATAACAGAGCCGACATGAACGACGACAAAGTCGAAATTCTCATCGTCGACGACGCGCCCGAGAATCTGGAACTGCTGGGTAGAATTTTGGAAATGGCCGATTTCTTGGTCCGCCCAGCGACGAGCGGCCAAGCCGCCCTGCAAACCGCACAGGCGGCCCTGCCCGACCTGATCTTGCTCGACCTGACGATGCCGGTGATGGACGGCTTCGAGACCTGCCGGCGCCTCAAAGCCAACCCGGCAACCAAAGACGTGCCGGTGATCTTTCTCACCGGCCAAGGCGAAATTGAAAAAGTCGTACAGGGTTTCGAGCTCGGCGCCGTCGACTATATCACCAAACCCTTCAACACCACCGAATTACTCCGCCGGGTTAGCACCCATATCGAACTCTACCAGCTCCAACGCAGCCTCTCGCGCGAAGTAAAAACAAAGACCGATGAGGTCCAGGACGCGCAAGAGCACATGGAACGGGCCAACCAGGTCTATTCCTCTTTCGTCCCGCGAGAATCCCTCACCCTCTTGCAACGCGACAATATCCTCGACGTGCAACTCGGTGACCAGGTCCAAACCGAAATGTGCGTTCTCTTTTGCGACATCATC
>Ga0233439_10004680_pt1 | contig 13098 bp, 9 predicted proteins | sample SI_123_September_6_FD_182713 | JGI IMG/M metagenome (GOLD analysis project Ga0233439, IMG submission 182713) | Seawater microbial communities from Saanich Inlet, British Columbia, Canada - SI_123_September2016_100_MG | ecosystem: Environmental > Aquatic > Marine > Inlet | place: Canada: British... | reverse complement strand
TAACCTTATTCTTTTCAAGTAAGATTGTCGCAAAAGATTTCACTATTCAAATACTTCACTTCTCGGATTTGGATGGGAATGATGCGAGTATTTTAGAAAATGTCAGTCATTTTTCTGCACTGGTAAATGCCTTTAAAAATGATCCAGTTCACGGGAAAAATACCCTACTCCTAAGTTCAGGTGACAATCTAAAACCAGGCCCAAGATTTTATGCAGGAAAAGAAAAACAATTAAAAGAAATAACTGGTTCAAATGAGCCGGGGAACGGAGATATTGCCCTATTGAATGAAATGGGCATTCAAGCATCTAGCATTGGAATTCAAGATTTTGCAGCTGGTGTAAGTGCGTTACAAGGTGCAATTTCAGGTGATGGTATCACAACAGCTCGTTTTCCACACTTGGCAGTAAATATAGATTTTTCCACTGAAAAAAACTTTGATTTAGGGAAAAACGCTGAGGAGGTTAAAAATCTTTTTGGAAAAGTTGCCGGCTATGCTGTTGCAATCATTAATAATGAAAAAATTGGGATAATTGGAGTAACCGATCCATACCTAAAGAAATTAGTTAACGTTGGTAAATTAGCTATTCAGCCTAAAGATCCCGAGGACGTCGAACAACTAGCACTCATCATCCAGGACGCAGTTGGCAAACTTGAAGCAGAGGGTGTAAATAAAATTATTTTGTTAGCCCGTATTCAGCTGAATCGTGTAAAAATTTTAGCAAATTCACTTACAAATATCGACATTATCATAGCTGCAGGTGCAGATGGTAAATCGAGTATGGGTGATAACAATGATGTTTTGTTTCTGAGCGAGCATTCGGCAGATAAAGATTTTTCAGAAAATTATCCCTATACGACTCATGATGAAAAAGGGAATCCAGTTTTGATAGTTAGTGTAGACGGTGATTATAAATATCTCGGACGATTAATATTATCTTTTGATGATAATGGACGCATACGACTAGATAGCCTCAATCCGGTTATCAACGGCGCATACGCTTCCATTGAAGCAGTTGTGAAGAAGGTAAAAGGTGTTCCAAATCCAAAAGTGCTTGAGATCCGAGATGCATTACAAACTGTTATTCAAAAAAATTATGGATATATTTTAGGCTACTCAACAGTTTATTTAGACGGAAGACGGTCAAAAATTAGAAAAGAAGAAACAAATTTAGGGAATTTAACTGCTGATTCAATGCTTTGGTATGCAAGTCAACTCACCAGAGAGAATATCCAAATTGCATTACAAAATAGCGGTGGTATCAGAACTGATATGGGGACTTCGAAATTTTTAGATGGTTTTAGTGAAGCGGTATTGCTACCACCTTATGCCTACAGAGGCACCAAAATTCTTGAAGGTGGTATTACAGAAGGCCATATCCGAGCAACACTTACCTACGATAATGGTTTGGTTGTATTAACAGTTACGGCTTCCGAACTAAAAGATCTTCTGGAAAGTGGTGTGTCAGCGTCTGGGCCAGGTTTGACAGCTGGGAGATTTCCGCAAATAGCAGGAATGAGATTCAGCTTTGATACTACAAAGACGCCCAAGTCTGAATTTGGAAATGGCCAGCGAATTCAAACTTTGGAAATAGTAAATCGAAACGGTCGCATACTAGATACACTTGTCGAAAACGGTATCCTTCAGGGTAATCCGAATAGAACCTTTAAAATGGTGACATTGAATTATTTAGCGAACGGTGGAGATTACTACCCTTTCTTGGAATTAAGTAGCCCCTCTAGGCTCAATCTTTATGAGGGTAGGGGTTATGGTGATAAAGCTGATTTTCCAAATGCAGATTTGAGAAATGATCCAGGTTTGAATTCGGATTTCAGTTGCACAGGTTGTCAACAAGACGCTTTGGCTGAATATTTACTCGTTTTTCATTCTCATCCTGATTTAGCTTTTTCTGAAGAGGAGACTCCTGCTTCCACGGACACAAGAATTCAAATGACTCGTTAAAAATAACGGAAATAAATTTGTATTTCTTCAATTGAAAAATTGATCAAAACTTTGATTTCTAAAAGGAAACTGATGAAGAAAATTAAATTACTTTTGCTCATCGGTCTGATGGGGGTTTCGATTGCTTTTGCTGGAGACACTCCCTCAGTTGAAGGAACAAAGATTTATTTTGTTAATATTCAAGATGGTGATGTCCTCAAAAGTCCATTCATTGTCCGATTTGGTCTGAGTTCTCAGATGGGAATTGCTCCAGCCCTTGTAGATTGGCCTGACACAGGACATCATCACCTAATAATAAATTCTCCAACTCCTGATCCAAACAAAGCCATTCCTAGTAAAAGCGAGAATCATATTCACCTAAGCGGTGGTCAAACAGAATGGGAGGTTAATCTCCCATCAGGCCAGCACACGTTGCAACTGATCTTGGGAGATTATTCACACATCCCGCACGACCCTCCTGTAATTTCGGAAGTCATCACCATCACTGTGGAGTAAAGAGATGAAACTCTCTGTTGGCAGTAAATTGCTCCTACTCATTACGATTGGGGGAGGACTGGCTCTGACACTGATGGCGGTTGTTCTGATCGGGATGGAACTAAACAGGGCAGACCAACGTTTTGTTGAGCGTTATCAGGGTCTTTCAGATTTGATGTCAACTGAACTAGCCCCTGCGCTGCACCTATCTGATGAGAGAATCATAGGGAAACGTATCCAAACCTTTTTGAGTGTTGCAAAGAATGACTTAGAGTTACTTCGAGCATATGATCTCGAGGGAACTCAAATTTATGAGTATGGGGAAGCAGACTTTGAAACCCAACTTAATCAACTGATCATTAATCGATTGCCAACTCTTCAGACAGGGCAAATTGTTATTGAGCAGAATGAGGCAAACCTGATCCTACTTCAACCAGCTCGGCTCGCTAGCGATGAAATGGCCGGCTATGTGGGGTTGATTTGGAGCCGTCAGGAGCTACAAAATCAACGTGAGGAATTAATAATTACCTCAGCATGGTTGATTCTAGCCATGCTCCTGGGAACAAGTTTGAGTTTACTAGGGGCAGTGTACCTCTTTATTACTAGACCAGTTGGACAAATGCTTCTTTCGCTTGATACAAGTTCGCGGGGAATTGCGGATTCAAATATAGAACTTTCAGAACGGACTCTGAGGCAAAGCTCTTCACTCGAAGAAACCGCAGCTTCCATGGAACAGATGTCAAGCATCATGGAAAATAATGCTGAAGAATCCAAGAAAGCTGCGCAGTTGATGCGTGGGACTCGTCAAACTGCAGATCAAGTTCGTGACAACCTTTTGGCCGCTGTCACCCAAGCTATTTCTTCAAACGAAAAAACCCTGACACAGTTGCAAGGAACCAACGAACGTGTTGTGGGAGCAATGTCAGCAATATCCAGTAATTCTCAAAAAATTGAAGGTATTATAAGCTTGATAAACGAGATCTCTTTCCAAACTAACCTCCTTGCTCTAAATGCGTCCGTGGAAGCTGCCAGAGCTGGGGAGCATGGAAAAGGATTTGCGGTAGTTGCCACAGAGGTACGCAAACTAGCGCATCGCTCTGCAAGGGCTGCTGCTGAAATTGGGAATCTGATTGAGACCAGCAAACAAAGTATTCAGCAAGGGAGAGAGTTCGTCAAAGACAGTGACGAATCCCTGAGCGAAATGCGAACTGAATCCCAAGCAACCCTTGAAGGCCTCCACCAACAAAGTAGTGAGAATCTGGAAGCAATTCTTCGAGCGGTGATTGAATTCTCCGAAGTTATGGAGAGCATCGAAGTCGCCTCAGCGGAGCACGCTAACGGGATCAACCAGGTCAACAAAGCTATTATGGACATGGACCAACTGACGCAAGAAAATGCAACGATGGTCGAGCAAAGTGCTGAAGCCAGTGAACAAATGGCCTCGCAGGCCGAACGCTTACGTCAACTCTTTGTCCCGGGACAACGCCGTAACAACCAGAAAAACTCCTCTACCAAAAAAGCAATTGAGGTAAACCAAAATCTAAAAGATTCCAAATCACTACCAGAGCCCAACTACAAAAAATCACGCTTTACAAATCGATCAAACACTGAAGATGATTTTTTTGAGTAGTCCCTAAACGTTCCCCTTCGAGGGTTCGAATCTTTGTCCTCTCAAGGGCAAATTTCAAAGGAGGAAGCATGATCGAATTGACTGTAAATGGACAAACCCACCAGTTGGATGTAGATCCAACAACTCCACTTCTCTGGGTCCTCAGAGAGCATCTCAAGCTCACGGGCACCAAATATGGCTGCGGCATTCAAAACTGCGGCTCCTGTACAGTCCACGTCAATGGAAAGGCTGTCCGCTCCTGTGGAGAAACCCTTGAAGAAGTAGCCGGGAAAAACATCATTACAATCGAGGGACTCTCTGAAGATAATCAACATCCTGTTCAGCGTGCTTGGGCAGAGATTGATGTTCCTCAATGTGGCTATTGTCAACCAGGATTTATCATGGCGACAGCAGCTTTTCTAAAGATGATGCCAGAGCCCGAGGATCAAATGATTGACCGCCTCCTAACAAATATATGCCGCTGTGGAACCTACAACCAAGTACGGGCTGCCATTCACCGAGCTGCTGAAATTCAAAAGGAGGAAGCATGAAAATTGTTGCACTGAATCGGCGAGATTTTTTAAGAAGCTCAGCACTAGTTACAGGTGGACTTTTATTGGGATTCGAGGCATCTGCTGCCACTAAAGTCCAAAGCGTTTCTTCCCAGTTAGGACCTTTCCTTCAAATGACTAATCAAGGAAAAATTCGATTAGGGGTTCCCGTGGTGGAGATGGGCCAGGGGATCTATACTTCCCTAGCCATGAGTGTAGTTGAAGAACTGGAGATGACTTTGGACCAAGTTGAGGATATCCAGACAATTTTTCATCCGGCCTTCAAGAATCCTATCGTGTCTTACATGACCAAAAATAAGTTGCAGTTGCAGATGACTGGGGGCAGTACATCTCTTATGGGGTGGGGCAAATATTACCAAAATATCGGTGCCACTGCCCGAGAAATGATAGTTTCTGCAGCAGCAAATGAATGGGATGTCTCACCAAGCAATCTCAGAGTAGATGGTGAGTATGTAATTAATACGATTACAGATAAAAAACTTAGTTACGGTAAACTTGTTGAGAAAGCTGCAAAATCAAAGATCCCTGAGAATCCCAAAATCAAGGAATCGATTGAATTTAAAACTATTGGCAAGCCAATTAAGAGGTGGGATACATCATCCAAAATCAGTGGGAAAGCGGTATTTGGTGCTGATATTCAATTACCTGAAATGCTTTATGGAACTATTAAAAACACACCCATTCTTGGAAGCAAAATTATTGGGATTGACGAATCCATAGCTAAATCGATCGATGGCTACATCACCTCCATACCACTTGAAGACATGGTTATTGTAGTAGCAAATTCAACTTGGTCTGCAATGCAAAGTGCTTCAAAAATAATTATCAACACTGAGGGGGGAAATGTAGATCTCAACAATGAATCAATAAAAATGCGATTGCACGAAGACTCAAGGCAAGAGGGGGTCCAGGCTGGAAATAAAGTAGGCAACGTTGAAAAGGGATTTTCTACATCTTTAACCATTGTTGAACGTGAGTACGAACTTTCCATTCAAGCCCATGCTGCAATGGAACCTTTAACCGCTACCGCAAATGTTACAGAGGATCAGTGCGAATTTTGGGGGCCAGTTCAAGTACAAGACATACCTGTAATGGTTGCATCACAAGTGACTGGTCTCACTCCAGATAAAATCAAAATAAATACAACTTTTTTAGGTGGTGGTTTTGGTAGAAAAACAGAAGCAGATTTTGTTGTACCACCGATTGTAGCATCCAAGGTTTTGGGTAAACCCGTTCAAATCACTTGGAGCAGAGAGGAAGATTTGAGGGGTGGATTTTATAGGCCACCATCACTAGTTAAATTGAAAGCAGGACTTGACACAAAAGGGTTACCAACTTCTTTTGAGGCCAAGTTGGTATCACCGTCATCGTCCCTTCATATAGCTCAAGCTATGGGATCTTTCTTCCCACCGTGGATTTATGAAAATGGTTACGATCTTTTCATCGTAGAGGGTATGCCTCAGCAGCCTCTTGATGATGTTGAAAATCAATATTTAATTCCAAATATTGATGTCAAGTACGTGCCCTCAGATATTGATATGAAATGGGGATTTTGGAGAAGTGTTGGGGCTGCAGGGAACAAATTTGCAATAGAAAGCTTCATAGATGAGATAGCTCAAATTAGTAAGGCAGATCCATTAGAGCTTAGGACAAAATTGTTAAAACATAACAAACGTGCATTGAATGTTTTAGAGAAAGCAAAACTGCAAAGCAATTGGGGCAAACCACAGAAAGGCCATTTCCAAGGTTTTGCTTATGCGGATTCACTAAACTGCATACAGACGCAGGTTGCAGAAATTTCAATCAATCAAAGAGGTCAAATTGACATTCACAAAATCACTTGTGTCTTAGACTGTGGGCCTACCCATAATCCTCACTTAGTGCATCAACAAGTTGAAGGATCTATAATCTTTGGACTCAATGCTGTAATTCTTGGAGAAATTAACGTTCAAAATGGTCAGATTGTTGAGAGTAATTATGATGATTATAAAATGTTAAGATTGAAGGACACACCCCCAATTGACGTACATCTAGTTGCAAGTAGCGCCAAACAAGGGAGAATTGGAGAAATTGGTACTCCAGTTATTGGACCTGCAGTAGCCAACGCTGTGTTCGCTGCAACTGGCAAACGTATCAGAAGACTGCCAATCCGAAAGGAGGACCTGGCTTAGTTATCCCTCGAAGCTGATTCAGGTTTATATTGAAATGACCTCATCAATAGTCATTGTTGATGATTCCCGGAGTATTCGAGGACACATTCGGCGTGTCCTCGAATCTGCTCCAGAAACTTTTAAGGTAGTCGAGCATGAGGATGGACTGAAGGTTCTCCACTGGCTCAGCAAACTAACACCTAAAGAACTTCCTGATTTAATTCTCCTCGACCGGAACATGCCTCATGTCACTGGAGACGAATGCATCCGAATCCTCAAGGCTGATTCCCACTGGAAACACATTCCTGTTCTTTTTCTAACTGCTCAGGTCTCCACAGAGAACCTTGTCCAAGGTCTTGTTCAACTTTCTGCAGATGACTACCTACCCAAACCATTCGCTGCAGATGAGTTGATCGCTAGGATTCAGGTTTTACTTCGCATGAAAAGAGCCGAGGATCAATCGAGAGATTTAAATAGACAACTGCAGAGTGCTTTTGATCAACAGGTCCTGGCTTATCAAGAGTTGAAGACCACGAAGATTAAGCTTGCAGAAACAGAGGCCGCAAATCGGTTGACAAGGCTGTTCGAGAAGTTTGTACCGAAGGGTTTTTTAGAGAGAATAGCTCCCGACGGACTGGAATCACTACGTTTTGGAACAGCAGAAAGCGATGAGGCGACCATATTATTCAGCGACATTCGATCATTTACAGATTTATCAGAACCACTTTCTCCACAAGAGTTGATGGATTTTCTAAACGATTATCTAAAAATGATGAACATGTCGATCATGGTAAATCATGGTTTCGTCGACAAGTTCATTGGGGATGCCGTCATGGCTATTTTTGACAAGACAGAGCAGTCAACAAATGATGCGAGGAATGCACTGAATGCCGGGATGGGAATGCTACAGGTGCTGGGGACAATGAATCAAAAACGTCAGCGGCAAGGACAAGTCCCAATTTCAATTGGAATCGGTATACATACTGGACCTGTTGTTTTTGGAACACTTGGATTTGAAGAAAGAATGGATTCCACCGTATTGGGAGATGCAGTCAATTTAGCCTCAAGGCTAGAGGGCCTGACAAAATACTATGGAGCTTCGTTGCTCTTTTCAGATCAGACCCTGGAAACTCTCGGAGATCAACAAGATGGTCTTATGTTCAGAGAAATTGACCTTGTAATGGTGAAAGGGAGAAAGCAGCCAGTTACTATCTTCGAGTTGTTCAATAGCGATAAGTCTGATGTGCAATCTGCAAAGAGGGCTGTGATGGAAAATCTTGAAGAACCACTGAGCTTGTACAGAATTCAGAAATGGGATGAGGCTGAGAAGATTTTTTGCGAACTTACTGAAAATCACCCTCTTGATTCGCTTCCTGCTATTTATGCTGAAAGGTGTCAGGAAATGCGAAAGAATCCTCCACCAGCCAACTGGGATGGTGTTCAGAAATTCAATCAAAAATGAATTTTGAAGCATTACCGGCAGAGGAATTTTTAGATGAAGCTCAAGAGCTACTGCAGGAGATTGAGGATTCCCTACTCTTACTGGAAGAAGAACCAAGCAGCTATGAAGTAATTCAACGATTATTTCGCTCCGCTCACACCCTCAAAGGTGGTGCTGCAATGGTTGGACTGACTGATTTAGCTAATGGAGCACACGAGTTTGAGGCAATTCTATCCAAGCTTAGATCGGGTACCCTAAAAAGTTCTCCACAAATTGTCTCTACCCTATTGAAAGGCAGAGATAATTTGCTTTCGTTGCTGAATCCTTTATTAAGTAGCTCACCAAATAGTTCCTCAAGCAAAGTTCAAAAAGACTCCACAGATCTTCCCCCAGATGAATCTTTCATTGAAGAGCAGCCGACGAATGAAGAGCTGACACCTCTGAACAGATCTTCAATACCACAAAGCAACACTTACCTAATTCATCTCAAATTTGATCCAGTTTGCTTGGAGTTTGGGCAAGAGCCAATGATGTTGTTGCGGCAACTCCAGCAATTTGGGGAATTGAAAGTAATCGCTCACACAAGTGATTTTCCAAGCTGGTCCGACTTTGATTCCACAAAATTGTACCTTTGGTGGAGTATTAAATTAGTCAGCGATAAGCAACTTGATGAAATTGATCAACTACTGGAATTTTATCGTGGAGAACAATCGGAATTTCTGATTGAAGCAATAGAAACTCCAACAGAGGACGAGCAGGAAGTTCAACAAGCTCACCAAAACATGCTTGCTCAAATCTCCGCTAAAGATGAGAAAAATGAGTATTCTGAACCAAGCCAAAATCCTGAGTTAATGGAAGCTGATGTTGTAGAACTCCCAAAAACCAGTCAGACGATACGAGTTCCGGTTTCTAGATTAGATCGGTTGCAAAATTTGGTCAGTGAAACAGTAATCCGACAAGCTAGACTCTTACGCCTTAATGATGCAATCCAGGCTACTGATGATCAATTGGGTGAGCAGTTTCTCCAGTTTGTGGAAGATAATGAACAAGCGGTCAGAGAGTTACAGGATCAGATCCAGCAAGTTCGGATGATTCCAGTTGGGACAATTTTTTCTCCGATGAAGAGGGTAGTTCGTGATTTTGCTAACCGCCATCAAAAGCAGATCAAACTAGACATTTATGGGGCTGAGACCGAGCTAGATAAAACTATCACTGAGCAGATCCAGGGGCCTCTGATGCACTTGCTTAGAAATGCCATGGATCATGGGATGGAAACTCCATCAGATCGAATTGATGCCGGGAAGAACCCAACCGGCACAATAACCTTACAGGCTTCTCAGCAACAGGGGTTTGTTATAGTTGAAATCGCTGATGATGGCCAGGGGCTGGACCCGCAGAAGATCTTAGAAGCAGGACGTAGACTTGGAATGGTGGTCCCAGATCACCAGCCAAGCGAACAGGAAGTTCTTCAATTGATATTTCAACCAGGTTTCACAACCACTAAAGAAGTCACAGAGATTTCTGGGCGTGGTGTAGGCATGGATGCTGTAAAAAGAGATATTGAGGCGTTGCTTGGCAACATTGAAGTCAGCAGCCAACTTGGGAAAGGTACTGCACTCAAACTAAAGCTACCTCTCTCGCTTGCAATTATTGAAGGGATGTTGATTCGTGTTGGTAAAGAAATGTTTGTGTTACCTTTGTTGTTGGTGACCGAGACTCTTCGACCTCTTCCCAATCAGCAGAAACGCTTTAAAAATCGAGGAGAATTAATTGATATTCGAGGGCAATATCTACCCCTAGTACGGCTTCACCAGCGGCTCAAAATCGAGGAGGCTATTGATAAACCTGAAGAGGGATTGTTGATTGTCGTTCAACAGGGGACACAAAAATACTGTCTATTGGTCGACAGTATTGAAGATCAGTTGCCCGTTGTAATCAAGAGTCTGGAAGAACACTTCGTTCATATTCCAGGAATAGCTGGTGCAACAATTCTTGGAGATGGTTCAGTGTGTTTTATTCTCGACGTAGCGGCTATTTTGAACTGAACGAGGCCTCATGGATTTCCAACCGCATCATGTGCTGGGGAATTTCAGTCTTCTAGATGAAGAAGATGAAAACTTTGATTATCAACTACTCCATCACAATGGAGAACAGTGGCTAACTTTCCGGTTGGGAACGGAGACCTATGGACTCGAAATTCTTCAGGTACGTGAACTCATCAGTTATCCGGAGAGCATCACTAGGGTACCTAGATTACCATTGTTCCTATTGGGGATGATTAACTTGCGAGGGATGGTTCTCCCCATTATGGATCTACGAAAACGTTTTGAAATGGCAGAATATGAGACTGGCCCATTCACAGTCATCATCATTGTTCAAATCAAAAGCAAAGTGATTGGTGTAGTAGTGGATTCTGTTGTGGATGTTGTGAATTTGCAGCAAGAAAATCTTTTAGAAGCTCCAGAAGAATCAACTGAATTAGACTCCAAGTTCGTTAAGGGACTCGCCAATCTTCAAGGAGAAATGGTCATTCTCCTGGATTTGGAACAATTACTAGCACCCGATGAATTAGAGCAACTCAGTATGCTCCGTTGAAATCCAGGTTAGAGCGGTGTTACCTCCCAAAATTCGTGTTCTGATTATCGATGACTCTGCAATCGCACGAAATACTCTTAGCAGGATCTTGGAAACTGACCCAGAAATTCAAGTCGTCGGCACTGCTCCGGACGCCCTGATTGGGTTAAGAAAAATTAGTGAGTGCTTACCTGATGTTCTAACATTGGACGTCGAGATGCCCAAAATGGATGGACTGACCTTCTTAGAACGTCTGATGTCTTCCAAACCAATGCCAGTTGTTATGGTAAGCGCATACACTGCAGAGGGTTCAGAGACAGCCATGAAAGCGTTGGAATTGGGAGCTCTTGAAATCATTGAGAAGCCACGGATTGATGTCAGTTCTGGACTTCAAGATCTTGCTCTACAAATTACTGACAAGGTGAAAGCTGCTGCACAAGCAAAGCTCAAAACTCCTCAACAACGCTTCCACCAGCAAGTCACCCCCGGCACACGAATTTGTTCAAATGCTACCCAATTACCACGTATTACCAACACACCTAACGTCATTGCTTTTGGGGCTTCTACGGGTGGAACCGATAGTCTTCGCGAAATTCTTGCAGAATTGTCGCCGGAAACTCCAGGAATCTTGGTTGTCCAGCATATGCCCAAAGCCTTTACCACCTCCTTTGCAAAAAATCTGGATCGAGTATCTAAAATCAGAGTCAAGGAAGCCGTCACAGGAGATCGATTAGAACCTGGATTGGCCCTATTATGCCCCGGTGATCATCACCTGGAACTGAGACGGGAGGTCTATGGCTATTTCGTTGAATTAAATTCTGGTTCACTCGTCAATCGGCATAGACCCTCGGTAGATGTGCTGTTTGATTCAGTTGCTCAAAACGCTGGGATTGATTCCATGGGAATCTTGCTCACGGGTATGGGAAGTGATGGAGCAAAAGGGTTACTCCAGATGAGGCAAAAAGGGGCTTGGACGATTGCCCAAGAAGAAAGCAGTTGTGTCGTTTACGGTATGCCTAGAGTAGCAGTAGAATTGCAAGCACCTCGCGAAGTACTGAACCCTCAACAAATCATTGAACGTTTAAGATTGCTTTTGCAATAACTTATAGATACCTGCGTATTTTTTAATATTCGTTTCCAAGGATTGAAGAATTCAATAATCTTGAAGCTGATCAATTATCCTTCCTCAGCAGATATCCTATACAGACAGTAAATGTATGCCTGAAATCACCCTTTCTCCCTCGATTCTTTCCGCTGATTTTGCTCGTCTTGGTGAAGAAGTTCAGGATGTATCCGAAGCAGGTGCAGACTGGATTCATGTTGATGTAATGGACGGACACTACGTCCCAAATCTGACAATCGGTCCGGATGTTGTTAGGGCGATCCGCCCTTACACGGACAAACCGTTCGATGTGCATCTGATGATTCAACCATATGAGCCCTATCTCGAAGCTTTTGCCAATGCGGGAGCAGACGTCATAACCGTTCATGTGGAGGCGGGTCATCACATTGATCGTGCACTTCAACAGATTCGTTCTGTGGGTAAGAAAGCCGGCGTTTCCCTAAATCCATCAACCCCTGAGAGCTCATTAGAGTATCTGATGGAGAAGTTGGATTTAATTCTGGTGATGAGTGTCAACCCAGGATTTGGAGGACAAACTTTTCTGGAATCTCAATTGAGAAAAATCCGCAGAATTCGAAAGATGATCGGTGATCGTTCGATTGCACTGGAAGTCGATGGAGGGATTAAACCCGAAAATATTGGAAAAGTTGTCGAGGCAGGGGCCAATGTAGTTGTGGCAGGTTCTGCAGTCTTTCAGGGTGAAACCCCCTCTGATTACAAGAAAAATCTGGATTCACTGCGCAAAGCAGCTAACACCGTCTAAGCTAGATTCCTAGCTTAGACCCGACTCATCAGGATGTGCTGAGATTTCTACTCCTGTTCCCACCAAAAAAAATCAGAAGTGGAGTTGCCCTACCATTAAAAGTCACTTTGGTGAATCTCCACCTGACTAGAAATCAGACCACTACTAAAGTAACCCAAAGGTTTTTAGGAACTTTTGCATTGTCTAATTTTTTCCATTCATTGCTGAAACACACTGGTTTCGAGCGTCACTTGTTCACATCGTAAGCAGCAGTCTCTTAAGAGCCTTTTCCACAATAGGCCAGACGTGAGACGTTGGATCCACCAGTTCGAAGTGCCCAATTTCAGGAATTACTTCCAAATCTATTGATACTTCAAAAGCTTGTTTCTGAAGTTCAAACACATCCTCCTGAACCATTTTCGCACGGACATTCTCATCATATTCTCCAATCA
>Ga0233439_10004679_pt1 | contig 13102 bp, 13 predicted proteins | sample SI_123_September_6_FD_182713 | JGI IMG/M metagenome (GOLD analysis project Ga0233439, IMG submission 182713) | Seawater microbial communities from Saanich Inlet, British Columbia, Canada - SI_123_September2016_100_MG | ecosystem: Environmental > Aquatic > Marine > Inlet | place: Canada: British... | reverse complement strand
CTTTTTGAAACGGATAAGTCCTAAACGGGATTAGTCCCCTGAGTGGGTGGGTGATCTTTGCATAGTTGGTTATGAAATAGTCTGGGTCTCGTCCCGATTTTACTATTTCTCTCATGATTTCTTTCTTAGTTAGAACTGAACTCATCTTTTCCTGTTAGCGAAATCGTATGCCTTAAAAACTTCAAACGGGTCCGACTTTCTCTTATCGTTTGGTGTCTTTTTTGATTCTGGGGTAGACGGTACATCCAACCCTGGTCTGTCAGGTTTCTGCTCCTCCAGTCCGCCGATCTTAAATCTTTGTACTGCTGTCACTAGGGTCCTGACTCTTGACACGGGTTGCACAAGCACATTCGCTTCGCCCTCTGACGTCAAAGTAAGACCGCTCTTCGTTAAAGACTTGTACTCTTTTTTAATAAAAGTAGCTACATCAGAAAGCATAGCGGTTACGTCATTTTCCAGAGTCCCGCCGTACACTTCCTTCATCTTAATTTCACTTGAATAGGTGATGCACAGTTTGTTGCCTTCGAACTTTACTCCGAAACCGTCTACGACCCTCTTGTCGATCAACGGATCCCCTTCTTCCCTCTTGAGACCGACCTTTAGTGGTTCGTCATTCTCGTCGAGAGCGCCGTCATAGTTTTTTGCCAGTACTTGTGAGATACCGTTAATAATTTCAAGTGTTGTTGCCATCTATTTGCTCCTTTGGAGGACGCCAGCCCGATTCCCATCTTTCCTCTCTGCCCTCGACCCACTGTATATAGCAATTGAAACAACATTCAAATCTTGCCATATACAAATCGTCCGAAGCCGAGAAAGAGTAAGAACCACACACTGGGCACTCTCTTGTATTTTCTCTAGTAAGTAGTTTTTTACTTATTAAAAATCCTTTGTACTTTTCTTTAGGATTTTTTGAATCCTCGAAGAACTTTCTTTTATAAAACTTTTTTACTTCTTCCGAGTGTTTCTGTTCTTTTTCGGGGGTCCAGTGCTTCTTGGGATTATCAATCGCCTCTTCGCCCCACCTTTCGCTAATTGCCTTTTCGAGTTTTACAATAAGATTTGGATCGTCGCGATTCATTTATCCACCCAACGCGAATATGATTACCAAAACCGAGGTTGCCCCTACGACAAAACCGCCGGCCGTAAATAGGTACCAATAGTTGTTGGGGCGCTGTAGTGCCGCCTCTTCCAGTCTCTCAATCTCTTCACCCTTTATCTTCATAATGGAGTCGTGTTCATTCTGCACCGTGGACAACCTCACTCTCAAGGTATTGATGTCCAGATTGAACTTCGCAGAAAGCGTCTCTCGCTGTTTGTCCACCTTTAATTGGCACCTTTGACCTTCCAGTTCCTTATCTGCAATGATCTTTGCCATTGCTGCATCGCTCAGACACCACCCTGTAAATGTGAGCATCGAACCCTTGGTGACTCGCTGTATGCTCGGTTTGGCGTACGCAGGAACAAAACTAATCAAGACCAGAAAGATCAAAAAGTTCTTCAATCCTTTTTTGAACTGCATCGGAATCTCCTTCCATCTCCTCTACTACTTGCTTTACTTTTTCTTTTTCTTTTTTTGTAAGTATAGCACTTTTTTGTTCATATTTTTTTTCTAAATCTCTTACGGTTTCATGGTACTGCTTGACAAGCAAGTCTCTTTTAGTCAACTCTTTCTTGTGGTTCTCTTTTAGAGTAACTATTTGCTTGTCATACGACTCTTTCTTCGCTGCCAATACGTCGAGTGCTGCTTCTGCGTTCTTCCTAGATAACGCCCATACAACAATAGACCACACAACTAGAAAAGGAATCTTCCAGTTTTCCCTCAACCAGATCCATACTAATTTTATGTGAAACATTTTGGATTATTTCTTTCCGTGCTTCCACTGAACCGCTAAGTCAACTAAAGCCTGAGAACCAATATAGGCAAGAGTTACCGCCACCCAGTCACTCGAAGTCACCGTGCCGTGAACACACAAACTAGTTGCCGTAATCCACGCAAGAAACTTCCTAGATATGAATCGCTCTGTATATTTGTCAGCAATTGATTTTAGTGCTGTCATAACATTACCCTCCTTAGACGCTGACATGGGCAAACCCCTTTTTCTTGTCAATAACGATCTGCGTATCCACTGCGTCTTTAAGAGTATCTAGGTGAGAAATCAGTATAACGGTCTTAAAATATGATTTCACCATGTCAATAATCCTTACGAATCCTTCCATATTATCCTCGTCTAGCGCCGTGCCTGGTTCATCCAAAATGAAAATATCTGGTTTTGGAAGATTCGAAACTGACAGCAGCGATAACCTTATCGCCATCGACGCAATTGTCTTTTCGGCACCCGAACCCATCTCTAATGGTCTAGGTTCAAACTTAGGGTGCTTAATGAAGATATCCAACTTCTTGTCCTCGTTTAAGATAAACACTTCAAAGTCAACGATGCCCGTTAGTATCTTCGCAATCTCTTCGTTTATTACGGGCAGTCTGTTTTTTATGACGTTGTATGAAATTCCATTTGTGTGGAAGCAAGTCATGAACAATTCGTACGCTGCGTACTCCACCCTCAGAGACTCTAGCTCTGCCTTATCGTCTTGAAGGTTCTTTATCTGTTGCTCTACGGATCCAACCTCCCTGAACAGATTGTTTGTTTGCTTTTTGCAAGACACACAATCCTTCTTGAGATTGTTGGCGGACTTTTCAAGGGTGCTCATTTCGCTTATGAGTTCTTCCAGGTTCTCGATTGCTTCACGGTTGTCATCGTATTGTTTTAACTTCAAATTCAACTTTTCTATGACAGATCCCTGTACAGTGATGTCACTCTCGCCCTTATCAATCTTCAGTTGAAGGTTAGTCACTTTTTCAGACAACTCTATCTTCTTGTCTCTTACCTGTTGATACCTTTCCAGATAACTTGAGACTTTCATCTGTTCGTCGGAACTGTACTCTCCACCAATCATATTGATCTGCTTCGAAACACTGCTTATAATAGATTGTCTGTCAGATATTACTTCTTCAACTATAGATGAACACTCTTCACACAAACGATCTTGCTGAGATACCAGAAGGACCTTTTGTTCTGATGCTTTTTCAAGATCTCTCAGCAAACTCTCTATCGCCTTTTCACTCTTCGCAAAAGAATCTCTCTTACCTTGGTACTTTTCAATGTCAAACTCCGAAAGGAACTTGACAATCTTTTCATATCTATCTTTCGATTCTTGAATCTCCGACCTATTATCGGACAACTTGGTCTTGAGATCGCTTAACTTTCTAGTCGCAGTCTCTTTCTCCATGTTGATGCGGACGGGGTCGATAATCTCTGTTGGAGCAGCGTCAACTTTACCCTTAATGGTAGCGACCCGTTCCTGAAGGTCCTGTACTTCCCCCTCCACCTGTCTGCACTTTTCTTGATTTCCCTTAAGTATCTCATTCTTTTCGACCAAGATGATAGTTGCTTGTTCGATCTGCTGATCATAATCATTTCCCTCCAGTCTTCTCAGAGCGCCTCGTATATCGGCGGACTCGTCTTTTGCCATTTTGAATTTTTTGTCAAACACCTCCAAGTCAAGAAACTTAGCAAGGATCTCCTTTCTCTTGGTTGACCCCTGGTTGATAAACGTGAGAGAATCCAGTTGTGATGCCATCGAGGTCATCAAGAAGTCTTCCAAGTTTCCAAGATACTTTCTTATGTTCTTATCAGTGTCTTGCCTTGACGTTCCGTTCAGACTCTCCACGTTACCGATAGCATCACTTGAATAAAAATTGACATCCGTTGTCGCCTCCTCCGTCTCAACACCCTTAAGTTTCTTGGTGTACTTTTCTGAGGTGCGTTCGATGTTCAACTCTTTATCCGCCACTTTAATGGTTGCCTTGGCAAACCCCACATTCATATTTTGATTAATCATGTTAAGATTTTTCCTAACAGACTTCGATGTAGAATTGTACACAGCATACAGCAGACTGTCGATAATAGAGGACTTGCCCGAGAAGTTCTTTCCGAAGATTCCGACGATGCCCTCTAGTTTTGTAAAGTCTATCTTATTGTTTGCACCGTAGTTGAATAGTCCATCCCATTCTAGAGACTGCATACTCCAGTTGACATTTCTGTAAACTTCCTCGGTGTCCTCAATATTCTTATTTGCCTTGGAATTCAGGGACAACACCTTCTCCATCACTTCGTCGGCGACTTCGTAATCCTCAAGATAGTCCTTGATTAGTCTGTTTTGAACATTGATATTTCTAAGGTCCTCCTGGCGTGGTGTGTCACTCTCTACATCCAGCGCCTTACTGGATGCTCTATTTAGATACGTTATGCTTTCTGGTTTGAACTTAAACTTAGCTATATCAACGCTTCTGCGCATGACATCAAGCGAAATATTCGAATCTGCAACTAATCTCAGGCGAGCACCAACAGAGATCTCCGTGTCTGGCAAGGTTCCATCTTTGTTGAGATTTATAGTAACAAAAGGCTGCGGGTTCTTGAACGTAATCAATTTGCACGTAAAGTCGTCTTTGCTGGCAATATCCCAAAGCAAATACCCTTTATCTAAGGACTCACCAAAGTTTTGCTGGACCGTTGACCCAGCATATCTAATACGACCATGATCATCCAAGATCTGAGTTTTGTGTATGTCACCAAGGAAAGCGAAATCAAACTTGTCAAAAATGCTGATGTCGTGGTCCCCACCTAGTGTCCAATTTAAGTCTGTTTTCGATTTATCGATCGCGCCGTGATAAAGCGCAATATTGACCGATCGGTCGTCTGTCGGGTCGATCCAGTTGTCCTCATCGAATACAGATAAAACATTTAGGCAAAACCCGCCCTCTAAGCGATGTTCCCCAGCGCTCTTGAGTAAGACTATACGATCATTGCCTAACGCGCCCACAATGGGCGTTATCGCGTCCTGACGACTATCGTTTTTTAAATTACCATCGTGGTTTCCTAATATAATGTAGGTTGGCGCTATATTGGCGAGTTCAGTAAAGAACATCCTCGCCATGTCGACAAACTCTGGTGATATCTGCGTTTTCGTATGTGCTATGTCACCGCAGTGAATTATATAATCTACCTTCTCTTCTTTTAGAGAAGCATACAATTGCTTGAAGACTTCATTATACTCATAATGAAACTTAAGGTTACGGATATGTGTATCCGCGATATGGGCAAACTTCATCGAACCTCCGATTAAATGTTTACGTTTTCGTTAATGTGATGAAACAATCTCTCTAAGAAGTTAATCTTCTGATTTTCGTTAAGTGTTTCAAACTTTTCAATGACTTTCTCTGCTTCTTGAAATCCATCGTCAGAAGTATCGAAACTCCTCTCTATCTCTTCGCTTATCAACCTCTTCAAGGTTTCCTTGTTAATAGCAATACTCATTTGTTATCCTCCAAAATCTAATTTTTGTAGTAAATAGTCTTCTCTAGTCATAATAGAGGCACGATTCTTGTATTCTTTGAGTAACGAATCGGGCACTTCTGCTAAGTCGCAATATTCATATATTTCTATTTTATACACTTTGACACCGAAGTCAAGCAAATTCTTTATAATTTTCAATTCTTTCTGTTTCGCATCCTTATCAAGACAAACGTACACAGTTTTGCTGCTGCTGACTATTTTGTTAAATAGATTTGAGACTGGATTTAGGGTTGACCCCAGTATCGGAATGCTGTTGTTGTACTTTAATGAGTCGAAAAAACCCTCCACAAGAACGACAGGTCTATCCCAATCAATGAAGACGTCGTTAAATATAATATCCCTAGAGCAACTTGGATTTTTGTATTTGTAAGGGTTCTTGTCAAAAGACCTGGCAATATAGTAATTTAAAACCCCTTGGTTGTCGTATGAAGGTATGATGACTCTGTTGCCATACAGTCCGTGAAAACAAAACCCCATCTTGTATAGGAGCATCTGCTCCTGTGTCACCCCCCTTGATAGGAGGTATTTTTTTGCCTTCTGTCCAATCTTGGATAGGTTTGGAGTTGTAAGAGTAGAGAAGTGTTTTGGCAACTCTAGAATCTGGACTGGTTCAGCACTGGTCTCCTCTGAGAACAAGTCATCGAACCTTGTCATATCCACCTGTTGAGTGAGGGACTTCCACCTTGTTCTCAGTTCCCTATCTCGAATTAGTGGTAAGAGGTCCGTTCCTTTGAAGTCACATATCCAACATTTGAATACGGACCTCTCTACGTTTACGGACAGTTTTCTCTTGTGATGGTTGCATCTTGGACAATGAAACAACATTTCGTCATTCGATTCATAATATGACCCAAGGCTCTGTTTTACAATACTTAATTTTTCGCCGAACAAAGTAAGTGACCTGCTTTCGCTATAACCCAACTATCTGATTTATCCATAACACCTGGTTTTGGATTTCCATGTCTTGTGTATTCTACTACAAAAGTTGGCTCATTTGCAAGGACAAAATCAAAACTTTTTTGTTTTGCATTCTCTCCTCTGGAAACTTTTATTCCTACCTGCTTTCTTGCGGAGGTCGCGGCGAGCATCTCTGGTTTTTTCTTGAAAATACTGTAACAGTGCCAAGAGACGATGCCGTTAAATCTAGATAAAGTAGAGAGAGTCTGCGCTGAAGAAAATCCCGACTTGAAGGAGTGCAAAGACTGCTCTATGAATATGTTTCCTATCTGATATTCCATAGCGACTGATCGCAAATTGTTGTGCACAAACAGCGCCTTCTCGTACATCGAGGGAAACTTATTCTTGTTCCGCGTGTCCCAATAATCATTATGTACGCATGTCCCATCTTCATCGAGCACAGTTACACCAGTTATACTCGTCGATACGTCTAATCCTAGAATCATATGTTCCCCAACAAATACGCTGCATACCCTTCAATCATATTAATCTTATCAGACTCCTCGTCTAAATGATACCATTCCCAAGCGACACTTTTAGTTATTTGGTTTATTTTTGCATTTGCTTTTGAGATCTTTTCGTCGATCTGCCCTGCTTCCAATGGGACCTCTTCTGGAATGTCTATTTCGAGCAATATTGCATACTCTACTATCTTGAAATACTCTTCCTTGGAGATCGCGTTATTCACTTCCTGCAAGATTTTGTTCTTCTCTTTGTCGTTCTTAACTCTGTCGGGATGAGTCTTCTTTGCTATCTCTCTATACAACCCTTTATACTCCGGCGGTATCGATTTGACAGGTATATCTGGTGGTATCTCCACTTGCTGGTGGTTCTGCTCTACCTTATTCTGCCCTTTTCTATGCTGTCTCTGTTGTTTTGCTTTTTGCGCGGTCTTGGTCATTCTCTTTTCGTCTTTACCAGTAAGTCCTGCGATTTGCTTCAACTTGTGTTTGGATTGTGCGTTGTCAATGTTGTCTATAAAGTCTTTAAAACTCTTTGAAAACTCAGTCATAGCGTCCTTGTTAATATTTTCGTGAATTTGGAGTTTCTTTATTGAAAAACTCAACTCGTGAATCTTCAACCTCATCAAACTGTTTCCGTGCTTCATTAGAAATCCATTTTAAGCTTGAATGTGTATTCCCGATCTTCGGTTTTTCTTACTGGGTTTGCAAGTTTTGCCAGACCGACAAGTCTTTTCTTATGGTCGTAAATTCCAACCTTCGATACATAAGTCTGTTTCTTGAAGGATCCAGAAGGATCGTGATAATCAGAGTGCTCCATCTTATTAAAAGTCACTTCGTGAAACTCCTGGTAGTTTTTATTGCCGTAAAGGGGATCTTTTGATTGTCCAAATGTATACGATGTTGGGTTTGTAGTATTGTTATGCTCCCCTTTAGGCATGTGCGCAAACATGGTAACGGTCGGAATGTAGTTCTTGCCTTTAAAGTCCAACTTATAAGCAGTGTTGACGGTGTTGCCCTGCGAAGTGCCGTCGTTAGCGCCGACGCCAAAGTCAACCCACCTACCTAGTGATAGATCTGTGCCGATGTACTTGTCTGTCTTTCCAGAGTGAGCCAGGGCCCAACTTCCAGTCATCGAAATAAACCCCTCGTTATATAAAACGGTTCCCGCAACCTTTCCGTTGTGCTTTGCTGCGTTGTAAGTTCCAGTTACTTGAATCAACTCCCCATTTCTCTTCGTATCTCTACACTCTGCCATCAAAGTGCCGCTATAAAACATCTGCAAAACCACAGACCCCTTGTCTATGCTCGATCCATAAAATATGCTGGGGATTTCAATTAAGGACATTTCTTGCTTCAACTTGTCCCACCCGTTCGTACCTTGGTCATCTGTGACAGAGGATTTCGGATTTGTTGAATCATCAAAGGCGTAATGATGACTCATCCTAACGTAGTGGTTGAAAGTGTTTTTCAAGGCGTTCACAAATCTTCTGTTTGATGTGAGTTTTCTAAAACTGCCGTGCACCCTGCCATCATCAGATATTGTAACCAGCGGTTGACTGGTTTCTGCGAACCTCGTCCTCTTGATGCTTGCAGACAGGGGATAATTTCCCTTGATAATGTCTCCATGCGCAAATTGAGACACTGAATCAAAATCAGATGTGCTTATTGTCTTGAATGCAACCCTTGATCCATTTTTGGTAATGAACGGATAAATAGAAGATCCTGCTGGAGGTTCACTTGCTCCGCCTGTGTCGATGACTCTATCGACGTTCAATTCGTAGAGAGAGACGTATCCTTGCGTGGTTGAATGCAGGTTGCCAAACTTTCCTTTTGAATGCTTTTCTCCATTGTAATAAACCTTGGAGTCAAAGACAATGAAGTTGCACTCTGGAAATGTTTCCAGTTGATTATAGAGGAGATCGTATCTATCGAAAGATTTAAACGGCATATCACACCGCCTTAATAATCAAGCCTTACTCTTAGCGTAAGTTCGTTTGTGGGATCTTTCCTAAGTGGTTCTGATAATTTGGCAACAGCCATCAGTTCGTTGTCAGGACTGTACAAACCTACAGACGTCACATATGCAATTGGCATGTCGGTTGGGACGTCCTTGACTCTAATTTCAGAATCGCTCAAATAAGTTGGATTGGCACTATAATTAAATTCGTTATGGTTTGCTCGACAGAAATATACCGTTGAGTTAAGTTCCGTTGTGTTGTTGAAAGAGATATTGTGCACTCTTCTTCTGAAGTTGTTTGCGAAGTTCTCAATCTTTGATCCTGTCAACATCTGGTTAACACTAGCACTAACAGTTCCTACCGTGAAATTACCAGCAGTATCGCCTGTTGGGCCGCCGCCAATGCTCATAGAAACCGCCTGATCGAGAAGTCCACCTCCGCCGACTCTTCCGTTCAACCCTACGGCGTCGATACTCTTATCGTGGACTGAATTAAATATTGATGCAGTTAAAACTATGACACCTGCTTGATAGAAGATCAATCCAACATTGCTTGCCTTTGTGTGTTGAGTGGGTGTTACGCCATCACCAAAGTTCAGTCCTTGTCCGTTCACTCGCGCAGTGTGAGATGCAGACAAGATGCCATACTCACCTGCTGGTGAGTTTATGCGAAAATCGTTTTGAGCATTTGTATCCCTGATGGTTAACATGTGGTGCGTGTTACTGTTTCCCGTGTTGCCTTGCAATCCTCTACCAGTCTTAAAAATAGGAATTGTTCCAAGATCGAGTTGAAAACTCCCCTTCTTGATCTCATCCTTCACAAGAAGTCTAGAGAAGTTCAAAAATATGACTTCATCCATCTTGTCTGTACTGTTACCAATCTCTCCATCGCTGTCAAACCTTTGAATGGCACCGTTCTTGTCGTGACCCATAAGAACCTGTGCCATCTGGTTGTACATTGACACTTTCTTTTCTTGCTGAGTTACAGGTCCAATAAATCGATTATTGTGAGCATCTACTGCTCTGGACAGAAACTGAATTGTTACGACAGCACCTGCCGAGATTGCCAAGATCTCTGCGTGATCATTAAGACTGGATGCAACTTCAGCGGCGAGGGTGGTGTCATTAGCTAGACTATCGAATGTCGCTGCCAGGGTGTCCTCGCTGGCGACAGCATCGGAAGTCGTCGTACCATCATTCGCAGTTGTAGTAATTGTAGTTCCCAGAGGGGTCACTAATGTTATAATACTACTGCCATCATCAATACTTCCGTTCGTAACAGTAACAGCACTTGTGAATTGACCATTTACGTCTAATGTCTTGCTCAAACCGCCGCCTGCAACCGTTATGGTGCCGAAACCAGACCCAATTGCTGTGTTGCCGTCTGCAGTTGTTGCAAAGGCCTTCGTGCTACCAGACATATTGCTATTTGGTGACAATCCTACTGAAATGTCAAAAATGTGATTTGCGGAAGAACTTAAGAAAGGATAATCATAAACTGATTGAAACATCCCGTGAGAAAAGTTCTTGATGTTCAACTCTGCGTGGTTGCTACGCTGTGCGTCTGTTTGTGTACTTCCAGCACCGTAAGTCCCCGACACAATCGTTCCAGTAATTGGAATCGCCTCATGGAGTAGAGTCTTTGTTGTTGTCACGTCGTTGTTCAAAAATGTTTTAAATGTTGTAGCCATGTTTAATCCTTACTGTTTCCTAACAAATCTAATCGGTATGTCTATAGCATACGAAGTTGTTGCAGAGGTCACTCTCACTATACTGTCTATCACTAAAAGCGTCTCAGCACCTGCTCCAAAAACCCCGCCCATCGTACTTGCCGTCGCAGTATTGGTGCTCGTACCAAGTCTATCAAAAAGGAAGGTCGAAGTCCTCAAGTTTATACTTGGAGCAATATTGAAGTTTACAACCCTATCTCTCGGTCCTCTAATTTGGTGCGAAGATATCGTGTTATTATTAACGCCATCGCCTGCGATAGTGTTGTTGTCCAGGGGTGGTCCGACAATAGGGTTGTTCCCTGCGCCGACCGTGTTCTGACTCAAGTAGTACGATGCAATCTGATCATCGTCTATGAAAGATACTGGCACCTCCGTGCCGTCAGCATCAGTCAACCGCCCCAACCTGTGGTCCAATTCAACTATAAATTGAGTTTCTTGAAGGGACGCTGGCATCTGGATGGCAGGAGAAATCTTTGTTGTATCTAGACCTCTCTCAATTATAATGCTTGCGTTTTGCGGTCCAGCTTGGTTAAGTGGATCAAGGTGCCCCAAAACGACCCCTTTCTCTGCGTATCCAGCCGCTACGGCAGTTACCAAGTTCGAGGTCGGTTCCGTAGTTGTAATAATGTATCCGCCTGTGGCACCTGTGCCTGAGTTTGTCGCTGACCTCTTGACGAAGTCGTCGAGGTTTGGTTGGGTTGTATTGCCGCCGTCGAGTAGCTTAAGAACTGGCATGTGCAAGATGTTCGTTCTGGTAATCGTTAACAATTTACTCTTCATGGTAGAAGTGTTGTTTGTGAAAGCCTCCATCACTGGAGTTCTCAAAACCTCCAAATCATAATATGCGGATCCGCTCGGGTGATTCTTGTTGTAGAGAGAATAATCTATCTCATCATCACCCAACGCAAACTTGGAGATTCTAAAATCTCCCCTCGCCATCCTAAAGCGCCCTGTATCTGTTAAAACGGCGTCCAAGATTATGTCGCCAGAATTGTCTAAAAATGCCATGTACTAAAACTCCTCAAACTTCACCTGTAAATAGATTTTAACATATTAAATTCACTTTTTTATTTTCTTTACCTTTCGTAGAAGGTTTAAATCTAAAGTTGATATCGATTTCTTTCCCTGTGTTCTTACTGATAATTCTCAATTTCCATCTTCTGTCCCAAAGAGTGTCGTTTTTGATACTGAAAAGATCAGATCCATCTTTGTCTAACAAGTCGTCAGACAGTGCTGATGCAGGTAAGTCTATTCTCTGCTTATCAAGCGCTGGTTTTATCTCGATAAATTGTCTCAACTCTCTAGAGTCTTCTCTTGTGTATTGCTTCATCTCGACTATCCTTATGCTAGGATAAACAGCTTCGCCATAAGTCCTCAGTTCAATCTCAAATACATCGGTTGGATTCGAGACCTGGTTGTGTATGTCCTCTGATCTGAATATGTAATAATATGGTTTGTCTGGTTCAATTGTATCCATAAATGATGCATTTTCTGCGCCCGTCTCAAGTACTGCTATCTTGTTATCTTTGAAGTCCAGAATGCTGGATGGGTGCTCGTCAATCCTGAAGACTTCAAACCTCTTGACAGGATCGTCTGTTTTGAAGTGTACAGATTTTATTTCTGTTCTTCCGTGATCTTGAAATTTTGTTATCCATTGGTCTATCATGAAAGATGAGAACTCTGTTATAGTTCCGACTTTCATAAATTCATTATCCAGCAATCCTTGGTTCAGTGCTGCTCTCGTAAACTGTGCAACATCATCCTCTTCCAGAATAACGGGCGGGGCGTGATATTCGCCACCCTGTGCACTCAGGTTGAACATGATGTTTTGTTGATTATTTTTAAAAGGTATGATGTCTACGTCAGGATGAATAGGTGGTTTGTCTACCACAGAGACCCTCTTCCTCTCCGAAGGCACCAGAAACAGTCTCAGAGAGGGTTTGTTCATCATCCCAAACTGCATTCTGAATCTGGGACGTGTAGAATGGTATTCATCAAAATTGTTTTGGTGTTGTGCTTCGGTCATGTTGTCCACGTAAACGTACTCGTTTCCAACAACCGCAACAACCCTATGTATCTCGTACTGGTATATCTTTCCGTACTTGACTTGAGAGTCCACCACCCTCTGGACATCTTGATCGTTGTTTGCCATGAGAATGATATTTGAAACGAACCTCTTGCTGTCGTCGCTCAATATTTCAAATTTCTTAATGACGTACCCCATCACTTCATTAACCGCTGGTTTGCCATTTAATATCTCATCATACGTTCTGGTGTTCGATTCTACAAACCTCCTGATATTAGTCTGTATTGCCAGCATCTTGAATATCCTCGCAAATCTAACCCCAGGAGGGACTTCGTTCTCTGACCTCATCACTCTTTTCCAAACGTCTGCCCACCAATCCTCAAATGAAAAAGAGTAACTTGACAATGGGACATTGTCAGAGAATTCGAATTCAGTGTTAAGTCCTAGACCCTCATCGGTCAGTCCGCTCTTGACAAGTTGCTCAATGTAGGAGAAGTGTGTGTCCCTTCGTGTTATGTCCAAGTAGTTCGGAGTGCCAAATCCGTACGGATCCTCTG
>Ga0233439_10004678_pt1 | contig 13104 bp, 18 predicted proteins | sample SI_123_September_6_FD_182713 | JGI IMG/M metagenome (GOLD analysis project Ga0233439, IMG submission 182713) | Seawater microbial communities from Saanich Inlet, British Columbia, Canada - SI_123_September2016_100_MG | ecosystem: Environmental > Aquatic > Marine > Inlet | place: Canada: British... | reverse complement strand
AGCTGGTTAAATAGTATTAACTATTTTCTCTCACATCTTAGGCCTCAAATGAGGTGAGGGAAGATTTGAGTTGATTAACTGGCATAGTCGTCCAATATCCTCCATTAATAGTATCTCCTGCATCATGGACAAAACTGAACAACACCTTGCAGACTTGAAGAGTGCTGACCCCGCCGTTCGGGAGAACGCCACGCGGGCGTTATGGGTTCTCTGGCATGGGCAGTTGGGGCCGGAACTGGAAAAGGAACTCAATGTCGGCACGGAGTGGATGGATCGTCAACAATACGATCAGGCTCTGGAATTATTCCAATCCCTTGTCAAAAAATGCCCCGACTTCGCCGAAGCGCATAACAAACTTGCGACCCTGCTATTCATGATGGGACGATTTGAAGAGTCGGTCCTGGGATGTGAAGAGGTGTTGCGAAGAATCCCTCACCATTTTGGCGCTTTGAACGGTATGGGACTTTGTCTGTTCGACCTCAGACGCTACGAAGAAGCGATTCTCTATTTTCAAAAAGCCCTCGAAATTCAGCCCTACGCTGTGAATAACCATACTTATATCGCTCGCTGCCGCGCAAACCTGAACTAGTCGGGATGGCCCGACAGCCTATTAAAACCAAAGCAGGGGAGGCTAATTGCCATGACGACCCTTTCGAGTACCCCTTCGGGGCATGATCCTTCGAGTGCCTCAGGATGACAGGTGATGGGCATGATCCTTCGAGTGCCTCAGGGTGACAGGTGCGGGGAAGTATCAGATGGCTACTTGATCCAGGTCATCATTCTTCCTTCTTGATTTATCGGATTGGTTCTCGCTTTGTTTTCGTTTAACTTGCAATAGGGTATTTGTATACCAGTCCTCTTTTCTATTTCCCTCGCGAATAAATTTGAAGGTCCGGACTTTATCGCAGGTTGCGCACTCGGACATATAGGAAAGCCCCAACGGACTGGGGGTAGAAGTGACATGTTTTTGCTGACGCTGGCATTTGGAGCACTCAAATATATGAAGAATCATCTTTAACCCTTAATAAATCAAATAGTTATATTAGTTTGACTGAGACTAATATAAGCATGGCAGGGTAAAATGTCAATAACTATTTAAAAATCAGTTAGTTAACGATGAATCTCCTTATCATTTCGAGCAATGAGGGGCTTTATACCCCTTTGGTGCCCTTTTCCGGGGCATAAATCTGTCGGCCCTACGGTTTGTCGGGTGAACGACAAAGGAGCATTTCTAGTGGGCTTGACGTTGAGCATCGGATCGGTAGATCAGCGAAATGGCAATTCCTGCGCCAATGCCTTTTGTTAATTCAGCACCGACCCAGGATATCCATAATGCAAAGGGAACAGGCATATAGCAATAGGACGCGATAGTGGGTGAGGCTAAAATAAGGCCAAGCAGTAATCCAAATTTCATTCCATTGTCATTAAAAAATTCAATTTCATATAGTTTGGTAAACATAAATGTGGCGACCAATGAAAGCAGGATCTGGCCCAGCATAATAAATATCATTTTACTGTCTTCTTCAGTGCGCCATAAATGCGCTGTTTCTGTATACATCCCTTTTAGTAAAATGCCATGCACGACAAACTCAAGCAAAAAAACGAAAACAAAAGCGGCCAGAACCGCAAGGGCATATCTTTTGGTATCCATTAAATTTTTCTCCTTATTGACTGAAATCAAGTGTGGGAAAGTAGATCGCCAGGGCCACGAGCAGAAAAATATAAGCGTAGCTGGAAAAGTAGAAGAGGGCGGGGTTTAGTTTGAGGTCGCCCCATTTCTCAGGCGGTTGCTGGAGGGTTTTGCGCACGCGATAAAAATTCATGATGAGTATTAACGTCCCCAGTACAAACGGTTTGTAATGAAACACCGCCATGAGTCCTGCCGCGGGAATGGTCGCGCCGAGCATGGCGGGAATTTTTAGCAGGCTGTTGCGAGTGAGGTCATCCAGCACATTGAGCACGGCCAAAAAACAGACCAGATAAAACAGTCCTGATAAAACCAGCCAGATCAGGAAGGCGGCGATGGGGGTGCCTCCGGGGATGTCTTCGAGTCCGAGTATCATAGCAATTATTCCGGTGGCTTGGCCCTCAGGGCCTTGACGATATCGAGATAAACATTTTTATGCGAGTGGATTTTGAATCCCGCCGCTTCGGCATTTTCTACAGTGTTTCTGTCCAGATAAGTTCCTTCCAGGTATTCGGTCATGTAGGACATGAATTTCAGGATGAACCCATAAATTGGGTTTTTGCTCAACACGTGTTCAAACATGACCAGTTCGCCATCAGGTTTCAGCACACGTTTTAATTCTTGCAGACAGTTCACCGGATGTTTGACGCTACAAAGGACGCAAACGGTCAACACCGTATCGAAGGTGTTATCTCGAAAGCCCGTAGTCTGGGCATCCATCTGACTGCGATGAATGTCACCGTTATAGTTTTGCACACGGGGGCCGGAACGTTTGAGCATTTCATAACTCATGTCAATGGCAGTGATATCGAGTCCCGGTGGAAAGTTTACGATCTCTTGGCCGGTTCCTATACCGACATATAAAATCCGACCTTTCAAATTTTTGAACAAGGTTTGTTGAGCAGGTTCCCATCGGCGCATATCGCCAGCTCGTAATAAATCAAAAACCCTGGCTACGCCGTCATAAGATTTTGCGGTCATTGAGTTGTATAGCGTTGGTTGGAAAAATAAATGATCCCGGCAACGATAAACCCTATCAGGTCGCCCCAGGCGATCACTACATAGCCGGAGATGTCGGGAAGGGTGGATAACATTCCTGTGGTCATTCCTACTCCCATTCCTATGATTCCAAGTGGGATCACCACTTCAAATGCTCCGAAAAAGGGCATTAAAAGGATTTTTAGTGGCAAAACCAGTGCCATTCCTATCAGCCCCCCCGCAACCATTGTTAGAAACATATTGGATTGAGAGGATAGTGCCAGATAAACAACCAGGGCTACGGTGCCCCCGGCGAAAGTACCGATGAAAAAGTCTGCAACTTTTAAGTTCATATTAAATATTGTATTCTAAAATGAAATAGGGCGATACTACATGAGGCCCCCCTGTTAAGGCAACGAGTAAGAATTGGGGAGGGTTGGCACAAACCATGCATATACTAAATTAGGTGTCAAAAAAATGGAGTTTGGGGTTGACAAGAGGATACAGCAGGATCATATTATTAAGGACTTTATTTACTAATCTCTTTAAAAAACAATAAGTTATGTCAAGAAGTCTATCTGGCCCAGAAAGAGCCGCAGTGCTGTTGATTAATTTGGGCGAAGAAGTTGCCGCCAAGGTTTTGGCTAACTTGGACGATCGGGAAATTCAGAATATTGGTAACTATATGTCTGCCCTCGGTGATGTTGACATGAGTGTTATGGACAGCATCAATAAAGAGTTTTATGAAATGGTAGAGTCGGGAACCGGTGGCTTGGGCATTGCCGGGATGGATTTTCTAAAAACTGCTCTCATGCAGGCGTTGGACCCGGCCAAGGCTACAGAAATTTTGAACAACATCACTACGCCGGGTGAAGAAATGGGGGGTGGCCTGGAAACCGTTCGATTGCTGGACCCCAAAATTATTTCATCTTTTATCGTTAATGAACATCCGCAAACTGCGGCGATTATATTAGCTCATCTTGATCCTCCAGTTGCCAGCTTAACCATTCGCGAATTGCCAGAAGAGCATCGCATGGAAATTATCCATCGTCTGGCAACGTTGGAACGTGTTGCGCCGAGTGTTATCCGCGAACTGGATGAGGCTTTACAGTCAGAGTTCCGAACTTCGGGTGCGGTTTCGGGTAATAAACTGGGCGGTGTCGAGGTCGCGGCAGAAGTGATGGGTTCTCTGGACCGGACGACTGAAACGTCTATATTAACCTCCATGGATGAGGTGGACCCTGACCTGGCTAATGAAATTCGTAACCTGCGCTTTACCTTCGAAGATATTCTTAAAATTGATGACAATGGCATTCAGATGATCATGAAAGAGATCAATCAGGAAGATCTGTTGATTGGATTGAAAACGGCTACCGATGAATTGAAAGAGAAACTGTTTACCAATATGTCGGAACGTGCCGCCTTGATGATGAAAGAAGATCTTGAATCTCTCGGGCCAACAAAAATCAGTGAAGTGGAAAAAGCCCAGCAGAAGGTTATTGCGGTTTGTAAGAAACTTGAAGAAGACGGAAAGCTGGTTATTGGTGGTGGTGCCGATACGCTGGTTTAATTCGTTCTCCTAAAAAATATTCTGAGATCAGGTTACTTGCGCATTGATGGGGATCAGGTGGGATTTGATCCCCTTTTCCTTTTCTAATTTTTCCAGACTTTTATAGATGGCGTCCAATCCGCCCAGAACGGTACCTTCGAGATGGATGTAATAGGTTCCTGATTCTTCCGCTTCCCCTACATTTGATTCCAGCAGTAGAATATTTAGTCCCGCCTGAGCCAGTGGGGTGGTGGCATCTTCTACGACACCCATGCGGTCATCAGCGAAAAGGCTGATTCTTACATCTGGCTCGCAATGGTGCTGGGTCCCGTCTTCCAATGCTACTAAATGTGCATTGAGTTTTAGGGGTTCGCAAATGGAAGCGATGATGGCTTCCAATGATTCCTTTCCGCTCTCATGTTCGATCATCAGCATGATGGTAAAGTATTTTCCCAGGCGAACCATAGAAGAGTCGCCCAGGTTACAGCCATTTTTGCAGAGTCCTGCACTCAAGCGTGCGACCATGCTGGGTTGATCGAGACCTATGAGAGAAAGCATGAACCAGTTTTTCATAAATTAACCCTATATATGGAACGTTAAGGACGAACTTTAAGTTTTCTGTTATAATATTGAGCAACCAGAATAGCATAATGGCTGAAAATTATACAGTTATAGAGCTGGGTGGAAATAGTAGTTGCATCGTTGACAAAATTTTTCCATAGAGACCCCGGTTTTATTTAATTATTTGGTGGGAATAGTAGAAGTAATAACAGTTGACTTAGAGCCTTGGAGGAAAAATGAAAGTAAAAATGTTTTTGTGTGCGGTTTTGCTGATGTTTGTTGTTACGGGATGTGCCGGAGTTCAAACAGCGGGTGACTCAGGAAGTTCTAAAGGATTGACCAAAGAAGAATTGAAAAAAATGGGTGTGGATGAAAATCAAGGCGCGTATTAGGCCTACTTTTCACACAGCAGTTGAAATTGAAAACCCCGGTTCGCTTGAGCGGCCGGGGTTTTTTATTTTTAGATACTATCCAGATCGTTTCTTAGTTTAACAAAAGCTTTAAGAATATCAGTGGCCGTAATAATTCCGACCAACTTATTTTTGTGGACCACGGGCAAAGCTCCAATTTTTTTCTTGGCCATGATCGCCGCCGCATCCGCTGCCCTTTGCTCCGGTTCTATGGTTATCACTCCCCTTCGCATGATATTTTTAACTTTGCGAGTCGAAAGCTGAACGGTAGTGCCATCCGGGTTCTCTATGACAGTTTTTTTGGGTCCTAGAACTTTCTTTAAATCCCGATCTGAAAGGATACCGACCAGTTTATTTTTCTCCACCACTGGCAAGTGACGAAAATTCTCAAAATTATATAAAAAGAATACCCGGTCTAACTTATCGTTAGGACTGACTGTGGTCACCTCTTTAGACATCAGCTCTTTGACTTTCATGGAACTCCTCTGCTTTTCTAATAGTTATATTTTCGCATGATTTTAAAGCAATCTTAACATAAGCATACTGACTAAGGGAGATACTATATTTGTTTCTCATATTGGTTCTCCTTCCAAATTCTCGTAGACAATTTAAACGGGAATTCCGATAATAGGTTGTCTTCATGTTCACTCTTTGACTTACGTCCCTCCTTAATTCATATGAAACGAGTTCCCTCATTGCAATCGCCTTCAACGTTTTCCTACCTAACAACGTTCTTTATTTTATTTTTGTTTGTGATCATCGCGTTTGGGGGAGCTTTAAATAATAAATTTTTGAGTTGGGATGACGCGGACTTTGTTTATGACAATCCGATGATCCAGTCCATTGATGCCGAGCATATTTTTCAAATGGCAACCAGTTTTCATACGGGAAACTGGTATCCCATTACCTGGGCTTCTCACGCAATAGACTATGCGTTGTTTGGTGCTGATCCTTTAGGGCATCATCTGACCAGTGTTTTGATACACGGTGTGAACGTTTTTTTGGTATTTCTTGTTTTCCATCGATTGTTGTCTTTAGCAAAAACCAATTTTTCACCCTCCTATATTTTTTGGGGAGGGATTACTGCGGCACTTTTATTCGGACTTCATCCGCTACGGGTGGAATCGGTGGCGTGGATCTCACAGCGCAAGGATTTGCTTTGCGCCTTTTTTGTTTTGACCTGTTATTGGGTCTATCTGTCTTGCTCTAATGCCTCTGAACAAAAACCTTATTGGCGTTGGTACAGCAGTGTGTTGGTTTTATTTTTATGTGCCTTGGCGTCAAAACCGATGGCTGTGACAGTCCCTATTATCCTTTTATTGTTGGATTTCTACCCACTACGTCGTTTTAGCCGCAGGGCACTGCTGGAAAAAATCCCTCTATTTATTATCTGCTTCGGAATATCCATCGTGACTTTGAAGGCGCAGGGTCAGGCGGGAGCAGTGGTTTCTGTGGACAAACTGGATCTTATTGATCGGGGACTGAATGCAATACGGAGTATCGCATTTTATCCCATGAAAACCCTTTGGCCGGTAAACCTGACTGCGTTGTATCCATTTCCCAGCAAGCTTACCCCTTTAAGTTTCTGGTTTTCCGGATCGTTGTTACTAATTTTTGGAGTTACCGCCTTTTGTGTTATGGAGTTTAAAAAGGGTAAATTATTTTGGTGGGTCGCCTGGTTGTATTACCTGATTTCACTCGCTCCGGTACTGGGAATTGTTCAGGTGGGAGGACAGGCCGCCGCAGATAGATACACTTATTTGCCAATGCTAAGTTTTTTTCTCTTGTCCGGTTTGGGTCTGATTTGTTTAGTTCGGTTTTTTGAAAAAACTGCAAATTCCCGATACCTTACGGGGGCATGCGGAGTATTATTGCTAGTAGGGTTAACCGGTCTGACTCAAAAACAGGTCAAGGTTTGGAGTGATGATGAAATTCTTTGGCGGCATACGGTCCAGATTTTTCCTGATCGTTTACCGAGAGCAAGGCTTTTCCTGGGCTGGGCCTATTTAGATGGGAATAAACTGGAGGCTTCCGCAACAGAATTTAATGTGGCTCTTAAAATGCACCCTCTTTATGCTAAAGCCTATAACGGACTGGGTGTAGTGGAATACAGGCGTGGACGATTGTTTTCAGCAGATAAGAAGTTTAAGGAGGCTCTGGCTCTGGATTCAGAGTTTGCCGAAGCCTATAACGGATTGGGCTTGGTGGAATATAGCCAGGGGCATTTAGAATCGGCAGAAATTAAATTTAAAAAGGCCCTGACTCTGGACCCGGAATTTAATGAAGCTGGAATTAACCTCGGTTTAGTTTTATTTTCTCAAGAACAATTTGTTGAAGCTGAGAAACAATATTTAAAATCTCTGGCGCAGAAACGAGATAGTGTGGAACTCCGTAATAACCTGGGTCTTCTTTATTACCGTCAGGGACGGTTAAAAGCAGCGGAGTCTCATTACATGGCAGGTTTGAAGATAGATTTTGAATTTTCTGGCCTTCACTTCAATTTAGGAAACTTGTATCGAACTCAAGGACGAATAAGCGAGGCTGTAAAGGCCTACAAAGAGTCGATTAAGTTCAATTCACATTGGGCAATGCCTCATAATCATCTTGGTGAAGTTTATTTGGAGTTGGGCGTGTTGGATAAAGCTGAGGCTGAATTCACTGCGGCGATTGAGATTGATCCTGAAAATGAATTAGCGAGAAGAATACTCTTGCTGTTAACCAGTACTTCCAGAAAAAGTCAATAACAGCTAGAGAGCTATCTACTTAAATAAATGAAGAAAAAAATAAATTTAATGGGGATTTTATTGTGGTCTCTTGTTTTGGTTGTTGTCGGATTTTCTTACAACGGAGTTAAATATTTGAACCATGAAAAATTAAAGAACTTGTGTGATAAATATAATCCCCATAATATATCTGACCGCAAATTAGATCAGACCTTAAAGGATTTGAATGAATTGCGGCGATCCAAAGACGATTCAAGCTTGCAATGGATTGAGTCCTGCGCAGGCTTGGTCATGGTTGAAATGAAAAGTCGAAGTTTTGAAAAGAATTTTAAAAAATCAGGAAAATGAAATTTAATAGTCGAAATGTAGTCATAATTTTATCGCTGGTATTATCCTACGCCATTATCCACTCTACGGCAGAACAATTGCCTGATATTTTTTATTCCTTGCTGGGAGTGCGTGTGGAGGAGGGATTTTTTATCAAGTACAAGTTTCCTGTCGCTATTTTAGCATTATTACTTTTCCCACTAATAAACTGGCTTAAAAAGAAATTGATTCTGTGAGGGCTGTGTGAGTTACAGGAAATTGAGTATGAAAAAATAATAATTATCCCTTTATGGGAGGTGGCATCCGTTCTTCCTGGAAAAAATTTACTACTTTTTATATAAATGTGGTGCAATAGAAGGAATAGTGGCAATAAACCTCCTAAAGGGTTTGAGTGGTGATAAAACTGAAAGGGTTAATTTTACTGTTCCTGATGCTAGCGTCCGCACCAGTTTATGCGGATGATTTTCAGGATGGCCAGAATGCATACAGGCGCGGAGAGTATAGAGTCGCTTTTGAAAAGTTTAAATCACTGGCGCAAGAGGGAAACCCACAGGCTCAATGGTTGTTATCCGGATTATATGCTAGAGGTATGGGAGTGGCTCGTGACTATGTGGAGGCCCTCATGTGGTCAGCTATTGCAGGAGCGAATGGCGTTGAAATTGCAATTATAGGCCGGGATATGCTTCAGAAACAAATGGCTCCCAACCAAGTCAATGATGCGTATAAACAGGCCAGAGAGTGGATGAAAGAATTTAATAAGAATTAGTGTTGCCAGAAATATCCATCTTCTAAATCGATCTCAAAGTATAAACAGTATTACCCCGACTGAAACCAGGAGTATAAAACATGTTTCTTGCTTCCACGCGTATGATTAAGGTTGTTTATGGTGAAAGCATGAGGAGTGGCAAAAACTTCGACTAATGAAGATAGAGGAATTCTATGAAAAGAGTGCTCGTTACATTAGGCGGATTTCTACTTTTAGCTGTAATTATTCGATTTGGCATTGGTGCTGTGCAACAGAATGTTGGAGAGGAGGCGGCAAATGAAATTTTGGGAAAGAATCCAAAATTAGTTGAGGCTCGATTGAAAAGTGCCGCGCGACAGTTGAACCATGGGCTCCCTCGACCGGTAAGTGGCATCACAACCCTCACAAAGGTTGAAAGCTCCAGTTTAACCCTAACGTTTTTTTACGTTATTGATCCACCTTTCGGGGAAATCGACCCAGATGAATTTCATGATCAAATGACTACACAATTTGTTAACAGTCTATGCACTGAAAAGAAGGTGATTTTTAATTTGAAAAACGGAGTTACCTACTCCTACAATTATGAAGATAAGGAAGGCTCAGTGATAGATATTATTGACTTTACTATAGATGATTGCGAAGGATTGGAAGGATAGAAGAAGATCAATATGGAAACCTGGTTCAAAGTTTTGCCAGGTAAATATTTTTCAAGGGCACATAGGTTTAAAGCTCTTAGTGGGGAGGATAGAGTGAAAAACATAATTATCATTATGATAGGGGTCGTTATATTTGGCTGCGCGAGCCAACCCAATCGAATTACAAAAACAGAATCAGGTCAGCCGGAAATAACTATTGAGACCAACAACATGGATGTTATTAGGTCTTTGTTGATCTCAAATATGGGAGAGGAAGAGTGGGATTATTCGTTGATAAATAATTCTGAGTATAGTTTGACTTTTGCCCGGCAAGTTAAGGAAGGGGAAGAAGCAGATAAAGCGCAGGAAATGGTTGGCACTCTCTATGGCACCATACCTGAACGAATTGTTGTAATTAATATGATGAGAATGCAGGGTGCAGTCAAGATGATTGCTTATCCTTCATTAATGAGCGAAAACGGATTTGGAAAAACCAAACAAGTGAATTTAGATAATAATATTGAGGTCTTCAATGCGCTTCAAGAACTGCTGATTTCAACGAAGACCGAAATAGAAGACGACTTCATATTAAAACTGATGCCGCAGTAATTAAATTTTTGTGGGATGGATAGGCTACCGCCTCTCCCCATGAAAAAAGTCTTAACCATCACTTGAGGTTTTTAGCCGATGGAATGCTCTCAAAGTCCCGATCACTCTTTCTATTTCCGGAAAAATAAAAGATTTTAGGAATATAGGTCGAGGTTATGTTTTATTGCCGAAATGTAGCATGACATTGGACGCAATAGGTCATGGTCGTGTTCAATGCGCCAAGAGATTTAGTCAGGTCTTTGGTTTTTAATGTATTCCCCAGGGCGTCACCGCTTTTATGGAAGGCCAGCCCTAAATTTTTGAAAGTCTCGTTTTCAAAGCTATTGCACATCTTTTTCATTTCCTCTGTTAATCCCAGTTTTGAATAGGCTATATGGGATGCTTTGTCAAAAGCACCTTCTGACAATAACCCTATAATTGACTGCACCGCTTCAACATGGCTTCTCATGTTTGCCAATTGATGTTGCTTCATGGCCGGGGAAAGACCCAGAGAGATTCTTCCATCTTCAACTGAGTGCATTTTATGTTGGCTTCCTTCATCCATCCTATGCGCTTTATCTTCAGCTGAAGAATTAATGGATAATACAGCAAAAAGCAATATGCTAATTAACATAATAAGTATTCTCATTTAATTACTCCCTTTTATTAATACCGTTCTTTCGGGCTGAAATGAAATCATTTATAAATTCCTTCATTTGATTACCCGAACAGTGATATTTTTAGCCTCCGACATTCCGTGACAATTTTTGCAGGGCAAAGGTTTTGCTTTCGCCTGGAATAGCAGTTTCCCTTGTTTTAAAATATCGGGACGAGAGGATTTGAACCTCCGACCCCTTGACCCCCAGTCAAGTGCGCTAACCAGGCTGCGCTACGTCCCGTTAATTTTCTTTAATTGTAAATCCGGATGTGTAATTTGTCTTGCATAGAATGTGCAGATTTGAAGTGTCTTTCAAAATAGAGGATCGCAATAGGGATGTCAATAAAATAGGGCAGAATTTAGACTGCGAAACCTATTTTTTTTGGCCTGATCTGCCTTCTATGTTATTATCTCTAACTCTATGAAAATTTGAGAGTTTTTGTCTTCAGTCGATAAATTGCATCTTGGCCCGTTAGTTAGATAGCAGGCAGGAAAAAAACAGGCTAATGCAGGTCCAAAAATCTATTTAACGGAATTTAATGATATGGGAATGAAAGTGGTCAATGTTCGGGATGTTTTTGAGTTTAATCCTGAAAAGATGAAAAAAGTCAGTCTGTTTGATACGGATAATTTCTTTTGTGATATATACTGTCTCGAACCCGGTCAGTTTCAAAAGGTTCACTCGCATGAGGGATCGGACAAGGTTTATTATGTTCTTGAAGGGCAGGGCAAGGTGACTGTGGGAACGGAAGAAAAAGTGCTTTCGCAAAACGAAATTACCCTGGCTCCGTCAGGCGAAGATCACGGTGTTGTGAATCATACGGATGACAAACTGGTTATGCTGGTTTTTATGGCCCCCAAACCGGCGTAACCGCCGGTTGCAAATGAAGATATATTTTATTGCGAGCAAAAAGTTGTCTCGGCCTAATAAGCTATTGCTATTTGCGTCCCCTGCAAAGGGGCGAGTTGCCCATATTTAATTTTGAATTGTTAGGCGTCCATTACAATGATCTATTTAGTTTTCCCGACATCCTGGCATCCATCCCAACCCTACTTGAGCTTGCCCAGTCTGAAGGCCTTTCTCAATATGCATGGGGTGCACGATGTTGTTCAACGTGATTTAGCGATTGAACTGCTCAATGACCTGTGCACCTGGGAAAAGACCAAACCGCTTTACGAGCGAATCATTCGCGAGTTGAACGAGTTAAGCTCTCGTCCCCGACTTACGCAACCCGAAGCGGAGAAATTTAACAAACTCCGGGAAGCGGAAGAGATTGTCATGGCCTTAAAGGATCAGATCGATTCTGCAGTGGCCTCGCAACGCAGTCAGGAGTTTTATGAGATCGACCAGTATATGGAAAATCTCAAAATAATGGATGTCTGGCTGGACAATATTCTCGCACCTTATTACCCATCACAACTGACGGTTATTGGTAGCCAGATGCGTTTTTCTCCGTATTCCTCTGAAGAGGTGATTGATTCTTTCAATCATCCGGAAGAAAACTTTTTCTATGATCTTTACCAGCAATGGTATCTACCTGGAATCCTTGAAGAAGACATCGACATTCTCGGCATCTCTATCACTTCGGTGGAACAAATCATTTCCGGTTTAACCCTGGCCTATCTGGTCAAGCAGAATCGGCCCGAAATACATATCACCATCGGAGGAAGCGTGTTCACCAAACTGGTAGATCGTTTGGAGAAAGAAGGTTCGCACCTGTTCAATTTTGTTGATAGCTTTATTGTGCATGAGGGCGAAACACCGCTTTTGAGATTGGTCGAGCAACTTCGCGGAGACGATGACCTCAGTAAAGTCCCTAACCTGATTTATAGGCAAGACGGTAAGGTAATCGTAAACCGGCCTTTCGCCAAGGAAGAGCTCAATGCCTTGCCCACACCGGACTTTGACGGTCTGCCCCTGGACCTTTATCTTGCCCCGGATCGGGTTCTGCCGGTGATGGGCTCTAGAGGTTGTTACTGGGAGAAATGTGCATTTTGTTCCATTCCCTTTGATCACATGGAATTTCATGTGCGTTACGCCGAGAACGTGGTGAATGACTTTAAAACGTTGCAGGAAAAATATAACTGCAATCATTTTTTCTTTACCGATGAGGCACTCCCCATTAATTTTCTCAGAACTTTTGCGGCTAAAATTATTGAAGAGAAAGTCGATGTGCAGTGGACGGGCGAACTCAAATTCGAGAAAAGTCTGCTCAAAGACGACCGAATGGATCTATTATACA
>Ga0233439_10004677_pt1 | contig 13108 bp, 13 predicted proteins | sample SI_123_September_6_FD_182713 | JGI IMG/M metagenome (GOLD analysis project Ga0233439, IMG submission 182713) | Seawater microbial communities from Saanich Inlet, British Columbia, Canada - SI_123_September2016_100_MG | ecosystem: Environmental > Aquatic > Marine > Inlet | place: Canada: British... | reverse complement strand
AAGTGTTTTTAGAAAACTATTTTGACAAAATCGAATTTGGACATTTTTAAAATGTCCAATTTCAAAATCTTCGACGAACTTTTATTTTTACTTTTTCAGCGTAAAATATGTAATTAGTGGTTCTCTTTTGACAATAACTTCAAAATTTCATTATTTTGCTTTAAAAGTTTTAATAATAATTGTTCTTTATTGTTTGTGTATTCATATTCTTGATGTATACTTGTTTCTGTAATACTATTGTTATCAGGCTGAATACAGTTCTTTTTATGTCTATAGAAACTGGAACTATGTTTATAAGTTTTTCCACAATGACATTTAAAAGAATTTACAGCAGCATTTGTATAGCATTCGGTAGCATTATGTTTATTAGTGTTTAGATGTTTCTGAAATTCACTATTTTTAAAGCATTTATAGTCGCATTTTTTACATATAAATTTTGGGTTGTTTTTTGTTGTTTCTTGTTGTCTCATCATAATATTTTCAGATATTGTACTATAATTTGAACTTTGTAATAACTTTAAATGACGTGGTCGTTTATTATGTTCCTCTTGTAATTTACGTGTATTGAAATAAACCTTACACGTTTTACAATATAAAGGTTCTCTTGGTATTTTGTCTACAATTGATTTGGGATTTGATTTTCCTAATGATAATGGTTCTATACTATTTAAAGTTGCGTTATATTCTTCAAAGTAATATTGTTCTTGTTTCTTTGCAGAATGTAAATCTTCACAATTATGAAACGCAATTATTTCCATTATCCAGTTATCCCAACCCATATTATCTCGTATAAAGTTGTATAATTTACATTTATAATTTGAAGACTTTGGATTTATGCAACATTGTTTATGACTATGTTTACGTTGAACAAAGTTTGTAGTATGACCTATATATATATCCTTTATTGAAGTGTCTTTACAATAAATCTTATAAAAAATAGTATTAGAATAATCTATTTTTACTTTTGGCATCTTATAATATTTATTTTATATATTATATTATAAATAAGACTTTAACTTATTTTCAGCGTAAAATGTGTAATTAGTGGTTCTCTTTATCAATAGTTACTTGTTTCATTATATTTTTCATTATTTTATCTTCAAATGATTTGGTCTGTTCTTTTCCGTAACCACCCAGTGCTGCCTGTGAGTATTTAAAGAATTTCTCACAGTTTTCCGAACCCAATACGTCTACATCCGGCGTTTCACTATACCAAATCGGTCGCATACTATCATTCTTGTATGCCACGCCTTTCACTGCCTTACGTAATTGTTCTTTATCGGCATCTTTTTCCCATTTTTCAGCATCTTTTATGTAAAGAGTTTCTCGTTTTAAATCAGTGCAGTGTATTGGTCTGTTATATAAATCCATATTATTTATTCTTTCAATCATTACTCTGGATAACCCATCTACAAACCCAAGTTCTCCCGTTTGGATAAAATCTTCCATAGATATTTCCAATGACTTTACAAAGTCGGTTAGTGACATTGCGTCTTTACACTTTTCATTAAGGAATACATTGAGATTAAAGCTATTATTCGTAGTGTTGTTTGTTATGTTGTTTGTAGTATTTCCGGAATTCTTTGCTAGGTCTAATATTTGTTTATTTTGTTCTTGTATCTGTTTGTTTTGCTCGACCATTAATTGTTTAAACTCATTATTTTGCTTCAATAGTTCTACAACTAATGTAGAGTCCATTGCATCTATAGTAGATACTTCATTATTTGTATTGTTGGGTTCTATAGTAGTATCGATGACTATATCATTACATTTCTTACTGTGCTTCCATAATCCAGAACGAGAATTGAATAAACGACTGCATTTATCGCATTCATATATAATGGGGACTTTTACGTTTCCATCTGTTTCCATCATATGTTTTGCAGTCGTTAGATGTTTATTATAATCTTTTCTGTTACGAGTTTTATAGTTACATTTATTACATAAATATTTATGGGGATTTTTTGGGACTTTTTCGTTTCCAAATGTTTCCATTTCCCCTAAACTATGGATACATAATTTGTCCCCTCTAAATACTTTTTTGCGTAATTTATTTAATTTTTTATGCAAACAAACGAAATACCGAAATCCCCAAAATACTGCATTATGGTAACAACCGCCATTTTTGAAAAGTGTTTTTACAAAACTATTTTGACAAAATCGATTTTGGACATTTTTAAAATGTCCAATTTCAAAATCTTCGCTGAACTTTTATTTTTACTTTTTCAGCGTAAAATATGTAAAATATGTAAAAATCCAATATATATAATGTTCTCCTATGTAAATGAGTAGTTCTAGAAAAATATTGGTTGATTTGACACCTAAGAAAACCAAGGAAGAAATAGAAGAAGAGAAAAACAAGAAAGAGGAAGAGAAGAAATCAAGAGAACCTAGAAAAAGAGTAGTTACAAACCACAAAAAATGGGGGTTTTCAGACGAAGAGTTACAATGTTCTCGACAATTAGAATATATAATGGATATAAATAATGAAAATGCAAATGATAAAAAACAATATCGATTTATTTACGAGAGCTTTAGACAGAAGTTAAGTAGTTATCGTAGTCAGGACTTATTAAAAGAGCGATATTCAGAGGAAAATTTCACAACAATAGAGAACATAATAGAATTATTACAAGAATGCGAGAACATTTGCTATTATTGTAGGGAACCGGTCAAAGTTCTCTATGAATATGTAAGAGAGCCGAAACAATGGACTCTTGAGCGAATAGATAATAAAATCGGTCATAATAAGGGAAATTTAATGATAGCGTGTTTAAGTTGTAATTTGGGTAGGAGAACAATGAATCAAGAAAGGTATGTATTTACAAAACAACTGAGTATAGTAAAAAAAGAATAATGGATAAACCCATATATAAACAATGATATATTTGATAAATAATGGAAGATATCATTGAGAACATTGACAAAAATCATAAAAATATACACGAAAAACTCGACTATTTTCATAAAACGAATAAGATACCACATTTGATATTTCATGGAGAATCCGGTTCTGGAAAACGGTATATAGTAGATAAGTTTATACAGAAAATATACAATGGAGACCGGCATAAAATAAAACAAAATGTAATGTTAGTGAATTGCGCTCATGGTAAAGGTATCAAATTCATAAGAGATGACTTGAAATTTTTTGCGAAAACAAACATCCAATCAGATATAGGAGCAACATTTAAAACAATTATATTGATAAATGCCGATTTCTTAACCATAGACGCTCAGTCAGCATTACGTAGATGTATAGAATTATTCAGTTATAATACACGTTTTTTCATAGTTGTCGAGAACAAAAACAAATTACTGAATCCAATTTTATCCCGTTTTTGTGAGATTTATGTTCCAGAATACATAGAGAACAAAAACATAAAGAATCTCCACAAACAATTAATAGAATGTAATATGAACGTTGATAACGATTCAGTCAAATGGATAGATGAGAGAATGAATAATATAATTTTAGATAATCATATGGATTTAATGAATTTTGCTGAAGAGTTTTATCAAGAAGGTTTGTCTTGTTTTGATTTTATAGAATGGGTAAAAGAAACGACCAAATTAGATAATTTAAAAAAGAATGAAATAAGAGTGTGTTTTAATACAATTAAGTCGGAGTTTAGAAGTGAGAAGTTATTATTATTGTATCTATTAGATTATTTGTATTTACGTTCAAACCCTACTTTAAAAAGTGTATTCACAATATAATTAGATGGACGATTTTGTTTTATCGAATTTACAAGAATCAAGGAACGAATGGTGTAGTCGTTTAGTGAGTATTTTTACACCCCTTGTTTTAGGAGGTATAAAATCAATATTCAATGAATCATGGAAAATATGTTTGGATAATGACGAGCCCAATAAATACCTAATGACATTTCAAAACTTACTGTCAAGAATTCCAAAATGGAATAATGAGATACTTGAGGAAGAACGAAAAAGAATCATTGAACGTAGTGGATGTAATTATTTAGAAGATTTAATCACTTGCGTCCATATTATTCAATTGAAAGTGCTAACCTGCATTCGTGTAGGTAACAAGCAGAAGAAGATAGATATTTCAATTCCAAAATTAGACAGTTTCATTCACAAAGTATATATCAATGTAGCACGTAAAGTGTATTCAAACGTATATTTGTTTGATAAGAATGTATCACCCTTACAAAGTCAGAAAAACAACCGTGAATTGGAAAGTATTACACAGGAATGTATTTTGATTTCAATTCGTGAAAGTATACCAACTGAAGAAATTATACGCGCTTATATGGATGAAAGTGTAGAACAAGAGGAAGAAGTAATAATTGAAGACGTCGAAGAAGAAGAAAAAGAAGAGGAGAAGCCAATTGAAAAATCAGAAGTAGTAGACCCAGTTCAAGAAGAAACTATTCCCGACGTAGTTCCGTCGATTCAGAATGTAGATAATGAAAATGTAGTAACACAGCTATCATTCAATGATATGGATGCTGTTTTGGATGAAGAAGATAATTTGAAAACAATTGAAGCACCCAAATCAATCGAAAGATTAGAAGAAATTAGCACAGAAAGGGCATTTCAACGTAAATTAGAAGAAGAGGAATCCGATGATGAGAGAATACAAATCTCAACGGAACAGGTGGACTTACGTGATTTCGATGATTTAGATACACCAATTGTAAAGAAAAACGACGATAGTATAGTATTAGATGGAATAGAAGAATTATACTAATTTAGGGTATTCGTAATATTATGAATATAAAAATGAGAAAAATAATATTATAGATGGAAAAGGCATTTATACTTTCGTTTTTTATAACTTTTGTATTCTTTGTAGCAAAAATAATTGACATGAAATTTGTTAGCAAAGAATGGAAACCAATGAAAATAGTAATACGTGATACGGTAACAGTGTTATTAAGTAGTATTTTTTCCGTGGTAGTTTATTTCATAACAAATGGTAGAATGAGTGATTTCTTCAATGTGATTACTGAAAACAAAGTATTGAAACCATCAGCAACAGAAGTATTTACAGGCGAACCAGGTTTCTAATTATATTATCACATAGTTTGATAATATGATTATACAAAATTGATAACCCAATTATTTAAACTTATAATGGTAATATATAAAATGAGTGCGATTCAGGTTATTAAACAGTTTAAAAAGGAAGGTATAAGTGTCCTTGAGAATATACCAGAACAAAGGTATGCCACATTAATAAAAAAGGCAAATGATGCGTACTATAATGATAACGCATTAATGACAGATAATGAGTTTGATATTATAAAGGAATATTTTGAAAAGAAATATCCTAACAACCCAGTTTTAAAGAATATTGGTGCTCCCATAATTAAAAATAAAGTGACATTGCCATATAATATGCCTTCAATGGATAAAATAAAACCAGATACGGATGCTTTGGAAAAATGGATGAAAAAGTATACAGGAAATTACGTGTTATCTTGTAAATTGGACGGGGTTAGTGGAATGTATACAACTGAGAACAATACGCAAAAATTATATACTCGTGGAGATGGAACAGTAGGACAAGACGTAACCCACCTATTATCAGTATTAAATTTACCAAAAATAAAGGATATTGTCGTTCGTGGTGAATTTATAATATCCAAAACAAAGTTCGAAGAAAAATATAAATCAAAATTTGCGAATTCAAGAAATCTAGTAGCAGGTATAATAAATAGCAAAACAATAGATAATAAAGTAAATGATATGGATTTTGTAGCATATGAAGTAATTAAACCGGTTTTACGTCCAAGCGAACAAATGAAGGTATTAGAAAAGTATGGATTTAATACAGTTCGTAATTTACAATTTGCGACTTTAACAAACGATTTATTATCACAATTATTAGTAGATTTGAGAAATAATTATGAATATGAAATAGACGGTATAATCGTATCAGATAATAAAAAATACAGACGCACAACAAGAAATCCAGAACATTCATTTGCTTTTAAAATGGTAATATCCGATCAAGTAGCGGAAGCAAAAGTAGTGGATGTAATATGGAACGCTAGCAAAAGCGGGTATTTGAAACCGCGCATAAGAATAGAACCTATAAACATAGGTGGTGTTAAAATAGAATATGCAACTGGTTTTAATGGAAAGTTCATAGAAAGTAATAAGATAGGTATTGGTGCTGTAGTTCAGATAATTCGTAGTGGAGATGTAATACCCTATATAAAATCAGTAACAACAGAAGCAGAAACAGCAAAAATGCCTGATGAACCTTATCATTGGAACGAAACCAGAGTGGATATTATATTAGATAATATTAATACAAGTGTAATAGAAAAAAATATAACGAGTTTCTTTGTAGGCATTAAAGTAGATGGGTTATCTACCGGTAACGTAAAAAGATTAATGAACGCAGGATATGATAGTATTATAAAAATAATTCATATGAAAAAAGAAGATTATGAAGGCATAGAAGGATTTCAAACAAAAATGATAAATAAAATATACAATGGAATACAAGAAAGATTAAGGGAATCGTCATTGGTAGAAATAGTAGCGGCTTCAAATATATTAGGACGAGGCATAGGAAAACGTAAATTAGAGCCAATATTTGAAGAATATCCAAATTTATTTACACTCCTAATTTCAAATGAAGATTTAAAATTGCTATTGTTATCAGTAAATGGAATAGGTGAAGAAAATGCGAATAGTATAGTAAAGAACATGCAAAAAATGAAGCGATTTTTAGGAGAGGCGAACTTACTTTATAAGTTATGTAAAGATGGTAAAAAAGAAAAACAAGAATCAGCAAAGCAAGAATCAATAAAACACAAAGACCATATACTAAATGGAAAAACAATTGTAATGACAAAGATAAGAGATAAAACAATAATATCAGCATTAGAAGAGTTTGGTGGGAAATTAGAAAACAATATTACAAAAAAAACATTCGCTTTAATAACAAAAAGTCTCGATGATGTTTCATCAAAAACAAAAAAAGCTCAAGAATTAGGTATTCCAATAATGACACCAGAAGAGTTTATAAAAAAATATTTGTAAAATTATCGTTTCATTGTATTCAAACGAGGAGGTAGTAAATATACCTCATTTTCTTTTGCGAATCGTACTTGGCGTTTAGGTGATTTCATAACGTGAGTTGGATATAATGGTGGTATAAACAAGGTATTTACGTGAGGCATTACAATCTTTATACAATACATTTTTTTATAATATCGTAATAAAAAAATGTCATAGATTTTATGCATAAATAGGTAATTTATTAATATCAATCAGATTTTCAACAGCATCAGTAGAATTGTAAACGAATTGATTAAAATAAGAAAATTCTAATTGTTTATCGGGGGTATGATTATGGACGGTTCTCGCGATCATTTTATATAGTTTAAATTCAGGATATCGCTCTTCACCATTCTTTTTGTATAAAATGTTTTTCTTGTTATCATCTAAACACCATCTATATACAGTTTTTTGTAATTCATCATATTCAGAATAAGGTAAATGGTCGGGAATAATGAAATCATAGATAGAACAACCAAGGCGACATAAATCAAAACTCATGTTCGGTTCTAATCTAGATTTTTTATCATTAAAGAAAGGTTCACAATTGTATTGCGAATTAGCATCTCCATCGGGTCCGAAACTATCAGAACAGTAGACTTTCCCATTAAATCTGTATATACTTCGTCCAAAATCAATAATTTTATAGATTTTTCCATATGTAGGCACTTTGTATACAATACCATTGAATTTATAATATAGAAATTCTATGTTAGTGTTGATATACATAATGTTGTTAGTATGAAGATCATTATGGGTAAAATGAAAAAGTTTCTGGTATATTAGTAGTGTCATAATAACTTGAAACAACGCACCCGCAGCTTTGGTGCTGTTAATAGTTCCATTAGTAAATAACTGGTCTAAAGTGCCATCACATTTTTCAAGAGAAATCATTTGTATAGGGAAATTACGAATATATGCGTGTTGGTCTTCGTCGGTTAAATTACATTCACTACCATCATCTGTATCACTTATTGAACTATCATTGTCAGATTCATCAAGAGTTTCCCAAGAAGAATGTGTATCTGAATCAGTTGTATAAGCAACAGAACTATCATCACTACTCGAATCATCATTAATAGTAATTTGGTTATCTTCAATATCATTATTAATGTCTGTATTTTCTACATTAAATTTACAATCATATATTAAACAATCATCTATATTTTCATCACTGTTAGGTATTTCGGTAATGAGTTCAGAAAGTGATACAGCACTAATATTATGATTTGATTTTGAAATATGTAACTTGGAACGTTTTTTTCTGGAAGAATCTACATGGTCGTCTAAAGAATCTACATTTTCAAGAGTATAAAGTGTATCAATATTCTCATTAAAAAAATCAGATTCTTGCATGTAATCAATATCATCGCTAACATTATATTTAAATTTATCTTGTATACCTAGAAAGGAACCAAAAAAATCAATACAATTAAGTATATTATGTTGATGAAGAACCATACTGCTAATATAATAGAAAAATGTATCAACATAAGAGCAGTTATTGGGTTCCTTTATTTTTGGAAGCAAAGTATGTGAAATATCACAAGAAATATCACTAGGGTAGGGTAGATTATGAATTAGGTGTTTATCAACTTCATATTTTCCAACCATATATCGTAGAGGATCAATAACCGGAGAATATTTGATGAAAATATCTTTCTCAAACGTTTCATTATTACAATCAATAACCGTTTTATGATCTACAAAATGATATTTATGATTTAACTGTATATTATTGTAATTTTTGGATGACAATGTAAATAAGGATTCATATATAGGATTATATTGTTGTAAGTTCTCTATTTTGAAAGGATTATATTCGTATAAAGTATCATTTTCAGTTGGTACATAGGTTTCTTCTAAAGATGAAATATTAATATTTTTTAATTTGCGATATCCAATGGTAAATTTATTTTGTAGTTGATTATTCATAGATAAATTTATTATAATTGTTTAATACATTTTTATTAAACAATACAAACTCATAGATAAGATAATTCGTTTAAAGTAATTTAGTATAATATAGTGATAAAGTATTAAAGGAAATGAGTTTAGAATTAAAAAAATTTAATATGCGTGAAATTACATTTAAACCGGATGAAAATAAAGGACCAGTTATAGTAATGATTGGACGTCGTGATACTGGTAAATCATTTTTGGTAAGAGATTTATTATTTTATCATCAGGATATTCCCGTAGGAACAGTAATGTCAGGAACAGAAGCAGGAAATGGTTTTTATTCAGCCCACGTGCCAAAGTTATTTATTCACGAAGAATACAATACAGTATTGATTGAGAACATTTTGAGAAGACAAAAGACGGTATTAAAACAAGTAAATAAAGAGATAGCAACTCATAAAAAGACAACCATAGACCCTCGTGCTTTTGTAATATTAGATGATTGTTTATACGATCAATCTTGGACTCGTGATAAAATGATGAGATTGTTGTTTATGAATGGTCGTCATTGGAAAATTATGTTAATTATTACAATGCAGTATCCATTAGGTATTCCACCAAATCTAAGAACAAATATAGATTATGTATTTATTTTGAGAGAACCTTATTTAACAAATCGTAAGAGAATCTGGGAAAATTATGCGAGTATGTTTCCAACATTGGAGTCATTTTGTAGTGTTATGGACCAGACAACGGAAAATTATGAATGTTTGGTAATTAATAATAATGCGAAATCAAATAAACTAAACGATCAGATTTTTTGGTATAAAGCAGAAAGTCATCCAAATTTTAGATTAGGTGCGAAAGAATTCTGGGAAATATCTAAAAATATGGGTTCTGACGATGAAGATGATGTGTATGACCCAAATAAATCAAAAAAGAACAAGGGACAAGCAATAAATGTAAAGAAAAATAAATGGTAAATAAGATACAATACATTGGATATCTTATTTACATTATGGGTCGTATAAACTTTCATCTACGATAATTTCATCGTCAGAATCAAATAAATCATCAGAATCAAATAAATCAGTATCGTCTATAAATCCATCTCTAGTATTTTCATCATTAGCCATAGTAGTATCTATCATTAACCTGGCGAAATTAGGGTCAATAATATTTTGTATAATATCAGCCCTTGAGATAGTATGAAATCTTTCAGTACTAGATGTTAGATCAGCAGGTTCCGTAAAATTATATAATATATTAGATGTAATATTCCTACTTGACATATCTTCATTATTATCACTTTCGTTATCATTATTTGTAATAGATAAGTCTTCATTATTGTATAAAGTCTTTTCCGTGTTTCCATCGACAGTAACAAACGACACATATCTTTTTCTATTTGCTAATGAAAGTATACGTCGTCCAAAACGAGGTGTTTGTTGAATGAATTTTCTAATTTTGGAAGAAAAAATCTTGGAATGTTTATTTTTAATAGTCGTATCGATAGCGTATTTATAACGAAGATAATCCGGTAAAATATTTTTAAATGTATCAATTAAAACTTTTTTGGGAAAATCATAATGTATTTTAATTGGGTAATCTTGTAACATATCATATATATAATCAATTATCATATCTTCATCTTCATTGTTAACAAATTGGCTAATATAATGACTACGAATAATGGATTGATTACTATTGAAAAAATCATCAATATCAAAATTACACAAAAAATATTGTTGTATGATATTAGGTACTACAAGCAATCGTTCTTTCATTTTGAAATAGATATTATATAAACTAGCCGTAGTAAATTCGATACCACTATATGGATTTTTCGGTTTTACTGGCTCAGCACAAAAATCAGGTGAATTACATATAGCAGATATAATAATACGTGAAAGGTCTTGTAACGTAAATAGATATATACAATTATTTTCAAATAATGAAAATGTATTTTTCTGCGAGGTTGAAATCGGAGATAAAAATAAATCATTATGAACTTTCAAATTATAGTTTTTAATTTTAATTCTCCTTGCGAAACGATTAAGCGCCCAATAAATCTTTTGAATACGATAAAAAAACATTAAAAAGTTGAGTTTATCATCTTGTTTAATAAAATAGTTTTCAATATATTGATCGTTAAAAATACAAAATTTATCCTTATCAGACAATACAAAACAGTTTTTAATAAAATTAATATGTGTGTTATCACTTTCATGTTTGTCAAATATATGGGGTATATATGTTTTAGATGAAAACTTGTGAAAATTGTCAATGGTTATATCATCACAAAACCGAATATCTTTTATAAATATTTTATGTGCTATATATGTAAAAGTTTTCATAATTCACTATTAATAATATACGAAATTATTTATATCTTTTAGATATAATATAAAGCATGTTAAAAATAGCACATAGAGGATTATCCGCAACAAATCCAGACAACTCAATCGAGTCATTTGTATGTGCTGTAGAAGCAGGATTTGATATGATAGAATTAGATATACAGTTATGCAAAAACAATGAAATAGTGGTATTTCATGATAGAAGTTTAAATGGTAAGATGATAGAAGATTATACTTTACACGAATTAGAAGAACTGGGAGTTATATCATTAAAAACGTTTTTCAGTGTAATTGATAGTAAATATATTCAAATCTATTTAGATCTAAAAGGAGACGTAGAAATAATCGATTATCTAATAGACTTTATATTGAATAATAACAAAATAGTCTATTTACCAAATCTTTCAATAGCATCATTCAATAGAAGAATGATAGATATATTATCGAATATAGAAACATTACTTCAAATAGGTTTTATTACGAGTAATAACTATAGTAATAGAGAATGGAAAGAGTTGTTACGTAATGTGGATTTTGTAAGCATATCATTTGATGTTCTCGACCATGAAACCGTAGATTTTTTACATAAACACGGTAAACCCGTCTATGTATATACTTGTCATAACAAAGCAGAATTAGATTATATAAAACAATTTAATATGGATGGAATAGTATCAAATATAGTTATTGAATAAAAATATCACATATAATTTTATTCAATATATGAAACCAACTTAATCATCGTTTTTAGAGTCATCTATTTTCAATTCATCACGAATATTTGCTGATTCAGTATTACTAACTTCACGTGATTCGAAATCAACCTCTTCCTTTACACCACTTAGATTTCCTTCTTCGTCAATACTTTGTGTAAGAACATTACCACTCTTCTTAGCCTTTTCAATATTCTCCATAATAGCCTTCTTTTTAGTTTCACGAACACGTTCCTCGAACTCCTTTTTAGCAGCCTCTTCATTCTTCATCTTTTCAGCGTGAAGTGCATTAAGCTGGTCTTCCATATGTTCGACACGACCAGTTTTATAAGCATCGGGGTCCCAAGGAATCCAAACACCTACGGGACCGACATAAATGTCGTGATTAGGGTCACCTTCTCTTAGCTTCTTGCACTTCTCTTCCGCTTCATCTTGAGTATTAAATACACCTCTAATCTTGAGACCTCTAACGGAAGTCTGAAAAGCATGGTCTCGGTTAAATTGTTCGTTAAGTTTTTCTTCTTGTTTATCTAAAAAGTTTTTATAATCGTCTTCAATGCCACTCTTCTTGAGTTTATCACTTTCCTCCTTTACAAAGTCATTGAAATCGCTGATAAGGGTTTCAACATTCATATTGTGCTTATAAGCAATAAAATGTATAAATTCGAAATATCTTTCCATAGATTTAGAGAATTCCCAGTTCTTAACAAACTGGTTAAACAGATAAACTTCACGTTTTTGAAGAATTTTTTCAGGTGATACAAACGACATACAAGCAAACTTTTGTCCTGATATAGGATGATCTTCATCACACAAGTCAACATATTTACTATTTAGTGTTCCATCGCTATTCTTCTTTTTTTCGTATCCAGACATTTTAGGAATATATACTTTATAACATTCACTGTTTAAGTGTTTTCATAATTAATTATTAAAATTTTTTTATTATATTATAATATAAACATAAAATGTTTGATTTGAACGAGTTAGTAAAACGTGCTATTAAGTACTTGATTGAGGGTTTAGTAGTAGCCTTAGCTGCTTTCGCTATCCCAAAGAAGCAACTTAATGTTGAGGAGATTATCATTA
>Ga0233439_10004673_pt1 | contig 13113 bp, 9 predicted proteins | sample SI_123_September_6_FD_182713 | JGI IMG/M metagenome (GOLD analysis project Ga0233439, IMG submission 182713) | Seawater microbial communities from Saanich Inlet, British Columbia, Canada - SI_123_September2016_100_MG | ecosystem: Environmental > Aquatic > Marine > Inlet | place: Canada: British... | reverse complement strand
GGGGGTCGAAGCATCACGATGCTTCAGCAAAATCTCCTGCGCTTTACCAAGCTGCCCCGGACGATGCTTGCTCGAAGGCTCATAGAGTGCGATCACCATGTCAGCACCCGCAACAGCATCTAGCCGACGCTCGATCTGATCCCACGGAACGAATCGGTCGCTGAGGCTAATCACTGCGAAATCTTGAGCCAATGGCGATCCAACCATCGAAGCTGCCATGTTCAAAGCTGTGATTCCGGGAATCACTTCAACTTCTACCAGCGAACGCTCGTCGGGTTCCATCTCAGCTATTAGCTCGAACACCGGAGCCGCCATGTCGAATATTCCGGCGTCTCCACCGGTTACAACCGCTACTTTCAATCCTTCCAAAGCAAGTCGAAACGCCTCAAGCGCACGTTCCTGTTCCTTGCCCATAGGGAATTCTTGAACACGTGTCTGATCGACGAGATCTTTGATCTGTCGCAAGTACAGTTTGTAGCCGATGATGACGTCGGATTCACCCAATGCTTCGAGCGCGGCCGGTGTGATCTGCTTCACATAGCCGGGACCTAGCCCCACCAGAGCCAGCTTGCCCTTCGGTATTTCTTGCCCGTTTAGATCGTCGTTATCTGGCGACATCGCTAACCACTCCCGAGTAGTCACAGCCCAACGCAGATCATCCAGCGTCTACGCACTACTCAGCATCGCGAGTCACCCGCCAATCCAGCAAAGAAACCCCATGTGGAAACCGTGGTGGTTTTGCTAAACGAAACCAGTCCTCAAGAACAGATCAGTCCAGATTTACCGCCCCTGGAATTCCGGCTTTCGCTTTTCCATGAACGCTCGGCGCCCCTCTTTGTAGTCCTCGCTATTGAAGCAAGCTTCAACCATCGCAGCTACTCGATCTAAGTCACGCTCGTCGGGATTCTTCGTGCCTTCGTTTATAGCCGCTTTCGCAGCTTTGACGGTCATGGGTGCGTTGTCAGCAATCGTCTTGGCGAGCGTCGAAACCGTTGCTTCGAGTTCATCCACCGATACAACACGATTCACAAGCCCCATCGTCTCGGCGTCACCCGCGCTGAACCTACTGCCGGTAAAGAAAATCTCTTTGGCAAACGAAGGACCAACGATGTTCATCAACTCTTTGATTCCGCCGTAGCCGTAGCCAAGACCAAGCTTCGCAGCCGGCACACCAAACTGGCCATCATCGGCAGTAATCCGTAGATCGGCCGAAAGCGCAATCGCCATTCCGCCGCCAATGCAGAATCCACGAATCATCGCGATCAACGGAATATCAAGCGAACCCAATGCGGCGTGACAAGCCCCCGTAGCGGCCTCGTAAACCTCAATTTGCTCAGGTGTGTTCCGCACTTCCTCGAATTCAGAAATATCGGCTCCCGAAACGAACGCCTTATCGCCAGCACCCTTCAGAACGACCACTCGTACATCGCCAGTCGCAATGAAATCTTCGATGATTTCAGGCACCGCCTGCCACATTGCGAACGACACGGCGTTGCGCTTGTTCGGCTGATTAAAAGTTATCCAACCAACACCGTCTTCAACGTGTGCCAGCATCTTGTCGGTCCGCAGCTGAAGCTGCCTCATATCTTTTTCCTTATATACAGATCGTCTGGCGAACAGATCTATTCGCCACTAGCTCGAAAACGAACGCTCTAAACAACACCGTTCGCATGGAACGACGCAATCGTCGCTTCGTCATATCCAAGATCAGCCAACACCGAATCGGTGTGCTCACCTTGATCAGGCGTGGCAGTGCGAACTTCCGATGGCGTTCTGCTCATCTTAATCGCCTGATTCACAACTCCGAACTTACCAAGGCGAGGATGATCAACTTCCACAGCCATATCCAAATGCTGCACCTGAGGATCGGCAAACACCTGATCCATCGCATTGATAGGCCCGGCAGGACAGCCAACACCGTTCAGCAATTCAATCCAATGCTGACTGGTGTTGTGCTTCGTAACTTCAGAAATAACTGCGTTCATCTGAACACGATTTTTGGAACGTGCGGCCGTGGTCGAAAATAGCTCATCGGTGACCCATTCCGGATGCCCCAAAGCATCACAACACCGTTCGAACATCACTCCGCCAGCCACTGCAATGTTGATGTGTCCGTCTGAAGTCGGGAACACTCCGGTTGGAATATTCGTCGGGTGGTCGTTACCCGCCTGTCCCGGAACTTCGCCCTCCTTAAGGAAGCGCGCTGCCTGAAAATCGAGCATCTGAACCATCGCCTCAAGAAGCGAAGTTCGCACCCACTGCCCTTTGCCTGAAACCTCTCGTTCCAGCAACGCCAGCATCGTTCCCTGAGCCGCAAACATTCCTGCGCAAAGATCAGCCACAGGAATGCCAACTCGCATCGGACCCTCGCCCGGTGCTCCTGTGATCGACATCAAGCCGCCCATGCCTTGAGCAATCTGATCGAACCCGGCTCGATTTCCGTACGGACCGTCCTGACCAAACCCCGAAATGCTCACCAGAATGATTTTTTCGTTAATCTTGGAGAGAGTATCGTAGTCGGCACCGAGTCGATTCTTCACGTCAGGTCGATAGTTTTCTACCACCACGTCGGTATCGGCGACCAGCTTGTAGAAAATCTCTCGACCTTCTTCGGCCTTGAGATTCAGCGTGAGCGATCGTTTGTTGCGATGAAGATTCTGAAAATCTGAATTGTCACGATCGCCACCGAGCCCCTCTTTGCCATCAGGCGGAGCTTCGATCTTGATCACATCGGCTCCCCAGTCGGCAAGCTGACGAACACATGTAGGCCCTGCCCTAACTCGGGTCAGATCCAGAACTTTAAATCTCGATAAAGGCTTGCCGGGTGGCAACATCAGGGTTCTCTCCTGTTAGCGAATTGGAGCTTCACAGGCATGAAATTCCAGTTGCCGCAAACCCTACTACTCTCGACGCTGCCGCGCCTCCCAAAATCGCAATAATTTTGAATCACAGCGAACTCCAGCAACACCTCGAACCAGTTGCGGCACATCATCCTCCGAGAGTAGTATCCCGCCCAGTATTGTTCGACTCTCACGGAGAGTTGAAACCAGATTCGAAATTCCACTTGAAACGAGAAGACCAAAACGATGGCAGACATCCCCAATTTCGATATGAAACCCGTCCACGTTCCCGACGAGGTTCTTGAGAAGCTGAAATCGATTCCGACAGCCACCGTTTACAACGCTGTTCGCTACTTCGGCTCCCCTCTCTGCGTATGTGAAGGCCTTCAGAACTACACGATGGGCAGGAAGATAGCTTCTCGGGCTAAAACCCTCAGGTTCCTACCGAACCGACCCGACATCATGGCTGAAAACCCGAACGGACCAGAATCTCCTGAGTACCGTGCGATGGGCAAATGTGGCCCCGGTGACGTGCTTGTCGCCGATATCGCCGGCGACGTCAAAACAGTTGTAGCTGGTGACGTAAAACTGCTTCAACTCAAGATGAATAATGCTGACGGTGTAATCATCGACGGTGCAATTCGTGACCTCGATGTTCTCCGTGATGAAGACTACGATCTAGCTGTATACGCAACGGCACGAAGTCTTCACGGTGGCCCAACCGCAACACCTGCTGAAGAAGATATTCAGATCAACGTTGGTGGCGCACTCGTTCGCCCCGGCGACGTAATGGTTGGCGATGACGACGGTGTAATCGTCGTTCCTTCATGGATGGCAGCAGCTGTTGCCGATCACGCAATCGAGCACGAAGAAGTCGAAAACTACATCAAGACCAAAATCGAAGCTGAAGGTGTTGCCCCCGGCACGTACTACCCACCTCAGCCAGAGTCATTCGAAGAGTGGCGCCGAGTAAAGAAAGAACGAGGACTCTAGTCCATATGACCACATCACTCACCATTGGCGATTACGAAATAACAGCCGTGCTCGACGGTCCGTCTTTACCGCGTGACCCCAGCACTGTATTCCCTGACGTCCCGCCTGAAGCTTGGGATCCATACCGTTCGATAGCCTTAACTCCAGAAGGAAAATGGCACCCGGACTGGCGCGGTCATCTCATTCGAGCAACGAACGGTGAAGGCCCGACGATTCTTGTCGACGCTGGAATGGGTGATGTGGTTAACGAGCACACTGGGCAAAGCGGCAAGCTTCTCGAAAATCTCGCTGCGCTTGGTGTGCAGCCAGAAGACATCGACATCGTAGTGACGACTCACTGCCACGGCGATCACATCGGCTGGAACGTGACCTACGAAGGGGATACTCCAAAACTTACGTTCCCGAACGCTACGCACTGGATTGCCGAGCGCGATTGGGAGCACTACTCGAAGCCAGAAAACGAAAACCCAGCTTTCGATAAATCAGTAAAGCCACTGAAAGAACTTGGTGCATTGAAGCTCATACCGGGAGTCGAGACACTCGCCCCTGGAATCTCAACGCTGCCAACAAACGGTCACACCCCAGGGCACCAGTGCATTCTGGTTGAATCAGGCGGCACAACCGCAGTTATTACTGGCGATCTGTTCCACAGCGTCGCTCAAGTAACCGAGCAGGCATGGTGCCCGACTTTCGATTGGAATACTGCGATGTCGACCCAATCTCGCAAGGGCATTCTCATGCTCGCAGCAACACAAGATTGGATCGTCTTCACAGGGCATTTGGCGACCGGATCAAGCATCGGCAACGTGGTTTCCGAAGGCGGCAAATCCGTTTGGAAACCGCTTTAGCGGACAAATTGACGCTGAATACAGCTTACGAATACATATAAGTAACGATCAGTTCGGCGAATTCAACTCACACGTCGTAGGTCGGGCGAGCTATCATCGCCCGATCATGACTACCAATGCAGTCGACCCCATCAAGTTCGAAGTCATCCGCAACGCCCTTACGCAGGCAGCGGAGGAAATGGCGATCGCCCTAAGACGATCGGCATATTCGACGAATGTGAAAACTCGCCAAGATTTTTCTTGTGCCTTCTTCGATAAGAATCTCCGGTCGGTTGCGCAAGCGTTTACCCAGCCCGTGCATCTCGGTTCGTTCGTTCGCCACGTGCCGGTCGCAGTAAAACGCTACGGACCCGAAAATCTTGGACCGGGCGACATGATTCTGTCGAACGATCCTTACGGCGGCGGGGTTCACTTAAACGACATCTCGCTAATCGGCCCCGTCTACTACGACGATCAGCTTGTCGGATACACCGCTTGTCTCGCCCACCACGTCGATGTCGGCGGCGGCGCGCCAGCATCAGTCGGAGCGTTTCGAGAGGTCTTTCAAGAAGGAATAATCATCCCCCCGATCAAGTTCGTCGTGAATGGCGAGCTAGATGACGATCTATTCCGACTCGTTCTATCTCAAATACGATCCAAACGCGAAACTGCCGGTGATTTCAGAGCACAAATCGCTTCCAACCGCACAGGCGCACTCCGCATCAACGAAATCATCGATCGATACGGTATCGACGAATTCGATCACTACATCGACGAAATTATCGAATACACAGATCGACGCACACGAGCCGAAGTAGCCAAGCTACCCAAGGGTGTTTTTCAGGCTGAAGGATTTGTCGATAACGACGGGTTCACCGACGACGTAGTAAAGCTCGCCGTAAAAATCACTATCGATGATGAAGGCGTGCGTTTCGATACCACTGGCTCCGATCCTCAGCGGCGCGCTCCGGTGAATTCCACGTTCGCCCAAACATTTTCAGCTTGTGCCTACGCGCTTCGAGCGCTAATGGATCGCGACCTTCCAGTAAACGATGGCTTCTATCGTTATGTTCATGTCGATGCGCCAGAAGGCACCGTTACCAACTGCGTCCACCCTGCCCCGGTCGTTGGCGGCTGGGAGACCCATGTTCGACTCAACGATCTAATCTTCGAAGCGCTCGCACCTGCCCTACCCGACGCCGTGTGCGCTGGAACGAAATCTATGCAGTGTCACTCAGGGTTCGGAGGCGAAAACCACGAAACCGGCGAGTACTACTGCTTCCTCGAAACTCTCGCCGGCGGCTACGGTGCGCGCTCAACTTCCGATGGTCCTGATGCTGTTCAGTCGCACGGTCAAAACACCGAGAACGCACCGGTCGAAGAGACAGAATCAAACTACCCGGTTCGAATTACTCGCTATGAACTAGTTCCCGACTCCGAAGGTCCGGGTGAATACAGGGGCGGACTCGGTCTAAGACGTGACTACATGTTCCCAGAAGAAGCAACGTTCACGATTCTCGCCGACCGTGACAAGTTCGGACCCCGAGGGCTATTCGGTGGAGAGCATGGCGGTAAATCCGTCTACGCTCTAATCAAAAACGAGAACGAAGAACACCTTTCGTCAAAAACCACTGTGGATCTTCAGCCCGGCGAAATAATCAGCTATCGCACGTCTGGCGGAGGTGGCTACGGCGAACCGTTCAAACGTAATCCCCAGAGTGTCCTCGACGATGTTCTGCAAGGCAAAATCACACCTGACCGAGCACGTGAACGGTACGGCGTAGAAGTAGATATTCCCGCCCAAAAAATCAACGAAGAAGCGACTGAGGAACTACGCCGTGGCAAGTAATCCCAAAAGCCGTCGAATCGATCCCATTCAGTTCGAAGTCGTACGCAGCGCGTTAACGCAGGTCGCCGAGGAAATGGCTGCGGCCCTTCGACGCTCTGCTTACTCGACCAACGTAAAAACCCGGCAAGATTTCTCGTGCGCTTTCTTCGATCGAAACTGTCGACCTATCTCACAGGCGTTCACCCAACCGGTTCACCTCGGATCGTTCGTCGAACTCATCCCAACCTCGGTCGAAACGTACGGGGCGGAAAACCTCGAACCCGGCGACATGCTCGTCGTGAACAATCCGTTCGGCGGTGGTTCACATCTCAACGATGTGACCGTATTCGGACCCGTCCACCACAATGGCGAACTAGTCGGCTACGTTGCATCATTGGCTCACCACGTCGATGTCGGCGGCGGTGCTCCCGCATCTATCGGGCCCTTCCAAGAGATTTTTCAAGAAGGCATAATCATCCCCCCTGTGAAACTCGTGAAGCGGGGTGAGATGAACGAGGATGTCTTCAAACTTATCCTCTCCCAAATTCGTTCAAAACGAGTTACCACCGGCGACTTCCGAGCGCAGGTAGCCGCCAACACCGTTGGGGCAAGGCGACTTGTTGATCTGGTCGAAAAATATGGCACAGCCGACTTCGACGAGTACGTTGCGGCCGTGGTCGATTACACCGACCGACGCACCCGGGCTGAAATCGCCGACATCCCCGACGGTGTTTACAGCACCAAAGGATTCCTCGACTACGATGGATTTAGCGACAAGGTTGTAAATCTCCAAGTGAAAATTACCGTCGACGGCGAATCAGTGTTCTTCGATTTCGACGGTTGCGACCCGCAACGCCGCGCGCCAGTGAACTCGACCAAGGCAATGACCTTCTCAGCATGTGCGTACGCATTACGAGCACTTATGGCTCCCGATATGCCGGTCAACGACGGTTTCTATCGCCACATCAAAATGAACGCCAAACCCGGAACCGTCGTTCACGCCGTTCACCCTGCTCCGGTAGTTGGTGGCTGGGAGACGCAGGTTCGCATCAACGACATGCTGTTCAAGGCGTTCTCGGCAGGGATGCCAACGAAAGTCGCCTCATCAACGAAAGCGATGATGGCTCAAGCGGGCTTCGGCATCATCGATCGCAACAATGGCGAATATCACTGCAACTATGAGGCACTCGCTGGCGGCTACGGCGCACGCGCCACTTCCGACGGTCCCGATGCCGTTCAGCAGCACGGTCAAAACACCGAAAACGCACCGGTTGAAGAAGTGGAATCGCACTTCCCGATGCGGGTGTCCCGACTTTCACTGATCGAGGATTCCGAAGGTCCAGGCAAGTTCAGGGGCGGACTCGGTATGCGCCGTGATTACCACTTTCCTGACGACCCAGCGACGTTCACCGTTCTATCCGACCGTGACATAGAAGGTCCCCAGGGAATTTTCGGTGGAATGGCGGGGCGCAAGGCGTACTACATCTTGAATCCAGATGATCCCAATCAAGAACAATCTGAACTCACATCAAAGTGTGTGGTTGAACTAAAACCCGGCGACACGGTGAGCTTTCAAACTCCCGGTGGCGGTGGCTACGGTCCCCCAACAGAACGTGACCCTGAAGCCGTTTTGAAAGATGTGATTGGCGGAAAGATTAACCACCAGCGCGCCGAAGAATTCTACGGTGTGGTGATCGATCCAATTTCCAACGCTATTGACCCAGCCGCAACAACCAAATCAAGACAACTACTTATGAGTTCGAGGAACGAAAATTGACCGCATCAACTGACCGTCGATACAGAATCGGCGTCGATATCGGTGGCACATTTACCGATGGAACCCTGGTCGATTCAACCACCGGAAAGGTCACAACTTCTAAAGTTCTTTCGACCCCATCAAACCCTGCCTCAGGATTCATTTCTGCAGTAGAAAAACTCCTCGCCAGCGACGACTCAGTAAACCCAGAAGCCGTTGAGCACGTGGTTCACGCAACCACGGTCGCCACGAACGCAATCATCGAAGGCAAGACAGCCAAGACAGCCTTTATTACGACCGAAGGGTTTCGAGACATGCTCGAAATCGCTCGACAAATCCGACCCTCCCTTTACGATCTTCAGTTCGAAAAACCTGCCCCATTGGTACCTCGCCAGCTATGTTTCGAAGTTCCAGAACGACTCGATGCTAAAGGCGAAGTGGTAACTCCACTCGACGAACAAGCACTAGCAAAAGTAGTCGACCAGATCGCTGAATCCGGCGTCGAAGCAGTAGCCGTCTGCCTGCTTCACTCATATCGAAATCCCGATCACGAGCAGCGAATCGGCGAAGCGCTCAAAGCCAAACTTCCAAACGTTGTGATTTCTCTATCGTCCGACGTCGTTCCCGAATTTCGAGAATATCTTCGTGCTTCGACCACAGTTATCAACTCTTCGGTTGCACCCATCGTCAGCACTTATCTGAACGCAATCACCGAACAACTCCACGCCGCCAAGGTAACTTCCGAGCTGCTGGTGATGCAGTCGAGCGGAGGTGTTTACCCCGCAGAGGCAGCCGCTGAAAACCCCGTATTCATGGTCGAATCTGGCCCCGCAGCCGGAGCCGTAGCAGCCGCATCGCTCGGTACCGCCCTCGGGCATCCAAACGTAATTTCATTCGATATGGGTGGCACAACAGCAAAAGCCAGCCTCATTCGAAACGGTCAGCCAAACATCACCAAGGACTACAGCGTCGGTGGTGCCGCTCAAAGCGGAACGGGAGCGTTCGGTGGTGCTTCCGGATATCCGATTAGGACACCCGTCGTTGACCTTGTAGAGATCGGCGCCGGTGGCGGATCGATCGCATGGGTCGACTCAGGTGGTGCACTTCGAGTAGGTCCTCATTCAGCCGGAGCCGATCCCGGTCCCGTTTGCTACGGACTCGGCGGGGAACAACCGACTATCACTGACGCAAACCTCGTTCTAGGTCGACTCGATCCTGCCTATTTCGCAGGTGGCGAAATGTCGCTCAATCTCGATGAAGCTCGAGAAGCTATTCGTAAAAACTGCGCCGAACCGCTCGGACTTTCTATCGAAGAAGCCGCTCACGGCATAGTCGAAATTGCCAATACTGCGATGGTAAACGCGCTTCGGCTCGTATCGGTTCAGCGTGGACACGACCCACGTGATTTCATGCTCGTAGGTTTCGGTGGTGCCGGACCCGCTCACGCTGTTCGCCTAGCCGAGCAAGCCGGCATTCCACGAGTGCTAATCCCGCTCGGCCCCGGCACAGCATCTGCGCTAGGACTTCTCGTTACTGATGTTCGAATGGAGGGTTCCGCTACTCTGATCGTTCGTTCAGACGATGTCGAATTATCCAAAATCGCAGCTGAATTTGATCGACTCGAAACCGCAGGTCGAGAGGCACATCAGGTCGCAGCTTCGGCATCAGGTACTCCCATCTTTGAACGCGCCATCGAGATGCGCTACTGGGGTCAAAGCTTCGAACTCAGCGTTCCTGCGCCAGAATCCCCGACTATCGATCAAGCTTGGATGGACGAACTCACCGAGTCGTTCCACGACGCACACGAAACCGCTTACGGCTTCCGAGCGCAAGATGAACCGGTAGAACTGGTAAACCTTCGCCTCACGACGGTAGGCAAGATCGCTCGACCACAGATGCGGAAGCTCGATTCCACAGGCTCCGATGCCTCTGCAGCTTCCAAAGGCAAGCGCCCGGTCTACTTCGCAGAAAATTCTGGTGAAAAAGGTGTACTCCAGACACCCGTATATGATCGTTCGAAACTCCCTGCAGGAGCCGTTTTCAGCGGTCCGGCAATAATCGAAGAACCCGATTGCACGACCGTGATTCACCCTTCGTGGACAGTCACTGTCGATGATTTCGGCAACCTCGGCATTGAACTCAACAACTAACGTTTCACACAAAATATCCGGCCAAAAAGCCAACAGGAACAAAACATGTCAGATGCAGTAAACCGAGCTTGGACCATGGCGAGCCGCCCCGTGGGCGAACCAACCGCTGAAAATTTTTCCATTGCCGAATCGCCAATCCCTGAACCAAAGCACGGTGAAATTCTGGTTCGCACGCTCTACCTCAGTCTCGATCCCTACATGCGAGGTCGAATGCGCGGCGGACCTTCGTACGCTGCCACTCTCGAACCCGGCGATGTGATGACCGGTGAAGTGGTTGCACGGGTCGAAAAAAGTGAATCACCTCTCTTCAAAGTCGGTGACACGATCCGATCCAGCATCGGCTGGCAAGAATTGGCTGCAATTCCAGCCCACACCGCAAAACCAGTGAATCCCGATCTCGGGCCTGTTTCAACAGGCGTCGGTGTTCTCGGCATGCCAGGAATGACCGCCTACTTCGGCCTGCTTGAAGTGCTCAAGCCAAGAGCAGGCGATACGTTGGTTGTATCTGCGGCATCGGGTGCTGTTGGAGCTGTCGTAGGGCAGATCGGCAAAATCAACGGCTGCAACGTGATCGGTGTAGCTGGTAGTGACGAGAAGTGTGAATACACGGTCAACGAACTCGGCTTCAATTCCGCTATCAACTACAAGACCCAAGACGTCTCAGCTGAACTAGCTCGACTCGCACCAAACGGCGTCGATTGCTACTTCGACAACGTCGGCGGCCCAGTTACCGACGCCGTATTCGATAATCTCGCGCTCAAAGCGAGAATTGCCATCTGTGGCCAAATCTCGCAGTACAACGCGGCAACACCCGCACAAGGGCCACGCAATTTATCTGTGCTTACCCGCAATCGAGCCACAGTCGAAGGCTTCCTCGTCTACGACTTCGAACTCCAGCACGAAATCGCCCGTGCACGAATTGCCAACTGGATCAAAGACGGTCAAATCAAGTACAAAGAAGATGTCGTCGACGGCTTCGAGAACGCCCCTGAAGCCTTCATCGGACTCCTCAACGGTAAAAACTTCGGCAAACTCCTAATCAAAGTAAGCGAATAGTAGTTCCTATCCTCCCTCCCTTGAAGGGAGGGAGCTAGAGGGTGGGTTAAATCTTCCAATGCCAACCAACGACCAACCAAACCACCCCAACTACAGAACTAAAAACTTCCTGCAATCGCACGTCCAGCAGATCGTCGACTTCTACTACCCAAAATGCATCGATAGCGATCTAGGCGGCTACATCAACCAGTTCCGTGACGATGGCAGCATCTTCGACGACCAAACGAAGCACCTGGTCGGAACCTGCCACTTCATCTACGTTTTCTCAGTTGCAGCGATGATGCTCGACAAGCCTGAATACATCGATGCCGCCAAGCACGGCGTAAAGTTCTTGCAAGATCACCATAAACAGCCCTCTGGCGGCTACGCATGGCTGCTCAGCGGACTCGAAGTAACCGATGCTACAAACCACTGTTACGGCCACGCATTCGTGCTTCTCGCTTACGCCACAGCTCTAAAAGCTGGCATTAAAGAAGCTGCTCAACCGCTCGCCGAAACGTTCGACCTAATGGAGAACAATTTCTGGCGCGCCGACGACGAACTTTACGTCGATGAAATATCGTCAGACTGGTCGGTGGTCGATCCCTACCGCGGTCAGAACGCCAACATGCACACGTGCGAAGCGATGATCGCAGCGTTCGAAGCAACTGGCGAAGAACGATACTTGGAACGAGCAACCACTCTCGCCAAACGAGTTTGTATCGACCTCGCCAAAGATTCTGATGGCATGATCTGGGAGCACTACAAAGAAGACTGGTCGATCGACTGGAAATACAACCTCGACGATCCCAAAGACCTGTTCCGTCCGTATGGGTACCTAGTTGGACACTGGACCGAATGGACAAAGTTGCTCCTAATCCTCGAAGAGCACAATCCGCAAGAATGGATGCTCCCTCAGGCAAAGAAATTGTTCGATTCAGCTGTAGAACAAGGCTGGGATCACGATAACGGCGGCTTCAACTATTCGATCAGCCCTTCGATAGAAGAAGAGCGCGCCAATGCACTCGGACTACCCGCAAAAGGCGGCGAGATTATCGACACCGACCGTTACTACTGGGGGCTCTCAGAAACCATCGCTGCATCCGGCTTATTAGCAAGCCGAACCGGCGAAGCTGAATATGCCGAATGGCACGAACGAACGTGGAAATGGTCGCTAGAAAATCTGGTCGATCACGAATACGGCGGCTGGTACCGAATCCTCGACAGCAATAACGAACGCTACGACGACCTAAAAAGCCCCGCATCCAAAACCGACTACCACCCCGCAGCCGCCTGCTGGGAACTCTTCCAACGGGCGTAAATAACCACTCCCCTGCGGATAGCACTCTCAAGTCGTTGTCATCCTGAATTCATTTTCAGGATCTAACCTCCAAACTCTCAAATTCTGCCCGCCAGTCCACGCTCCCCAGTCGCCATCCTGAGGCCCTCGAAGGATCACAGTCGAACGTCCACCATTCCCAACACAGCCCACCCGCGCCTCAAACCCCGAATAACACCCACTCTTGAACTAAATAACCCCACCGTGTCTTGACCACATGCTCGAGAATGCTTATTGTTGAATGCACTAGCGGAAGTGGCTCAGTGGTAGAGCATCTCCTTGCCAAGGAGAGGGTCGCGAGTTCGAACCTCGTCTTCCGCTCCATAGCGAACCAAACTTAGAAGC
>Ga0233439_10004669_pt1 | contig 13116 bp, 13 predicted proteins | sample SI_123_September_6_FD_182713 | JGI IMG/M metagenome (GOLD analysis project Ga0233439, IMG submission 182713) | Seawater microbial communities from Saanich Inlet, British Columbia, Canada - SI_123_September2016_100_MG | ecosystem: Environmental > Aquatic > Marine > Inlet | place: Canada: British... | reverse complement strand
AAGAATTGGATATGGTTTTGGATAAGCTTGGAACATTCCCACCATTAGTATTTGCGGGTGAGACAAGACATTTAAAAGATCAGCTTGCTGATGTAGTTGATGGTAAAGCTTTTTTACTTCAAGGAGGGGATTGTGCAGAAAGTTTTGCAGAATTTCATCCTGATAATATTAGAGACACATTTAAACTGATGTTGCAAATGTCTTTAGTGCTTACTTATTCTGCGTCTGTTCCTGTTGTCAAACTTGGAAGGATTGCTGGTCAATTCTCAAAACCTAGAAGTTCACCAGTTGAATTAAAAGATGGTTTAGAGTTACCAAGTTATTTAGGTGATAATATTAATGGGATGGAATTTAATGAAAAAACTAGAGTTCCAGATCCAAAAAGATTATTTAAAGCCTATTCTCAATCAGCTGCAACTTTAAATCTTATTAGAGCTTTTTGTCATGGTGGTTATGCTGATTTACAAAATGTGCATACTTGGAACCTTGGATTTATAAAAAATAGTCCAGAATTAAAAAGGTTTAAAGAGTTAGAAGATAGAATTACAGATGCCTTATCATTTATGGATGCCTGTGGAATAAACTCAGATTTCAATAGAAGATTGAAAACAGTAAATTTTTGGACATCTCATGAAGCGTTATTGCTTCCATTTGAAGAAGTAATGACAAGAACGGACTCTACTACAGGTGAAAATCATGATACTTCAGCACACTTTGTTTGGATTGGGGATAGAACCAGACAATTAGATGGTGGACATGTTGAGTTTTGTAGAGGAATTGAAAATCCAATTGGAATTAAATGTGGCCCAACGTTAAAACCTGAAGATTTAATTAATCTTTGTAATAAAATTAATCCAAATAATGAAAAAGGTAAAATTACTTTAATTTCAAGATTTGGTGCTGACAATGTTTCTAAACATTTACCCAAATTAATTAGAGCAATTAAAAAAGAGGGTTTAAATGTAATTTGGTCATGTGATCCATGTCATGGAAATACAGTTAAAGCTGCCACAGGATTTAAGACAAGACCTTTTAATAGCGTTTTAAACGAAGTTAAAAATGTATTCGCTTGTCATCAAAGTGAAGGAAGTTATGCTGGAGGTTTGCATATAGAAATGACCGGCCAAAATGTAACCGAATGCATTGGTGGAGCTCAAAAAATATCAGAAAAAGACTTGTCGTCTAGATATCATACTCATTGCGACCCAAGACTTAACGCAAATCAAGCCTTAGAATTAGCTTTTTTAATTTCTGATGAGATTAAAAAGAATAGCTCATATTCTAAAAATGCAAACAGAGCGGCATCTTAAAACATTGTAAAAGATACCAACTAATAATATTTTAAAATTATGAATGCCTCAGAAAAAGTAAATTTTATATCTAATTGGATAAAAGATTATGCTAACAATATACCAAGTAAGGCACAATCATTAGTTATTGGAATCTCCGGTGGGATAGACTCTTCTGTTTCAAGCACCTTAAGTGCAATGACTGGATTAAAAACAATTGTATTATCAATGCCAATTAAACAAAAATCTCAGCAACATGATTTAAGTTTAAAACATCAAGAGTGGTTGGTTAATAAATTTGATAATGTTGAAGCACACACAGTAAACCTAGATGAATTATTTTCTGCTTTTTCTTCTACTTTATCTCAATTTGATAATGAACATGGAATGGCAAATTCTAGAGCAAGATTAAGAATGACTACTCTTTATCAAGTAGCTGCAGCGAATAAAGGTATAGTTGTTGGCACGGGAAATAAGATAGAGGATTTTGGTGTTGGGTTTTATACAAAATATGGTGACGGTGGAGTTGATATTTCTCCAATAGCAGATTGTAATAAAACAGAAGTTTGGGAGATGGGAAAAGAGCTTGGAATTTTAGAAGAAATAATTGAGGCAGCTCCTACAGATGGACTATGGGATGATGGTCGAACGGATGAAAGCCAAATTGGTTTAAAATATCATGAATTAGAAGAAGCTATGGATAACCCAAACTCACCTAATAGAGCTAAATACGAAACAATAAGAAAACAAAATTTGCATAAAATGGAGCCCATTCCAGTATGCAAAATTCCAAATTAATCAAATAGATTCACAAATCTATAAATTAAGTATATTTCTAAAATGATGAATAAAGATATTTTTTTAACAAACAATCTAAGTAACAAAAAAGAAAAATTTGTTCCAATAGATGAAAAAAATATAGGTATGTATGTTTGTGGTCCTACAGTTTATGATGACCCCCATATTGGTAATGCTAGACCTATAGTTATCTTTGATATTCTTTTCAAAATACTCAAGAGTAAATTTTCTTCAGTGACTTACGTAAGAAATATTACAGATGTTGATGATAAAATAATTAAATCATCAAATGATAAGAAAATATCTATCTCAGATTTAACTGAAACTGTAATCAAAAGTTTTAATAAAGATTGTAATTATCTAAATTGTGAAGCACCTACACAACAACCTAAAGCGACAGAACATATAGATTTAATGATCGAGATGATTTCTGAATTAATCAAGAAAGATTTTGCTTATGAAAATAATAAACATGTTTATTTTGAAGTTAAAAAGTTTGAAGACTATGGAAAATTATCTAACAAAAAGTTAAAGGATTTAATTGCTGGATCAAGAGTTGAAGTAAGTTACAACAAAAAGAACTCTGAAGATTTTGTATTATGGAAACCTTCTTTAGAAAATGAACCTTCTTGGGACTCACCATGGGGAAAAGGTAGACCAGGTTGGCATCTAGAATGTTCTGCAATGTCTAAGAAATTTCTAGGTAATGAGTTTGATATACATGGAGGAGGAATAGATTTAATTTTTCCACATCATGAAAATGAAATAGCTCAATCAAGATGTGCAAATAACACTAAAGTTTTTGCAAATTATTGGCTGCATAATGCATTTATCACTATGTCCAATGAAAAAATGGCAAAATCTCAAGGAAATATATTAAAGATAAATGATTTTAGAAAAAAAGTTAGTGGACAAGTTTTAAGATTAGCTTTAATTAGCGCTCATTACAAACAGCCATTGGATTGGAACGATAAACTATTAGAGGATTGTCAAAATACGATTGATAAATGGTATAATGTTTATATGCCGTCAAACAAAGATGTTAATGATGAAATTATTCAACCCTTGTATGATGATATAAATACACCTGGTTATATTGCAAATTTACATAAGCTTTATGAAAAAGCTAATAAAGGAAATGATGAGGATAAACAAATATTTAATTCAGCTTGTAACTTCATAGGTTTACTTCAAGAAACCAAAGAGGTGTGGTTAAATTATAAAAAAGATAAAGCAGATATTTCAGAAGAAGAAATTGAAAGCAAGATAGAACTTAGAAATAAAGCTAGGGCTGATAAAGATTATAAAGAAGCTGATAATATTAGAAACTACCTTTTTGATAAAGGTGTTTTAATAGAAGATAAAGATGGTAAAACAATTTGGAAATTTAAATGAGTAAGGAAAAACTATATATTTTTGACACCACGTTAAGAGATGGTGCTCAAACTCAAGGTGTCGACTTTTCAATTGATGATAAAGAAAAAATATCAAATTCACTTGATAACTTAGGAGTTGATTACATAGAAGGTGGTTGGCCAGGAGCTAATCCAACAGATACTGAATTTTTTAACAAAGATCATGGTTTTAAAAATGCTAAATTAACTGCATTTGGTATGACCAAAAAATCAGAGCATAGTGCTGAAAATGACCCAATGTTAGCTTCACTAATTAATTCAAAAAGTTCATCAGTTTGTTTGTTTGGAAAATCCTGGGATTTTCAAGTTGATGTAGCACTTGGAATCACTAATGAAGAAAATTTAGAAAATATTACTGAAAGTGCAAAACATATAGTTGGTTCAGGTAAAGAATTTATGTTTGATGCTGAACATTTTTTTGATGGATATAAATCAAATCCTGATTACGCATTAAAGTGTCTTAATGTAGCGTTTGATCAAGGCGCTAGATGGATTGTTTTGTGTGATACGAATGGCGGAACTCTTCCACACGAAGTATCAAAAATTGTATCTGAAGTTACAAAATATATTCCAGGTGAAAATCTAGGTATTCATGCTCATAACGACACTGAAAATGCCGTAGCAAATAGTTTGGCTGCAGTTCAAGCAGGGGTTAGACAAATCCAAGGAACTATCAATGGATTAGGGGAGAGATGTGGTAATGCAAATTTAATGTCTTTAATTCCTTCATTATTTTTAAAGAGGGATTTTAGTGATAAATTTGAACTTAATATCAAACGAGAAAATTTAAAAAATCTAACTCAATGCTCAAGATTATTAGATGAATTATTAAACAGAAAACCTAACAAACATTTACCTTATGTGGGAGCTTCTGCCTTTTCACACAAAGGTGGAATGCATGTTTCTGCAGTTCAAAAAAATCCAAAAACTTATGAACATATTGAACCTGAGAAAGTAGGAAACTCAAGAAACATTGTTGTTTCAGATCAAGCTGGTCAATCAAACATAATGTCTAGATTAAAATCTATTGGCATCCAAATAGAAAAAAATGATCCAAAAATTAAAAAACTTTTAAGTGAAGTTAAAGACAGAGAATTTATTGGTTATAGTTATGATGGAGCGGACGCTTCATTTGAATTATTAGCTAGAAGGTTGATAGGTGATATCCCACGATACATATTAATTAATGAGTATGATGTATCAGTTAAAAAAGATAACACTGGTGAAATCATTTCTCATGCTAAAGCTCAATTAGAAGTTGATGGTCAAAAAATATTATGTGAAGGACAAGGTAATGGACCTGTAAATGCACTTGATAATGCGATTAGAAAGAATGTAAATAAACTTTCTAAATATTCTGAGTATTTAAAAGACTTAAAACTAGTTGATTATAAAGTAAGAATTTTAAATACAGGTACTGAAGCGGTAACTAGAGTTTCAATTGAAAGCACAGACTCTAAAGGTGTAAACTGGTTTACCATAGGTGTTTCACCGAATATAATTGATGCATCATTTAAAGCATTAGTTGATAGTTTGGATTATAAATTATTTAAAGATAAGGCTCCAGCTAGCTTATAAGTTTTGATTTATCATAAATAATGTCATCAAATAATATTACTTTTATTTTACATAAACCTCAGTTATCAGAAAATATTGGTGCATGTGCTAGAGGGATGAAGAACTTTAATTTTCAAAAACTATCAATTATTGATCCAAAACCTATTTTTCCTAATGATAAAATTTTAGCAACTTCTGTTGGTGCTAAAAATATAATTAATAAGAGTAAAGTGTTTGATACCTTAGAGCCTGCACTAAAAGATATAGATTATGTCATCGCAACATCTGCTAGATTTAGAAACAAAAACATTAAACATATTCAGTTAGAAGATTTAAAAAAAATCGATTTTACCAAAAAAGTAGCGTTTCTTTTTGGATCTGAAGCTTCAGGATTATCAAATAATGAGGTTAGTTTCGCAAATTATACATTGCAAATTCCGACTAATCCTGAGTTTAAATCTTTAAATTTATCTCATAGTTTAATAATCATAGCTCAGTATGTATCAATCATAATTAAAACTAAGACTTCTAATTTCAAAAAATCTAAAAAAGTTAAAGCTGCCTCTAAAAAAGAGATACATTCTATGACTAATTTATGTATTCAAAACTTGGATCAAATAAACTTTTTTAAACCAAAAGAAAAGAAACCCATAATGTTGGAAAACTTGAGAAATATTTTCTATAGAATGGAACTATCAGCCAAAGAAACGCGTATATTAGCTAGCGTATTCGCTAGTTTAGGTAAAAAACGTTGATTGACAAAATGTTCTGTACGCTTATAAACCCCAATATCAAATGACAAAAAGATTAAACTCTAAACATAAAGTAGACAGAAGATTAAAAGCTAATCTATGGGGAAGACCTAAAAGTCCTTTTAATAAAAGAGACTATGGACCTGGACAGCATGGTCAAGGTAGAAAAGGTAAGCCATCAGATTATGGAATTCAGCTGCAAGCTAAACAAAAACTAAAAGCTTACTATGGCAACATTAACGAGAGACAATTTAGAAATATTTATAAAAAAGCTGTTATGCTTAAGGGTGATACTGGTGAAAATTTAATTGGTTTACTTGAAAGAAGATTAGACGCAGTTATTTACAGAGCAAAATTTGCAACAACAGTATTTTCTTCAAGACAATTAATTAACCATGGCCATGTAAGAGTTAATGGTAAAAAAGTTAATATTGGTAGCTACATAGTTAAAGAAGAAGACTCAATTGAGATTAGAGATAAATCCAAACAGCTTGCAATCATTGATATCGCATTAGCTAGCAAAGAAAGAGAAACTCCAGAATACATTCAAATGGATGAAAAAAACAAAAAAGTTAAATTTGTTAGAGTTCCTAAGTTTGAAGAAGTTCCTTATCCAATTGTAATGGAGCCAAATCTAGTTATCGAATATTATTCAAGATAATATTATTTCTTAAAATTTATCCCTTTATCTTCAAGAGTTTTTTTAAGTTCACCGTTTTCGTACATTTCTTTTACGATATCACAGCCGCCAACAAATTCTTTTTTAATATAAAGTTGTGGGATAGTAGGCCAATCACTGAAAATTTTAATTCCTTCCCTTAAATTTTGATCTTCTAAAACATTTACACCTTGAAAGTTTACTTCAAGAATTTTTAACATATTGGATATGGCCATTGAAAAACCACACTGAGGAGTATCAGGTGTTCCTTTCATAAATAAACATACTTCATTATTATCAATATGATTTTGAATTAAACTTTTGGTTTGATCATCCATTATTGTTCCTTTGTTTTAATTGCTAAGGCATGCAATTCATTTCCCATTTTACCTTTAAGAGAATTGTATACCATTTTATGTTGTTCAATTTTACTTTTACCTGCAAATTGAGCTGAAGTTACTGTTGCTGAATAGTGATTACCATCACCAGCCAAATCTTGTATTTCAACCGTAGCATCTGTTAAAGCCTCTTTTATTAGACTCTCAATTTCTTTTAAATCCATTGCCATTATTTACTCATATAGTTTGTTAACCAACTTGTATTAGAAGTTTTTAATTCGTCAATTGTAACTTTTGTCTTGTCATCAATATATAGTTGATCTTCATTAATTGTTCCCAGTTCGTCAAAGTGGACTGCATTTTTATTAAGTAAATCAGTTACTTTTTTTTGGTCTTTTTTAGTGATTTCAACAATGTATCTTCCTTGGTCTTCGGCAAAGAAATATTCAATTTCGTTAATTAAATATTTTGGTTTTTTAAGGTCAATACCTTTATTCCCTTTAATGCACATTTTTGAAACTGCAGTTATTATACCACCTAAAGAAATATCATGAGCACTTTTAATATAACCACTGTCAATTAATTTCAATAAAGTCTCACCATTATTTTTTTCATTAAAAAGATTAACTTCTGGTGGAGGGCCATTTTTTTCATCCAGAATATTTCTTGCAAATAAACTTTGATCAATATGACCTTCAGTTTTACCGATTACTAAAACAATGTTATCAATTTCTTTAAAATTCATTGTAATCATTTTTTTGTAATTTTTAATTAAACCAACACCACCAATGGATGGAGTAGGCTTAATTCCTTCTTCTTTTGTTTGATTGTAAAAAGATACATTTCCAGAGACAACTGGGAATTTTAAAAACTCAGCTGCTTCACCAATACCTTGTACACACTCAACAAACTCACCCATATTATCTTCATTTTCTGGACTACCAAAATTCAAACAATTTGTAATAGCAATTGGTTTTGCACCAACAGAGATTAAGTTTCTAAAACTTTCACAAACAACTTGCTTACCACCTGTTAATGGATGTGCCCAACAATAAACAGCAGAAGAGTCTACTGAAGCCGCTACTGCTTTTTCTGTTTCATGAACTCTTACAACTCCAGAATCTCCACCTGGTTTTTGAATAGTGTCACCCATAACAGTATGATCATATTGTTGCCAAATCCATTCTTTGCTACAAACATTTGGGTTAGATAAAATTTTCTTTAAAACATCTATAATTTTTAAATTTTTGATATCATCTTTTTTAATTTTATTTTTTTTAGGAAGTTTTGCTTTTTTCCATTTACGATCATACATAGGTGAGTTTTCAACCAATGTATTGACAGGAATATTTGCAACTTGCTCACCATCAAAGTGAAGTTCAATTTTTTTAGATTTTGTAGTTTTGCCAATCACAGCAAAATCTAAGTTCCATTTATCAAAAATTTTTTTAGCTTGTTCTTCTTTCCCATTTTCAAGAACAATCAACATTCTTTCTTGGCTTTCAGAGAGCATTATTTCGTAAGGAGTCATCTTAGCTTCTCTGCATGGAACTTTATTTAAATTGATTTCAATTCCAAGATTACCTTTAGATGCCATTTCAATACTTGAAGAAGTTAGTCCTGCAGCACCCATATCTTGAATAGCTATAATTGAATCTCCAGCCATTAATTCTAAACAAGCTTCAAGTAAAAGTTTTTCAGTAAAAGGATCACCAACTTGAACAGTTGGTTTTTTTTCTTCGATTTTCTCATCAAAACTAGCTGAAGCCATGCTTGCTCCATGAATTCCATCACGACCTGTTTTGGATCCAACATAAATTACAGGTTTATTTAGACCAGCGGCTTTAGAGTAGAAAATCTTATCTTTTTTAACCAATCCTAAAGTCATCGCGTTAACTAAAATATTACCATTGTAAGAGCTATCAAAGTTTGTTTGACCAGCTATGGTTGGAACACCCATACAATTTCCATATCCACCAATACCATTAACTACACCTCTAAGTAAATTTTTAGTTTTTTTGTGCTGAGGCGAACCAAAATGAATTGAATTTAAGTTGGCTATAGGTCTTGCACCCATTGTAAATACATCTCTCATGATGCCACCAACTCCAGTTGCAGCCCCTTGATATGGCTCAATAAAAGAAGGGTGGTTGTGACTTTCAATTTTAAATACGATTGCATCATTGTCACCAATATCTATAACTCCTGCATTTTCTCCTGGTCCTTGAATAACTTGTTTACCTTTAGTAGGAAGTTTTTTAAGGTGAAGTCTTGATGATTTATAAGAACAATGTTCATTCCACATCGCTGAAAAGATACCAAGTTCAGTAATGTTTGGTGTTCGTTCAAGAAGTTCACAAATTTTTGCATACTCATCTTTTTTGAGACCATGATCTATAGCTATCTGTTCGTTTACAATCATTTAAGGTTATTGATTAAATTGTTAAAAAAAAGAGATCCATCCTGACCTGAAAGGTAAGGGTCTATCATTCTTTCAGGATGAGGCATCATACCTAAAACATTTTTTTGTTTATTAAAGATACCTGCAATATTTTTAATGGAGCCGTTAGGATTAAATTGTTCCTCTGATTTACCTTCTTTGTCACAATAATTTATTGCAACTTGCTCATTATCTTCAATTTCTTTTAATTGATTATTTGTGCAAAAATAATTTCCTTCATTATGAGCAATATGAAATTCTAAAATATCATTGTCTATATTTTTAAAATAGGAGTTTTGTTTATTATTAATTTTAACAAACACATTTTTACAAATAAATTCTAAGTACTTATTTCTCAACAAAACACCAGGCAACAAACCTGTTTCAACTAAAATTTGAAACCCATTACAAATTCCCATTACCATTCCACCAGAATTTGCAAAGTTAACAACTGATTGCATTATTTTTGATTTAGAGGCCATGCTTCCACATCTAAGATAATCCCCATAAGAAAAACCACCAGGCAAAACTACCAAATCACTTTTTGGAAGCTCAACATCATCATGCCAAACCATTTTATTTTTAAAGCCAAATTTTTTAAGAGCTACATCCATATCTCTATCACAATTAGAACCTGGGAATGTTATAACAGATGATTTCATTAATTATTGTGCATCAATAATTTTAAAATTTTCAATAACTAGATTAGCTAAAAGTTTATTACACATTTCTTCAACTTGTTCTTTAGCTTTATTTAGATCAGTTTCTTTAGTTTCAATTTCAAAATACTTACCTTGTCTCACTTCATTAATATCATTAAAGCCCATACCATCCAATGTTTGATGAATAACTTTACCTTGAGGATCTAATACATCTTTTTTAAGTGTAATAATTACTGAAATTTTCATTTAAGTTTCCTTTTGACTGAAGATAATTTTGTTACATTCACTGCTGAAATGTTAGATTGTTCATGAAGTATTCCAAGTCTTTTGGCAACTTCAGTATACGCTGGAATAAGATCTCCTAAATTTTTTCTAAATCTGTCTTTATCTAGCTTTTTATCAGTAATGCTGTCCCAAAGTCTGCAAGTGTCAGGACTAATTTCATCAGCAAGAATGACCTCTTCTTTACCGTTAACTTTTAATCTTCCAAATTCTAATTTAAAATCAATTAATTTAATTCCAACTCCTCTAAACATACCGATCATAAAGTCATTTATTCTCAAAATCATTTTTTTAACTTTATCTATCTCTTTTTTTGAAGCCCAATCAAAAGCTATAATGTGTTCTTCTGCTATTAATGGATCTCCTAATTTGTCATCTTTCAAGCAAAATTCAATTAATGGTTCTTTTAAAACTGTACCATCTTCAATACCTAACCTTTTAGTAATAGATCCAGTTGCAACATTTCTAACAATGAATTCAATTGGAATAATTTCAACTAACTTGATTACTTGCTCTCTCATATTAAGTCTTTTGACCAAATGATTTTTAATCCCTATTTGAGATAGATTTGAAAGGATATGTTCTGAAATTCTATTATTTAAAACACCTTTTCCTTCAATAGTAGATTTTTTTTGATTGTTAAATGCAGTAGCATCGTCTTTAAAATATTGAATAGCTAAATTTTTATCATTGGTTGTATAAATAATTTTAGCTTTACCTTCGTATAGTTTTTTTCCTTTTTTCATTATTTAAAAACTCTTCTAAAGATGAAATTTACATTTTTAAAGTGTTTTGCGTAACTAAATATAGATTTTAGTTTTTTAGGACTGATTTTGCTCATAATTAACTTATCTGAGCTGATAATATCAAAAAGATCTAAATCTTCAGCAAAACATTTTTTAGCATAATTTTGAACCATTCGGTAAGATTGTTCTCTACTTAATCCTGATTTTGTTAATTCAAGCATAACTTCTTGTGAGAAAATTAAGCCTTTAGTAATGTTTAAATTCTCTAACATTTTTTTTGGATAAACAATCATGCTATCTAAAATATTTGTTAATCTTACTAAAGCAAAATCAGTTGTAATATTTGCATCTGGTCCAATATTTCTTTCTACACTTGAATGAGAAATATCTCTTTCATGCCAAAGTGCAATATTTTCCAGTGCTGGAATAACTGCACTTCTTACCATCCTTGCAAGACCAGTTAAGTTTTCACTTAAGATTGGATTTTTTTTATGAGGCATAGCAGAAGAGCCTTTTTGATTTTTTGAAAAGTATTCCTGCACTTCATAAACTTCAGTTCTTTGAAGATGTCTTATCTCAACTGAAACTCTTTCAATTGATCCAGCAATAATTCCTAATACTGAAAAATAAAATGCATGTCTGTCTCTTGGTATAACCTGAGTAGATATTGGTTCAACTTTTAAACCTAGTTTTTTAGCTACGTGTTTTTCTACATTAGGATTTATATTTGCAAACGTTCCAACAGCACCAGATATTGCGCATGTAGATATCTCATCTATTGCATCCACTAATCTCTTTCTATTTCTTTTAAATTCTTCATAAAAAGAGGCTAATTTTAAACCAAAGGTCACTGGTTCAGCGTGTATACCGTGGCTACGTCCCATGCATGGAGTAAACTTATATTTTTTAGCTTGTTTCTTTAAAACTTTTAAAATTTGATCAATGTCCTCGAGAATAATTTTACCTGATTGAACCATTTGAATATTGAAACTAGTATCTAAAACATCAGAAGAGGTCATGCCTTGGTGTAAGTATCTAGCTTTAATTCCAGCTTTTTCAGTAACAGAAGTTAGAAAAGCTATAACGTCATGTTTTACCTCAGACTCTATTTTATGAATTCTGTTCACGTTAATTCTAGCTTTTTTTCTTACAATTGAGGCTACACCTTTTGGTATTTGGTCAAGTTCTTCCATGGCTTCAGCAGCTGCAACTTCCACATCTAGCCAAATCTTATATTTATTTTCTTCTGACCAAATGTCAGTTAATTCTTTTCGCGAGTATCTTTTAATCATTTATTTTAAGTAAGGGGGCTTTAAATAACCTTTAGCAGATTCTGTAAAGATTTCATAACCATTTTCAGTAATTCCTAGTGTATGTTCGAATTGTGCAGATAACGATTTATCTTTAGTAACTGCAGTCCAGCCATCATTCAACATTTTTACATCGTATTTTCCAGTATTAATCATTGGCTCAATAGTAAAAGTCATACCAGGCCTTATATCCATTCCTGTATTTTTAGTGCCATAATGTAAAATATTTGGTGATTCATGGAAGGTTGTGCTTATTCCATGGCCACAAAAATCTCTAACAACAGAATAGCCTTTCTCCTCAACAAAGGATTGAATCTCATACCCAATATCACCCAATCTAATTCCAGGCTTTAAAATTTTTATAGCTCTCATCATTGAGTCATAAGTTGTATCAATAAGATTATTTAATTTAACTGGTGTTTTACCTATACAAAACATTCTACTTGTATCACCGTAATGTTCATCAACAATTGCTGTCACATCTACATTGATAGCATCACCATCTCTTAAAATTCTATCTGATGGAATACCGTGGCAGACAACGTGATTTAAGGATGTACATAAAGATTTTGTAAAACCCCTATAATAAAGTGGGGCAGAGTAGCCACCGTTATCTCTAATAAACTCGTAACCTAATTTATCAATATGATCTGTTGATACACCTTCTTTAATATTATCAGTTAACATATCTAAAGTTTGAGCTGCTAACTTTCCAGCAACTCGCATTTTTTCAAATTTTTCTTTATAATCACTCATCAATAATCTTCAGTTTTTTATCTATAAAAATTTTTTTAGCACTTATATTACATCTATAGGCTAAAAAGTTAACTCCTGCTTTTTTAGCAATTATATAATTCTTATAATATTCA
>Ga0233439_10004658_pt1 | contig 13135 bp, 9 predicted proteins | sample SI_123_September_6_FD_182713 | JGI IMG/M metagenome (GOLD analysis project Ga0233439, IMG submission 182713) | Seawater microbial communities from Saanich Inlet, British Columbia, Canada - SI_123_September2016_100_MG | ecosystem: Environmental > Aquatic > Marine > Inlet | place: Canada: British... | reverse complement strand
ATTGCTTATTCCGTTACGTATTATTTGCGTTGCTGCAGCCGTACCGTACTGTTGTCCTCTATTAATAATGTTGTCAAGTGTATATCTACTAATAGCCATTATTTATTTTCTTTTTTGTTAGTGTACTCATTAACTTTCCTTGCGGTGCCATCAAAGTGAGCTCTGCCACTACCTACATTATTATCGCCATCGCCGCCTATACCATTCATTATTCTGCCTGCATTGTAAAGGGGCGCGCGATTGAATCCTTCGTGATCAATACCAGGTGCAATATCATGTGTTGGTGTAAACGAAATACTTATTTTGCAATATTTTGGTGCAACAGAACCATAAATTGTTGTTTCCCACGTTGCATTCCAATCAAAGTTTAGGCTTGTTATAACGCCTGGCAAACCTTTACCGCCAGCATTATCTTCAAATGCCCTTACAATAGGGTTATTAGCTGCAGTAAATTTAGCTTTTTCACCGAGTAACTCGTCATATGCTTTATTTCCACCATTTATAATCTTCTTGGCATTTTTAGAATTTAAGGTGGAATTTTTAATTATTTGTTTTTGCACAGATAGCTTTAACATAACATCATCTATCATAAGGTCATCAGCACTTACTAAAACAATAGGATTCTCTTTTTTACCTGAAAATGGCAATGGTGAACTAGATTTATATTTTTTAATAATCTTAGGATCTAATATTTCAACAAAATGCATCGGAAAACTAGGGTTTTGATGCGGCTCAACATACTTAACTCTTATAGGACTAGTTATTTTTAAAACTTCTGGTTCTGTATAATCATCACCTGAAAAAGCGTTTAAAATAGGAAGTACATTTCCAACACCTTGTCCTGCTTTATTTAGTGTATACCCTACGTTAAAAGTGCTTGACGCAGGATCTGTATTTGGCCTTAACAAAAATGGGTCGTTTTTCTGGAATTTCTTTTTTGACATCCTATCATAATGGTTTTTGTATGCGTTGGTAGCGTTGGTTGCATCTGTTTCAGCCGCACCAGGTTTCTGCTCCGACGCGTCGTTCTGCGTTTGAAACAATCTTTTTAATGCAAACCTGGAATAGTTTGTTTTTATAAGATCACCAACCCTTAATCTGATTAACGGTGATGCCGCAGGTATTTGTGAAAACGGCATTGACATTGTTTTACCATTAACATTGACTGCCGTCCCTGCTGAAAATTGTGGATATACCATTGTAACAAGTTTGTTTATTTTTTGATACATAATATCAAAATCATCATGATTTGTTGATATAACAGAAAATGTTAAACTTACAGCACGAGTTGTCCCTTTATACACCTGTACAGGTTCAACGCGGCCCATTCCATTTATTTGATTATAACTAGGGGTATATGAATCTGTCACTGTTTCTAAGAATGCATGAAACGAAATAATTTCATTAGTTCTTAAATCATGAAAATAAAATGGTACATATTCTGCCTCTAACCTTGCTTCAATGGCTCTTCTGATTTGCGGATCTATTTTTTCTAGTCTATTGCCACCATCTCTTTTGTAATACGCGCCAACAGCAGTTGTATACGGATTTGCTTTGGTTCCAGCTGCCGATATTTTTTTGGGTATTAATAAAGCACCAGGTGTATTTCCACATCTCATTGATAACCTATTTGACTTACCGGTATTATCATTGTTTTCTCTATGGGCAAGCGGAGATATATTTGTCTTGATTGAATCTTGGCCGCTCGTTACTTGTTTGTTATATAGCTTTGTTACCTTTAGCTGAATACGTTTTTCACCAATTATTGCAAAATAGTTAAGCATTTTTATAATTTTTGCATCACGTATTGCATCAACAATTCCAGTAATGTTGCCGACCATACTTGCAAAACTACCTTTTTTTGTTGCTCGTTCGATTGCTTCGCCAACACTATTCATACTTCTAAAAAACATTCGGGAAAATGTTGCAAAATACCCTGGCTGTGATAATGCAAAATCAAATATAGCATCTTCCCCAAACGAACTTGCGCCATCAAACCCAAAAAACTCAAATATACCTTCGTTGACACATTCACCAAAATCAAACATAACAGGCTGAATACCCATAAATTTTGATATATCACCAAAATTTATCCCAAGAAAACCACCACCAGAGTGCGATAAATGTATACCTGGTTTGTATTTTCCTTTTGACGTACGATTTAAAAGTTGTGGCCGGGCTATTGTTGCAACAAGCACTAATAATAAAGTTATTCCTGCATACATCAATAAAAATAACGCAACATGCAATACAATAACACCTGTCGGAAGTAATCCAGAAAATTGTTGATCAACGTTTGTCATATTTCCTGATGATTTTGATAAAGAATACCACTCTTTATCAAACTGATTTGGTGAATCAAGATCTGGGTTATTAAGGCTATTAATCTTAACAGTGTTTGAAACGACAGAATTTCCTAACAAAGCCTGAAGAGCAGCTTTGGCACTTAATTCTTGATCATTTTTTCTCCAATTGCCTGCCATACCGCCTAATCCAAGAGCTTCTACGTTGGCAACACCCTCTGCTGGGGCAATACCATTAAGATCGGCATCACCAGTATTTAGCATTGTCATTGTTGAACCGATTTCTTGCATTGTTTTTTCAGCAATACGTGGTGCAATTGGGTTATACATACCTAAATTCTTTTGAATTGGCATGCCACCGGCTTGTGCTGAGTTTCTAAATCTTGTCTCTACATCAAAGCGATTGTATCCTTTAAGAACGCTATTACCATAAGTATGTTTCGGTTCAACAGCAGAGCCGTCCTTTTGGTTTGTTAAAACATCATTTGAATGACTGTTATTTTGTGTTTTTGAAGTGCCTTTTTGTTTTGACTTGATCGGTTTTGATATGTCTTGCTTTACATAATTTGAATGTGCTTCTGCGTTTGATAGATATTCACTATAAGAATAGGTTTTATCATTGCCAAAATCATTATCAAATTTATTACGGGTATTATCAGAATTTACATTATCATCTATAGGATACGTATTCTTTTGTGATTGTTCACCGATATATTGGCCAATAGTTACTTTTTGTTTTTGTTTAATATCTTGATTTTTATCTGCTTCAGGCAAACCATCATTATCATCGACGTCAAGCTGATATGATTGTTTTTTGATTGTATCCTTGGGATTTGGCATTATTTTTTATCAACAGGCTTACCCGTTTTTTCATTAATCACGGTTTGATTATTAAGTATTTCTTCAAATGCTTTTTTAGCATCTTTTCCTTGTGTTACTTCTGAGAACTTATCAAGTATTGTATTGGAATAATCACCTGCAATAACCTCTAAGCGTTTCTCAATTAATTCTCGTTGTTCCTGTGGTAATTTTAGCGCCAAGGCCTTGTATAATTTATTATTTAAAACCTGTTCTAGTAATTGTTTTTTAAACATTTTTTATATCATCCCTTGTTTATCGCTTTTAAGTTGCTTGTTTATGACCGTCTTCTGCTGTTCGTTCGGCATGATTCTTCGCATCAATAGCAGCACTGCCCTCTTCTGCTGTGAACATTATGAAGCTTTTTGATCCAGCGCCTGAGCCGATTTTTGTTTTTGCTAACTCTTGTGCAAGTTGTTTTGCATCAATACTTACGCTAACACCAAATTTTATTGATGTGTTACCACGCTTAAGCGTCATTGATGCAACATTTTGTTCTGTGGCTTTTGCAAATTTTGTTAATGAAACACCAAGTGTTGGGCCGTCTACAGTTCCTAATTCATTATTTATTGCATTAATCTCTTTGGCAACCTTTTTAATTGTTGCGGTTGCTTTAGGTTGCATACCTTTTTTATCTAATCCGGCTGCAATTTGATTCACAGAATCTGAATAGCTGGACATTACTTTTCCTTGGTTTTCGGCGGCCGAAGGTTTGCCACCAAAAAGCCTACCAAGAAGTGGTACTTGTCTTACTTTTTTGAGTGCCATTTCCTTTAAACCGTCAAATCCTTGATTAAACATCTTAAATAGTGGGCCGAATACAGGTAAACTTTCTAGCGAATTTTTAATACCTTGGCTAATAAATTCACCAACTTTTTCGGCATGTTTTGACGGTGAGCGAGCATCAATTGCTTTCATTGAATCCGGTAAAAAGCGTTTAAACGGCCCAAGCATGTCGCCACCCCATTGCTTAGCTTTGTTCTTAATGGCAGCGCCTATACTATCAAATGAGCCTTTAATGTTTTCCCATGTAAAGTTTTTGCTTACCCATTCAAAGCTGTCCTTGAAGGGACTTGTCATAAATTTAAGTGCGCCGCCGCTCCATTCGTTTATTTTTTGGCCTACGCCTTCAAATCCTTGACCTACTTTATCCCATGTAAAAGTTTCATTTATCCATTTTCCTGCAGATGAAAATTTGTTAGTTACAGATTTGTATGCACTGGACCCCCACTTTGATAAATCATTACCTATAAGAGCCAGGCCTTCCGATGTGTCTTTCATCATACTTGACCAGCTTTTTTCGTCAATACCTAGTGACTTTTGTGTTTCTTCGGATAATGCTAAGTTACCTAACATTTTTGGGATTCCCAAAGCACCTTCAAGTATACCTGCCGTAACGCCTGATACGCCTGCATTAAATGAACTAATCTTTTTCCCTCTAGCATCTAATTGACCGTCAAGTTTTGACCCATACTTCTTAAAACCATCATAACCATCCTTTGCTATTAATGCAAGTGTAAGAGGCAAACCAGCGGCACGTGCAGCTACTTTGCTAAACGTCTTAGCTCCTGCTTTTATAGCCGCTCCTTTTGGCATTTTTGCGGCTATTGCTTTTATAGCATTTCCAGCGCCACTTGCACGTTTGGCTACTGCTTCGCTCATTTTTGATATGGCACCACCCATCTTTTTAAACATACCAGGTTTTGGTTTTGGTGGTTTACCTATTTTTTTAAGCCATTTCTTTTTAATTTTGCCATTATTTTTTGCCGCTTTTGCAAGAACCTTTTGCATTGCCCTGTTATCTTTTGCAAGCTGAGTAGCTAACTTTGTAGCGCCTCGATTCTTGAAAAGTTTAAAACCTGACCAAACGATTTTTGTAAGCCCCGCCGCAACAGCGAGGCCGGCGGGGCCGCCGCCCATGGCGAAGCCTAATGTGATCATTTGTTTCCAGTCAAGATTTTTCCACATTATGCTCATCACATCACCGAACTTTTTCGTAAATAAAGCTGAGCCTTTATTGTTCCACCAAACTAGTAATTGTTCAAATGCGTATAGCAATGCCTTGCCGAGCCGAGCAACAGCTTCTTTGCCGCCTCCGCCGTAATACCAATCAAGAATTGGTTGAAACATACCAGCGCCTTCGCCAAGGCCTGAACTTTTAAAAAATTGACCTTCGGGACTAGTTGCAATGTTCTTTATGATATCACCAAGGCTTGTTAGGGTTTTAGTTAATGTTTTAACAAGCCAAGGAAGGCCATGTTTGCCAATCCATTTAATACCTTTACCAATTCCTTCTTTTAAGCCGTCGACCATCATTGAGCCGCCGTTTCCTTGTTCGAAAAAATTGCTAACAATATTTTCTAAACCGTTCAGCATATTCTCAAAAGCTTGTTCAGGAGTAACATCTTTATTACTCATATCAGCATTAAACTTTTTGAAAACACCTAATACATCACTGAACGTTTTTGTAAGGCCACCCATAAACTTACCAAATGCGCCGCTTTTGGAGAACATTTTGCCAAGCTGAAAACCTAATTTGTACATGTTTCTTCGGAGTTGCTGTATCGTTTTAATTACGCCACGAAAAGGACCAGACATAGTAACAGCTCTTGAAAAACCTTTCATAAGAGGTCCGAAAAAGCCATCACCCATGCTTCCACCGCCTTTTACCAGGCGCTCAATTGAATCGGCAAGTTTACCCATTGCCTCAGCTTGACTTAGTGGTTTCTTTTCTGCATCTTTACTTGCTTTTTTGATGTCTTCTAATGATTTACCTTGATTTTTAAGAGAAAACGTAGCTTTGGCTGTTGCCTCATCCAATCCTGTACTTGCAGCCAACGCCTTCAATTGCTGTCTTGTCATTGTTGCTGCATCTTTGCCTGCTGCAGCCATTGACTTTCGTAGCATTTCGGTACGCTCTGCAGCTGTATTAGCTTGCATTAATTTCATTACGTCAACATTAGCACCAAAAGCCTGGTTAAGTGCATCTGCTGATTCTGCTGCAGAATCAAAAGAATCAAACTTATCCAAAACACCTGCTAGTTTACCTGCCTCAACCCCAAGCTGTGATGAATATGCAACAGCTTCTGCCAATTCCTTGTTGGTGTACTGTATAAATTGGGGCATTTTTTTAATTGTGCCCATTTGGCGCGCCATCATCTTTGCGCTGCCTGCAAACGTTGGCCCTAATTGTTGAGCTAAGTTATTAACTTCTGACAATTGTTGTTCAAGTGTTGTACCGGCCGACTTGGCAGCACCTGCAAACGCTTGTAACCCATCTGCACTTAATCCTAAACCTTTTTGAAACGCAGCAATCCTGCCGGCTCCTGCACCTGATAATTCTTTTGTAAACGATACAAGTTTTGGCCCCATATCTGTAAACAATTGTTGTACAACTTTAATTCGTTCTGCCATATTACCAAAAACACGACGAGCAGACAAACCTGTACCTGCTAGTCCAGCTTGTAATTGTTTTGATGCGCCAACGGCAACGGCGCCCATGCCTTCTTTTAATGAACCAAATTCTTTTCTTACTGATTCATATGCCTGACGTAATTCTGTACCACCACCTCCGCTACTAGCCATTTTAAATAGGCCTTTAAACATTTTATACGGAATTGACAAAATACTAAGGCCAACTTTTTTAATACCTGTTCCTACTGATTTTAATGTGCCGCCTAACCTCTGAAACGTCGCTTTGCCGAAGCTGCCCATTTTTTTTAATTGTGAACCAAAGTATAAAACACCGGCAATTGCTAGTTTATTACTTTTTGTAAACGACTTTGTGCCATTAACAAGACCTTTAAATCCTTTATCTGAATCTGACATGGCCTGGGCCGCTCTTCTATACGCAGATTCAGCAGATTCACCTTGTTGAGTAATAGCCTCAAGTGATGTCGCAGATTGCTGTGTATAAGAACGCATGTTTTCAATAGCAGATTGAACGTCAGCACCTTGTAAAGATGCCTGCAATCCTGCGGCTAATGACACTTGATTTTTCATGTCATTAGAAATCTGCCGCATGATTTTTGCGCGCTCAGCGATCGCCTTATTGATCTGCTGTTCTAATTGTAAATTGCCAGAAGCCATAGACGTTTAAATTGTTATGCTATAAAGGCCACGGAACACCAGTAATTCTTTCAAATTCTTTGCCGCGAGCCGTTTTTAAGCCAAGTTTATTCATAACAGAATCAACTGTTGCGCCTGGTTTTTTTAATTCATCATTAAATCTGCGTGAAGCTTTAAGAGCGTTTGATAGCGCATCAATTTCGCGCTTTGTACCTTTTATTCTAAGTTGTGAGCCTTTGCCCAAAACCCAAGCTGCAGCTGCAGCCATAAAAAGTTTACCTGGTAAATTTAGTTTAAACATATAAAACCTTTCGAACTACATATAAATATTCACAACACGAAATTTATTATATTATGTAAACCTTCTTCCTCTGGCAGGAGGGTTATCTCTTGATAAACCTGCCATTTGACGAACAGTCGGATCATTTGCATGAGAAGCCCTACTTAATGGTGTTGTATTATTCTGCTCTGCTTTTTCATTTGATTTTTTAAATTCATCAATCAAACGATTAACAAACCATGTCCGTTCTGCAATGGACATTAATCGAACATCTTGGTAAGTAAACCCGCAATAATATGTTAAAAGAAAGAATGATTCTAGTATAAAATCAACTTTACTTTTTAAGGTTAGGCCAAAAAAAGCTAACTCCCAGCGGGACACTTACCTCCGATATTTCACCACAATCAACGTTTGTACATGTAATCTCTGATGACATATCAATGCCTGGTTCGTGCTGATCAATATATTCTCGCAAAAACAGTGAATCAATCGCTGGCATATTTGTTGAAAATTTTGATATTAAAGTTCTATCGGTTCTGCCATTAATAGAAAGAATAGAATGTTGTAGTCTAGTCGTAACTGTATTATCTACTAATAGTTTTGCTTTCTTTTTTCTATTTGAAATTGTTGTAAGCTCTTCTTCGTCTGCGCCTGTCAAAAATTTAAAGTGTACAGTTGCCATTGTCTTAGGAAGTAGAATACTAAATTCGTTCGTTCCTGGTGTAACAGGATTCAATTTTAATTCTTTTATTGGCAGCTCAGATAAATGAAATTGATGCTCTTGCGTTTCGCCGCAGGTTGGGCATTCAATTTGAGAATCATATGATGAACCATATCCTGTAATTCGTATTGCAACCATTAATGCATTACGATCACCTGATAACATATTTTTAACGTTAACTTGCTTATCTGTAATACATGATTGAAGAAGTCTTGTAATTACTGTGCCATTTTTAATTAATGCCCTGCTTGTTAAAATATCTTCTTCTTTTGCAGTCATTGATTTAATTTCAAGAGTTTCACGATTATGCAGTGGATTAGATACTGGATATACTTTTCCTAAGGATGGTAATGGTACTGTCTCTACAGGTATTTCAAGACCAAGCTCTTTTGCCCAATCATTTGGATTTGGTGTAACATTTGGTACATTAGTTACGACCTCGCGAGGAGGCGTTGGTTGATCCTGTGTAAAAACATTATTTTTATCTTCTCTTGTATCTGACATATGTTAACCTTTATAAAGAATACTGCTTAAAATTAATATTAATAGATTAATTTGTAAATTTATATTCTTGTTTAATGTCAGTATCTTGTTCAATTCTATGTTCATGATTATCATGCGGCAAAACGGTTACTTCATTTTCAGATAAACCTATTGTGCCAACATCTGATGTACTGTTGTCGGTACCAAAACAACTAATCATTGTTGTTGATAAGAATAATGCTACTGCTATTTCAAAATTTTGTGTCTTAAACATATAACCTCAAGTTTTAGGGTATATATATTACAAAATAAGTTTTTTTTAAAAAAAAAGTATAAAAAATAAAAAACGACCCCCAAAAGGAGCCGTTTTATATAACTCTGTGTATTAACTACAGCGTATCAGTATTGTAGTACACAGTTATCAAAGCGCATTGTTAATGCAATCTCCGTCATATCACTGCCTTCATATGAAAGATCGTTAAAGTTTGCCTCTGTAATGAATGCGCCTTTAATATCCCATAATTCGACAACTGTTCCAACCGGATCAAGCATTTTTAATTGAATGTCGCGCTTATAAAAATCAGCATAACCACTTCGGCCTGAAACAGATTCATAATGCAAACGAACCCATTCCATAACTTGCTGTGCACCAGAAGGAGCAATTGGATCGTGTAGAGTTACACCCATTGTGCCGAAAGTTGTTTTACCTGCAATATAACGCGTTGCGTTAATGTAAGGTACTGCAACCTCTTCTGTTGTAATCTGCGGACGAGCAGCTGTTTTTAGCAAGAATGAGTCAATACCTTCGATTGCTAATACCCAACGAAATTTGCGCTTTGGTTCAAATCTATTGGGCAACATTTCTGATACGCTAAGTGTTTCGGCCATTATAAACTCCTAATAATCTTTCCTATATAAATATTAATCTAAATTAATTTATTCTATTAAATTGTTCCTGGATTTTGAATCTCGAAGTCAAGTGATATAAACTCCGCTGTTCTGGTGGGCTGTACGAATATTTTTCCTCTAATTGTATTATTTAATACGTCAGCCTGTGTTGTTGTGGTGGTGTCAATTCTAACTTGATATCTTTCAAGACCTGCTTGACTTTGAACCGTTGATAATACTGGCTCTACTGCTGTAGAAAACCTCTGTAGTGTTGAATCTCTGTTTGGTTCAAACAATAATGTATTTGCAATTTCTCTGACTTGGCGTCTAATGAATATTAATAGTCTTCTTACATTAACGCGATCAAGAGATGAATTCTTAACTTGTAATGTCTTTTGGCCATTAATAAATACTTTTCTTCCTGGCATTGAGATAATTGGGTTAACATCTGATTCGTATAAATCATCTTGATTTTTCTTTGATAATTTTACAGTTGGCAAGGTTGCATTTTGAATAATGCCGCGAGAAAGACCTGCTGGAGCAAACCATTCAAATCCAACTCTGTCATTATAACTATATGCTCCTAGCGCGCCAACAGATGCAGGTAATTGTTTTTCACCTTCACCATCGCCGGCATCATACATAACGTCAGGGTAATAGCATGCACTGAACGATGTATCCAAAGCCCTACTTTTAAAGCTTTTGACTGTGTTTCCTACGTTGTGTGTTTGTTGTGATGATGTAACCAATGTATTAACGTTATCATAGTTTTCAATATCCATGATATATAATGCGTCAAATCTATTTTTTACAGCTTCAATTGCTTCGTCAGTAATTGCTGCATTTCTAATTCCTGGTATTGCCAATAGTTTTATATCGACATCAGCAGTATTTTCCATAATAGCAATTGCTTTTCTATGACCTGCAACAGTCGGCCCATTTTCTAGACCTCTGTTGGTATTATTCATTTCCTCTGTTGCAGACGTATTATTCATCTTGGCAGAGTCTTCATTAAAGATATTAAGGCCATCAAACCCACCTTGTAGTACCGTCGTAAACTTAAATACGTTTCGTAGTGTTTGATTATCTAAATCTTTTGCAGGGTCGAAGGCGCGTCTCTTGTTACCTGGACGAGTAGGTATTGCATCAACGCTGGCACTTCTGATATATTTCCATGAAGATATTCCATCATGCGTAACAGTGCCATCTTCTAGAGGTACTAGTGTTGCAATATCGGCCGCTGTATCATATGTAACTTCAATATTTTCAAGCGAAAATCCGTTATTGTTAAATTTATCACAATCGACAACACCATGAGTACTATCAGTTGGAGCGCCAGCGTTGCTTCCGGTTAAAGCATTAAACTTGCCGGTTCTGAAATTTGGGAAATACTTTGTGTAAGAATTAACGGTATGATTTAGCTTTCTACCTTTATTGAGGAGCGTTGCATTGTTTGATAGATCAAGTTGAGCACCCCAATATAAATCAGTATTTGATGTTGGCGTAGTTGATACCTTTAAATTGTTTCTCATTGGCATAGGAGGCTGTACAGCTTGCACAAACGTTTTTGCAGTAGTCATTGTCCCAGATAATGTGCCATGTGCAGAAATACTTCCTGAAGTTAAAAGAAAATCAGGGCCGCGGAAACCAACTGGTAATGCAGTTTTGGGTGTGTTACCGTCAAGAATGTCTTGATTAACTTCAACCCTAACATATGCATCACGGTTCGGATAACTACCTTCAAGAACAAGCTTTTGTTTTCCTACTGGTTTATCAAAGTCATAATATACTTTTTGATCACCAATTACTTTTGCAATAAACCGATCCGATGAAGGATTAAGGTCTACAAGATAACTTGCTAATGGTTTTGCAGGATCTGTATCTAACGCATCAAACCTTCTAATTTCAACTATAAACGTCCCAAACGGATCGTTTAGGTCAGCCGAAGGAGTCAGCGCTTTAATTGATGCCTTTATTTTTTCATTTGCGTATGAACCATCATCACGCGAATGGAGTCTGAATAGATTATGTTTTGTGCCACCAAATTTTTGTGATATAAACCATGGTGTTTTTGGTGTCGCAAATCTATCTTGAAAACCTTCAAAGTTTGGTTGTGTCGTTGATGTTGTGTTTCTAGCGTTTGAACCTGTTACAACGAATGCAATTTCTTCGCAAGATTGATGTGCAGGTACGTAAGTATCGTCAATATACCCAGAACCTGTCGGAACAGCAAGGCTAGGATGTATATCATACCAACTGTGAAGATAATGACCTTTTTCTTCAATTTTAAGAGGGTTTGTATTTAATACGTTAGCAAGATAATGTGCCTTATCTGGATCAAAAGAAAATGTAATTTGATTTGGATTATCACTTGTGCCTACGTGACCGTTCAAAAGAAGTTTTGCTGTTTGCGTTGCCAATTCAATAGAACCAGTAACTGCACCTCGTAAACTAGCGCTATGAGGTTGTGACATTGACCCAATAACCGCAGAACCATTTGATAGCGTATTGGAGGAGGCTCCGAGCGAGCCAGTATATGAAGATGACATTCTCATTATAACGCCTGAAGGCGCCATTAATACACCACGTATAATTGGATGGCCAATATCTGAAGCGCCAATAGTGTGACCACCATCGGTATTTCTCATAAGGCCTGCATCAGATAAATACGTTGATCCTGCAGATTCTGCCATATGACAACCAAGAAAATATGTTCTTCCTAGGTCGCCAAGATCGTTTGCATGTGAATTTCTACCATTAGCACCGGCAGAACTTTTCTGTGGAAGCGCTTGCCCAACAGTAAAACCAGCGTTTGTAACTTCGTCATCATTTGCAGAAACGCGCTGTTTGCCATCGCCTATACCTAACAATTTTAAGTATGTGACTGCGCTTGCATTTCGCAACCATTCAACAACTGCATATTGTCCTGGTTTTTTCTCGTCTGTATCTCTTCCAAACAGCCCATCAAAATCATTTAATGTTGCCAATGTTACTGGGACAAATGCCGGTCCTTTAACGGCAGTACCGATAATTCCAGCAGGTATACCTGCTGGTTCTACTGTTACTGGGAATGTTTTATCAATTTCTTGAGCACTGACACCTGCGCTTTTAAAATCTACGTTAGCCATTTAAACTCCATACTCTCATTTACGTTAATAATAAATATTCATTAATAAATTATTATTACAGATTAAACAAACTCAACGCCTGCATTTGTAATAATAAAATCAATCGCGATAAATTCAACAGTTCTTGTCGGTACGACAACGATTGTACCATTCAATTTATTTTCTTCAACATCTTTCTGTGTATTGTTACTACCGTCCATTACAACCTTGAAGTTTTCAAGGCCGGCCTGAGCCTGCACAATACCTAATTGCAACACTGCTTGACTGACAAAGCGTTGTCTTGTTTGTGGCGTGTTCGGCTCAAACAATAACTCTTGAGCAATATCACCAACAATTCGCTTAACCTCGTTTAGAAGTCTTCGAACATTAACACGATCAAGTGCTGATTTTGCCTGTTGCATTGTTT
>Ga0233439_10004657_pt1 | contig 13136 bp, 9 predicted proteins | sample SI_123_September_6_FD_182713 | JGI IMG/M metagenome (GOLD analysis project Ga0233439, IMG submission 182713) | Seawater microbial communities from Saanich Inlet, British Columbia, Canada - SI_123_September2016_100_MG | ecosystem: Environmental > Aquatic > Marine > Inlet | place: Canada: British... | reverse complement strand
CATCTGGAACAAAAAACGTTCACGGAATGCCACTTGCTTATTTATCGGGTTTATGTGAAAGTAAAAATTTTCCTTATATTAAGCATCTACTTCCCTTAAATAATTTAATGTATATTGGCATTCGAGACATAGATCCATTTGAAAAAGAAATAATAAAAAAATACAATATTCCGTATTTAACCACACAAGATATTCATTTGAATCTAAATAAATCTACCCAACTGATACACGATTTTATAGGCAATAATCCTGTTCATTTATCATTTGATGTTGATTGTTTAGATCCATCAGTTGTGCCATGTACTGGGACAAAAGTTGAAAATGGCCTTTACTCAGAGAACGTTGGTAGTATTATAGACATGTTAAGCAAACGAAATATAATCAATATCGATATTACAGAATTAAATTTAGATTTAGGAACAAAAGAAGAACAAGAAAAATCGTTTTATAATGTATTTGATATTATGAGACCGTTCTTATGGCCCTACTCTAAAAATATTATCTACCAAAAAGGGAATTTATATAAAAACGGGACTAAATGAGTACTGAATCATAAGTCCTCTTTTTATAGTTTCCAATTGACTCTCAAAATATACTTTTAATTCTTCTAAATTGCTAAATTCTTTTTGTCCAATTCTATAACAATGTGCTATTTCAAAGATATCACATTTATTTACAATAATATGTGTACATCCATTAATAAATATGGCTTTTTTCATTTCTTCTATATTCATCCAATTACATTGGCGCTTTCTACCAGTGGTAGAACCAAACTCTTTTCCTATTTTCCCGATCGTTTCTAATTGTTTATTGTCCTCTGGTTGGAATGGCTTATTGCCTACATATGTATCATAAATCTTACAACAACCATATATATGGCGTATTGTATTTGACGGCAAACCACTATTACAAATAGATCCACTCACACATGAACTCGATGTACAATATGGATAATCTCCATGATCAATATCCAACATATATCCTTGCGCACCTTCGCATAATATATATTGGTCTTTTTCCTGTGAAATATTATAGAAAAAAAGGATAGGATCTACAATTTGTACTTTCATCGCATCCAATACTTCTTGATATTCGCATATGCGTTTCCCTTTCCTCCATGCCTTATCCGCATAACATGGTCCTATACCACTCTGAGTTGTACCAATAGTATTTGTGGTTTCGTCTGTTTGAATATGACTGTTCTGAATCACATGTGCGTTTGACGAAATGTGTAAACATGTTCGAACATCCGGAAATCCGTTTTCTTCTAAATAATTCAATTCATATTCTAATTTGTCTAAATCTACTACACAATTTGATCCAATTATTGACGTTTTATTAAATAATACCCCACATGGTACTTGGTGTATAACAACTTCCATATTCACATCTTTTATAGTATGTCCAGCATTTGGGCCTCCATTATAACGAAGACATATGTCATATTCTCCTGTTTTTAGCAAATTGTATACGACTTTACCTTTACCTTCATCACCATGTTGCAATCCTACAACAACATCGGCAATAAGCATAGTATAATATATTATCTCTATACAAAGAAATTTGTAACTTCTTTCTCATTCCATAAGAATCGTGTCAAACATCCAATCCCAATACATAAATAAATGTCCATAATTGTGTTTGAATTTCTGATGATGGAGGCGGTGATCGTATTGTGTACCTATTCCCACAACTCGAAAATACATTTCCCATGGATGTTCAAATTCAGAATGAATTAATGTAAGCATATTCGCATATATAGTACCAAACACCATGTAAGACCATACATTCGTACGTATAATACGTGATGTTAACCATAATGGGATCAATATCATACATGTTGTATCTATTATAGATCCATCAAAAGCATCATATATAGTAGGATTGATATGCTTATGGTGATATATATGACTACGTTTATATAGCCAAGGAACCGCATGTTCAATTCGATGCATACCATATTGTAAAAAATCTTGTATCAATAATTGATACATCACATGATTCCAATGGATTCCTCCATCATATAAGTAATATGTACTAGGCATCGTTCCTGACAACCAATATATACTTAAATACCCTCCAAGCACTATAAATCCTTCTATTTGAGAGAAATGTGATAGAACTAATTTTAACTGCCTTTCATTTACCGGCTTTTCATTATACATATTATAATACACTAAAGTCGAAATTTGCCCCACAAATACTGAACTTAATCCTAAAAATAATCCTAAATGTGAGGCCTTCCCACTTCTAAATTGTGTTGAAAGAAGTATTGGGAAAATGAGAGAATATGTCCAATATGTAGGAGTCCATATAAAAAAATCCAACCATGAAAAATATTTCTGAGGTGGATATACGATTATTCCCATATTCGAGCTCTTTATAATATATGGTTATATGTTTTCATATAACTATCATTTCAAAACAATATAAACCTTTTTTTCCGATTGTATAGTATAATAACAATATGTACTCACTCTTGTTTCTTTCTGTTCTTTCCGTTTGTGCTACCGCTTCCCACTGGGACAACTTTATGACGTTTGTCAAGACCCATAATAAGTTGTATAGTTCTATTGACACGCTCCATGAGCGTTTTGAAATTTACCGAGATAATATGGAATACGCTATTCAAATGAATTCCGAATCTCGCAATTATACTTTAGGAGAAACTTATTTCGCCGATATGACTTTGGAAGAATTCCAGAATTATTTTGTGCGAACTCCTTTACAATCCAAATCTTGTAACTCATATACTCCTCCTACTCTTACAGGCAACTTCCATTCAGGAAAGCTTCGTAGTACAGTCCCAGAATCACGGGATTGGCGTGATAATGACAAGGTCACTCCTGTAAAAGACCAAGGTCAATGTGGTTCGTGTTGGTCATTCAGTGCGACCGGTGCCATGGAAGGGGCGTGGGCAATCGCAAATGGAGATCTAGTTTCTCTATCTGAACAGCAATTGGTTGACTGCTCTGCTGGAACGAAATATGGAAATCATGGCTGTAATGGTGGTTTGATGGACGGGGCGTTTCAATATGCCATTGATAATGGTATGTGTACGGAATCTTCTTACTCGTATACTGCTCAAAATGGGCAATGTCAATCATGCGATGTTGTAGTTGAAATGTCTAGTTGTCAAGATGTTCCTCCTAAAAATCAAGTGGCCATGAAAGAAGCAGTTGGACTAATTGGCCCAGTGTCGGTTGCGATTGAAGCCGATACACGCACGTTCCAGCTATATACAAGTGGCGTTTTGACAAGTAGTGCTTGTGGAACCAACTTGGACCATGGAGTGTTAGTAGTTGGTTATGGAAAAGAAGACAATATCGAATATTGGTTGGTAAAGAATAGTTGGGGCACTTCTTGGGGAGAAAATGGCTATGTTAAGATTGAACGTAGTGATTCTACCAAAGATGCCGGTATTTGTGGTATTGCTATGGAACCATCTTTCCCAATTGTCTAATAAAAATCATAATTACCTATTGTAAAATAAAAATATATTTCACGTGAAAACTGATAAAAAAAAAAAAAAAGATAAATATTAATCATCCATGAAATGATGCTTCTATCAAATACGTTGTTGGATACAAAAATATATATATTTTGCCAACGACACATGCGATATAATCTCATTTTTATGGGTAAATGCAAGAATTGCGTTTTGCACATGACACACGAGTTATTTACAACACGCCATTCGTATAAACAAACTTTGTGAACATGATATTCACAATAACATATTGTTTTCTCAAGTTTGTCCTCACAACTTTCAAAACATATAATACATGAATTCATTTCATTCATGTATTACTTGTATATTTTGTTTTTGAATAATACAATGTATTTTCATTTATACCCATGAAGATTTGAAATGGGACTCCCAAAAATGTAAAAAATATTTACGAGTTTAATTCACTTTTCGTCGTACAATTCGTTTCACAATCTTTTTCTTCGGAGGTTCAGTATTTTGTTCAGATATTTCAGAAACAACTGGGGAATCATGATGATGTATTTTTAGATGACATCCTTCACATAAAGCCATTAAATTTGCCGGATTGTTTTTATGGAAGGATTTATCAATATATCCATTCTCATCAGCGTCTTTTTGTGGATGAATATGATGAATTTCCTCACTCAAATTGCCACATTTTTCACATTTTCCTTTTAGTTTTTTCGCATTATAGCGGGATTTCGACAATCGCAAAGACCCTTCATATTCCGGAAAATGAGTTCGTCTAATTTCATAAGCCTTTTCTAAAAACACTGGATCCATATACAAAGATTCACACACTTCCAATCCATAACTAGATGGTCCTGAACCTTTTTTCAAGATTCGGTCATATTCCATTTTACCCGTTTCCGCATTAAATCGTATTTCCAAATAAAAACATTGGATTTTCGGTAATTCTTGTAATTCTTGAAAATGAATGATCTCATGAAAATGTGTCGTAAACATAAACGAACACCGGCTTTTATCTAATTGTATCAAACTAGACATCATAATACTTAATGCGGATACGGTTTCCGTTCCAGAACATAATTCGTCTCCCAATACCAAACTATTTTCATCCGCATATTTCAGAATGACTCTCAATTCAGACATTTCCACAGCAAAAGTAGAAAGACCCTTAAAGAAATTATCTTGGTTTAGAATTCGAGAGTACAATGAGTGATATGGCTTATATACAAATGATTTACATGGAACATACATTCCGGCTTGTGCCATAATGACCGCTATTCCTAAAGCCCTCATATTACTGGTTTTTCCGGAGGTATTTGCTCCAAACAATAACATACCATTGATACTTATTTCATCTGTCTCTGAGCCAATACACAAATCATTCGATACATAAATCTCATTCGTATTTAGATGTTCAATCAATATATGCCGTAATCCAGTCGTTTTTACAAAAGCCTTCTCTTGGGATTCATTATCGATTATGGGACAACAATAATTATATTTCTGGGCTATATAACATTTATTAAGAAGAACATCTATATTTGCTACAATACGACTACACTCCTCTATAATATCAATGTGTTCATTTTCGATTTCTCTCAATATATTCAAAAATAATTCTTGAGTGAGTTGATTTAATTGTCCTTGGAACTGCGACAATGAAGAACATATCTTATGGCATAATGGGAAATGTATCTCTTTCTGTGTTTTGGTTGCGCATGAAGCAAATGTTACTTCTGACCATTTGAAATTCACATCATTTTCCAATATAACTTCATTCCCTTTTTGCGTTTTCATTTTTTGTGCCAATGTTTCGCAGCGTTTTACAGTCATTTGTAGACTATGATGATTTGTTTTATCGGTAACAACATGCTTTACATACTCCCCTAATTTTGATGTTGGGCTCATTTGTCTCTCAAAAAACATCCAAATCGTTTTCAATTGTTTTTCCCGTTTCTCATAATCGTTATACAATTCATCTAGTTCAGGATAATATCCCTTTTTCAATATGGGTTTATCAAAAGAGGTTATAGAATTGATCGAGCCACAATGTTCCATAAAAAACCGCTCTTGTAAGAATGCCAATAATGTCCGAAGTCGCTTCAATAATGTGGACCAACACGAAACCTCCAAATAAGAGTGGAGCCAAGACAATTTCTCAAATCCGATCAACATTTGTTCACTCAATAATAAACTACTATATAGTTTTTGGAGTCCCGATGGGTACATTTTATTGGCGGTCATTTGTCTAGAGAGTTTGTGAATATCCTGGATTTGTCTCAATTGTTTTCTTGTACTCTCAATAATAACTGTTTTTCTATCTTCTTTATAAACTTCTCCCATTGCATTATAATGTTTGTTTAAAGCATCTATATCGAAAATAGGTTGTGTTAATATTTCACGAAACAAACGTTTGCCCATAATAGTCATACATTTATTTGTCCAAGAATGAACAGAAAGTAAATTTTGAGACTCTGTATGGGAATTACCATTTATACGATCACTTTGACTAGAATCTTCTAATATATTTAATTGCTGTAACGTATGATTCGCAAGAACCATTGAAGTCGACGTATTTTCCCATAATGGCAATTGAATGTGCTTACATAACTTAGGATTACGTTCTTCTAGAAAATTCATCAATACACAAAAACTCTGTGTAGCAATTTCATATTGAGAGAACTCCGCACATTGTCTTATCGCTTCTGTACCGAAGTATTTGGACAATATATGTTTATAATAAGTAGCGTCATTCGCATTCATAACTATAGGATCATTTACATCATGACACAGTATTGGTACAGTATCCTGACAATTATGGTGAATATGAGAACGAATCATATCATGTAAATGAGCATTACATATAAGAATCATTTCTCTCGGTTGATAAATCGAAATATATTTGTCTAATTCGTCAAAACTAGTACTATGTAACGTTTGGTCTTGTAAAATATGTTCCATTAAATAGGTTTGACCGGTATAATTGTTCAATAATGAAACCCCTATAATGTATTTGGATCGAAATTCATGAACCCATATACACATAATATGATTGCTCATTTGACTTTTATTATTTGTCTCAAATGAGAGATGTGTACCAGGTGAATAAATAGCATTCAAACGTCTTACTTTCTTTTTCCCATTAGTTTGCATACTGTCTTCTTGAATGTATTCAACGACTGTATATTGTTGCTCCACAAGACGTTGTACATAATGATCGATTTTATAAAATGTAAATCCAGCCATATAAACAATATAATTTTTATAATTTACTTTTTTGGTAGAAATTGCCATATTACAAATTTTCGAAAATTCCAATATAGATCCGCCTCTATAATCAATTTCATTCGGTTCGCTATACGCATAAACTTCATAAAATGTACCGCATTGCATAAGAAGAAGAGTATTTGGCCCATATTTTCGTTTATACTCTGCTGTTCTCTCAAAATATTCGGTAATCATATTCATGTCCTCATAATCTTCTTCGGCAATTTGATCATTTTTCGACTTTGGCATAATTTTTAGTTGTTACTTAGTTTGATAAATGATGAAATGTTTATATTATTTTTTTATCTATTAAAAATGGATTTCTTTGTTATCGGCTTTTTATTTGATAACGGCTTAGAGTTTTTATATAAAAACATTATGACAAAAAAAATAATTATCCTATTAACTTTATTTTTTTAGAAAAACTGCAGAAAGAGAGAACACCTTATATTATATCAAGAAAAACCGGTTTTTAATTCATAGAGATAGGTATATTTTGCGCTACAGTAGTGAAGTATTTGTAACCAGTATTCGGTTCTAAAATAAACTCAGTAATTTGTCCGTTCGTTTTATCCCATCCAGTTTTAATTTTATTTCCACTACTATTTATCAAAATGCTTCCATCTATATATTTTGAGGCATTTGATTGAGAAATAATTATATCACCAATATTTGGAGATGTAAAAACATCGTCTAAGTATTTAGTTGTATTGGATGGATAAGATATAAAGTTCCATGTATTTGCGGTCAAACTTATTGTATTGGATGTATTTTTTGTTCCTGGTATATTGACTATATAAGTATTAGGTTCTGGTACATATACAATATACATGTTACCTACTTCGATTGGAAACGTAGGATCTGTCCAGCCAGTAAAAAAATCAAAGGTGGTTGTAGAAGTACTGCCTTGTACAGACATAGAGTGAATAGGGTTTACAAATACATTCGAAATATCATTTACAAGTGGATCCACAAAAACACTTGTCCATGTATAACCGGGTGATAAGGTCAATGTACATTCGTTTGATTGTACAGAATTCGATACATTATTAAAAGTAACTGGTGTTGGTTGTGCTGTATTCACTATAGTTGTAATATCACTTGTTGCGGTTGTATCTGTAGCACTATTTGTAACATCTGTTATTATTGTTGAATTGTCTTCTGAAGACCCGTCTAGCTCAATATCAACTTCGATAATAATAGAACCGTCTAATAATCTGACTGTAATGTTTTTGTATGGTATAGTATTTAAGTATTCAGAAATGTATTTATTTTTTACATTATTTATTATGGTCGTTTTGTCTGTATTCGTTAATTGACTCGCATTTACACCCGTCATATTGTATCGGACATTTACGTTTGTGGTCGTTATTATTGGTGCGGCAGTTGGTATATATTCTGGCATTGGTTCAGGTTCAGGTTCGGGTTCAGGTTCGGGTTCAGGTTCAAAAGCAGTAGCACTAAAACCTAAAAATGTATCTGCTTGTGTATAATCTACAGTATATCCTAAATCTTCCAACATGCCAATCGTGATACGACTTAATGGTGCGGGTAAATCAGAAAATCCAGTCATTAATTCATATCCTAGTGCCGGATGATTTATACCATCAATCATTCGATGTGATTCATTTAGAAAATTTACTTCTTCAGCATGTCCACCTGCTGTACCAGGACCATTATCATCTTCTATTGGTATTCCTACTAACGAATTTTCCTGCATGTAAAGTCGATATTCACGAACCGCATTTGTTCCTGAATATGGACTATAATTTAATTCACCTGTATTAGAATTTTGATTAAGCAATGATGTAAATCCATAACGCTCCCATAATGTACCAATACCTAATACGTGTCCTATTTCATGTAAAGTAACATAATATAATTCAGTGATACCATTGGAATCTTTATTGGCCAGCATTCCAGCAATTCGTTGACTATTGAATCTAATATTTCCTCCGTAAACCACTACTAGCGAATCACTTAAATCATATTCACCTTGAACAGCACCATCATCTAAATATCCATAACTTTGTCCCGCACTTCCTAAAATATTAGGATCACTAATGTATGTTATTTGCATGTTTATATCCATTCCAGCAATATAAGTACTGGTTGTTGCGTGATTTACAGCAATATAATTATTAGAATAGTAAGAAAGATTCCTATCCAATATAACAGTTTCCCAACGATTAATCGCATCTTTAATTATACCACTTATATCGTAAGAACTTTCATTATTTAAAGTAATATTAAACAAACCTGAATTTATATTAGATTGCATAAATACAGTACCTTCACTTGTATTTATTTCATTTTTTTTAAAAGTATTATCAGGTTCAGGTTCAGGTTCAGGTTCAGGTTCAGGTTCAGGTTCGGGTTCAGGTTCAGGTTCGGGTTCAGGTTCGGGTTCGGGTTCGGGTTCAGGTTCAAAAGCAGTAGCACTAAAACCTAAAAATGTATCTGCTTGTGTATAATCTACAGTATATCCTAAATCTTCCAACATGCCAATCGTGACACGACTTAATGGTGCGGGTAAATCAGAAAATCCAGTCATTAATTCATCTCCCAACGAATTGTGTTGAACACCATCAATAATACGATTTTCATTTTCTTCTGCGTGTCCACCTGCTGTACCAAAACCATTATCATCTTCTATTGGTATTCCTACTAATGAATTATTTTGCATATACAATCTATATTCACGAACTGCGTTTGTTCCCGAATATGGACTATAATTTAATTCCCCTGTATTAGAATTTTGATTAAGCAATGACGTGAGACCATAACGCTGCCATAATGTGCCAATGCCCAATACGTGTCCTATTTCATGTAAAGTAACATAATATAACTCAGTAATACCACTCGGATCTTTATTTGCCAACATTCCAGCAATTCGTTGACTATTGAATGTAATGTTGCCTCCTAAAACCGCAAGTGTATCTTGTGAATCATATTGACCTTGAACAGCACCATCATCTAAATATCCATAACTTTGTCCCGCACTTCCTAATATATTGGGGTCACTAATATATGTTATTTGTATATTAATATCCATTCCAACAATAATAGTACTATTTGTAGAATGGTCTACCTGTATGAAATTAGAAGGATATGAAAGATTTCTGTCCAAAATAACAGTTTCCCAACGATCAATTGCGGCCTGAACAATACCACTTATATCATATCCGGATTCATTTGTCAACTGGACATTCAATAATTTATTTGCCATACCTATATAGGTACTATATAGAAAAACTTATCGAATTTGAACCTCATTATAAGAAAATCAAAATTGAATTTTAATTGGAACCAAAATTTATATATCAAAAAAATATTTTAAAAGATATATTATTAAAAGTAAATTCGAAAATAGAATTATAATGAATTTCTCTTCAACACGTCCTCGTATTGTGACAATCGAAGGAAATATAGGTGCTGGTAAAACTACATTGATCAATACATTAAAATCGAAGTATCAATCAAGAAATGATGTATTGTTTCTGGAAGAACCGGTTGATGTTTGGTCGACTGTCAAACAAGATGGAAAAACTATGTTAGAACTATTTTACAAAGATCCTAAAAAGTATAGTTTTGCATTTCAAATTATGGCATATAATACCAGACTTAAAATGTTAGACACCGCTATTTGTAATGCGAATGGCATAAAACTAATTATAATGGAACGTTCATTAGACGCTGATAAAAATATTTTCGCCAAAATGTTATATGATGATGGAATGATGGAGGACTGTATGTATCAGATATATTTACAAATGAGTAATGAAGGAATGCTGAAGTATATGGCAGATGGTATATTGTGGCTAGATATTGATCCAAATACCTGTAAAAAGCGGATTCAACAACGAAATAGAGATGGAGAAGAAAATATATCATTAGATTATTTACAAAAATGCGATTCATACCATCAAGAATGGTTAAGTGCTGATACTGGGTTTGTCTTTAGAATACATGATACACCAGAGTTGGAATCGTTAGAAAGATATTTATTCCAAAATTAATCACGTAACAAAATCATACTATGAATTTTAATGAAAAAATTAGGGTCATGAACAAACCCATTTTTTTCTGAAGCACCCGGTTGTGTTCTCATACGTTTTACTACTTCCATGTCATGTTCTCCGCCTATAATTTTCCCTACCATACCATCTGCTTCTGTTTTTGAGCCTTGTGATCCAGGACCGTGATTACGAGAATTGTCACGAGTGGAAATATAGATATGTCCCGCCGTACTTGGTCTTCCTGCGTATCCTATTGTATATTCTTTATGACTACAATCCGGATGATATTCTTGAAAGGCAAATGGAAGTATGATTTCGTCCATTTCTAATTTTGCTTGTAAAACGTGTGAACAATTACGTTTAAAGTCACCCTTTTTAAAATTTTTAAGTAGATATTCAAAGAAATAGAATACGGAATAAGGAAGTAATTCAATCGGAGGTAATTCAAAGGTAATTGTATCAAATGGATCCGCATTATGATGATTCATACATTCCGGAAATTCTATACACATTTCAATATGGTATGGTGGATAACCATAAATGTCTGGTATTGTCGAACGTAATAAGTCTTGTAATATATTAATTTCAGATAATGCGTCTGAGTCTGTTTCCATAATGACGCCATTGCTTTTCATATGTCGTAATTTGTCAATTTGGTTATGAATGTCTTCCATATTTTGATTACAATAAATAACTTTCAATTAATTATTGTAAAATATTCTAAATAATTATTGTATTATATTGAAGTTTGTGATTTTTGTGAATCTAATGATTTCCGAGATTTTGTTTTTGAAGAAGGAAATAATTTATCATATTCGTCATTACGTGTGACATATGACATGGTATGGTCAACTAATTCTGGTGCGATTTTAGTATCCAATATAGATTTCCCTTTGTTCATTCCAGTCCAATATAATAAAAATAAACGTGGTATTTGTTTCAATGTTTCAAATTCATCATATGATCTTTCAAGATATGATTTCTCATGACGTGGAACCAAAAGATATCTTAAAAGAATATCATGCTTTTTTCGAAGTGTATCTAAGTATGCGTCCGTCATAGGTTCGTTCATATCTAATACATTTTCTTCATCAAACTGAAAATCAGATTCATTGCTATTTCTTCCCATTTCCATAAACAGAATAAGGGTATTTTTATGAAATTTAATTAGTTCTTGCTTCGATTCTTCGTCGTGCCAATAATCACCGTCTTCATTCATATAATCCATATCTTCTTGTGAAAGAGTATTTTTATGATTCTTTTTGTATTTTTGTAAAAATTTAATTTTGTCTATTGGTAATACTGAACGATATTTATACATTTGATTGAATGATGGAAACATATCAACTTGTGCGTTTTTTGCGAATTTAGCTTTTTTTTTTGCTAAACGTGTTCTACCTCCAAACTGTTTTTTTGTTTTCATATGTATTTTGAAAATATTTTATTGTTATTTTATTATATCATAAAATATTTTCTAGAGTCGACAACTGTTCTGATGTCAACGATTCCGGAAAATCTACTTCGAATGTTAAAAAGAGATTACCTTTTTCACTATTTCGTACCATACCATATAAAGGGATTTCTTTCATATATCCCGGTTTCGTTATAGAGTGTTGCGTTTTGGTATTAATACGGAGTTTTTTCCCATTTAAATGTGGAATGTCAATAGTAAATCCACATAATGCGTCTTTCAAAGAAATGTGTTGTGTGCCATACAAATGAAATCCCTTTCTCTCATATAATGAATGTTTTTCAATATCAACCATTAAATGTAAATCTCCAGTCATGTCGTGCTCATTCATATTTCCTCTATCTGCCAATACAATAACTTCTTTATCTTCAACTCCTTCTGGAATTCGTAAAGGCATAGATATTTTTTCATTTTGTTTTGCTTTATCTTTAAATACTTGTCTCTCAATTTCCAATAAAATGTTACATCCATTATATGCTTGTTCTAAACTAATCTTTATGCTTTTACGAATAGGATCTGGTTTCCGAGGAGGATTATGGACAGGTCTACCATTGTGAAATACACGTATATTTGGCCCATGGCCATTCATTTGAGAGAAGAATGTTTGAAAGATATCTTCTGGATGACCACCGTGGTGAACTCGAATTCCACCAGGAAATCCACCAGGAAATCCACCAGGAAATCCACCAGGGAAGCCACCAGGAAATCCACCACTTCCTCCCATTTTTTGTTCCATATCATATTGCTGTTTTTTTGAATCATCGCCTAAAGTTTGGTATGCCGCATTTATCTCTTTGAAACGTTCATGTGCTTCTTTATTTGGATTTTTATCTGGATGGGTTTCCAACGATAGTTTACGAAATGCTTTTTTTAATTCTTGACTGGAAGCATCAGAAGATACTCCTAAAATATCGTAATA
>Ga0233439_10004656_pt1 | contig 13136 bp, 11 predicted proteins | sample SI_123_September_6_FD_182713 | JGI IMG/M metagenome (GOLD analysis project Ga0233439, IMG submission 182713) | Seawater microbial communities from Saanich Inlet, British Columbia, Canada - SI_123_September2016_100_MG | ecosystem: Environmental > Aquatic > Marine > Inlet | place: Canada: British... | reverse complement strand
TACGTCGAGTTTAGATTTTTGTTTATAAGTCATAGGGTCGTCTAGACCGTATTTTGTAATATAATCCATATATCTTTTTTCGTTCACCAGAGCGTCTGTGAACCGAGTAACTTCTAATTTATTGCCTCGTACTTTGACTGGGATTCTGCGTCCTTTGTACATTTTAGACAAAAGATATTCTATCCAAGCAGCAAACACATGAAGAATATTTTCGTTTATCTGCCCCTTGCGAGCAGCGCCCAAATCAAATACGATGTTTTCAAATTCATCTTCGCTTAACATACTAATCCCCAGCATCATTACTTTGTTTAATAAATAGTTGCTAAATGAGGTTTATCTTCTCGATTTGGATTTTGATTTGCGAAGGCTTTCTTCCTGAGCTTCGCTTTCTTTTTTCTTTTGTTCGGCAAGCCTATTCAGAAACCACCTTCGTATAACAATCGGGAGGTTATAAGCCTCGAAGAAGCTCCATCCCCCATAATACTTAAGTTGAAAAAATTCTTCGTAGATTGCTATTTTATATTCGTCACTTAGGCCAAAAAAAGTCCGTAGTTAGCGGAACCTCCATGTCCGCCGTATGGCCGCAACTGGCACACTCAAATGTATGAGTCATGTCAAGGTTTGGAGTCACCTTACTCAGGGTGGTACGCAAGTATCTTGAATCTTTAGCCGGCATCTGACGTACAAAAGTAGTGCGGCTGATAAGATCAGTATCCCCATTGACAGAGATGATTACTTCTTTAAGCTGGTCCGTCAGCATGGAGGACGGCATCTTCTTCTTCTGTCTTCTCTGAGATTCTTTAAAGATTTTCACTTCATCGTTGCCGGTCAAAAGTCGGCACTCCACTTCCACCTTAGAAAATGGAAGTGTTATTGTAAAAGTGCTCCTATTAGTCAGGGTAATCCCAAGCTCTTCAATTGCCTCAGATGTGTTGATTGCTTTTACATCCGATAGATCAAACGAGAAATCGTCTACCTCAGCACAGGCTGGGCAGGTTACTTTTGTATCATACTCTGCGCCGTATCCTGTGATTCTAGCAGCCACGATAACGGCATTTTTGTCACCGACCAACATATCGTTGACCTTGATGTTCTTGTCTGTGATTAAGTTTTGCAGTGCCCTGTCAATTGCGGTACCGTTTTTAAGAAGTGCCCTATCGGTTAGAATATCTTCCTCTTTCGCAGTCATATAGCGAATTTCAATTTCCTCTCGTCCATGGAGAGGATGTTGAGGGGGGTAAAAAACACCTTGGCTGGGCAAGGTGACTGTCTCTGTCGGAGTTGACCAGCTAAACTTTGCTGTGGATGATGTTTCTTCCGGAGCAATTGCGGCGGGGGCGACACCGTCGTCTTCCAAGAAGATTTCTTCGGTGGAGCCCATACGGCCTTCATTTCTATTCATTTTCCATAACCTTTCTTTATAATAATAACCTTGTTATCTCTTTTTGTTAAGAGATATTTAAAGTCCTATTGAACCGCCACGTTTACCCTTGGAGTATTCTGCCCAATCAAAGGCCACTTCCACAGTAAGCTCGTTCATCTCATCAGAAGTATAATCCAAGCTTCCTCCGAAATCGACACTAACTATCCAAGCATTTTTCAAGGCCCAGGTATCAATCGGGTCACCCTCGGCATCAATTTGTTGAATGAGGATATCTCCGCCCAAAGCGTCGCTAGCCTTTTTCTTACTAATGCTGGCACGCTTGTTGGAATCTGTAGGATATTGATATCCCGCTGCCGTTAGTCTCTGGATAAAAGCACTGGCAAGATCTGGATCGACCGGGTCAACCAAAGTCATACTTATGTTGTCCCAGGTGACTCTTCCGGGGTACTTAAAGGTATAATCCAAAAACATATGTTCCACAGTTGAAACGTTTGCCTTTGGCTTCGTTGCTGTTTTAATGGACCACACAGGGATAGCGTCCATGCCGGCTGCGCCTCCAAGTTGGACTAGGAACCGATATCGACGTTTTGGGTCGCTTTTTGCTTGTCCCCACCAAAGATCTGCCATGACTTACTTTCTCCTATTGCCTAATGAATATCATAATAAATAGTTTTATAAAACTTTTTTAGTCCTCAAATGATGCGCCGCTGTTTGTGATGACAAAGTCAATAGCGAAGAACTCTACAGATCGAGTTGGCTTCACCAGCAGCTTAGCATACACAATATTTCTATCGACAAGATCTGGTGTCGTGGTAGTCTCGTCAAGGATCAACTTGAAATCTGAAATACCAAATTGAGCCTTTACAGAATCCAACAAAGGTGTTGCCTGTTGAGTAAACCTCGCCCAAGTGTCTCTCGTGTTCTGTTCGAACAGGAGCCGAGAAGCAATAAATGATATTTCACGCTTCAGGAACACCATCAGGCGACGGACGTTAATCCGATCAAGAGCAGAGGCTGTCTGTTGAAGTGTTTTTTGTCCGAAGATAACGATCCCTTCTGCTGGGAACTTCGCTACCGGATTAATATTTGCTTCATACATTCTATCTCTCTCGTCCGAAGTCAGACGCTTGGAAACCTCTAGCACCGGGATGCCTGCTGCACCCTCTGACAGTCCACCTCGCTGGAAACCAGCAGGAGCAAACCATGGGGCAGCAACCTTGTCCGTGGTAGAAAGAGCGCCCATGGCCACTACCGAAGGAGGTGCCCAAAGTGTTCTGTTAGACACGGTATCTTGTATCAACACCCAAGGGGCGTAACAAGCTCCGTAGCTATTGTTAATGTTTCTTGCCTTAAGCGCATCAACTGCCTGCTTCACAGTATAGGCGTTTCGAGTAGCAGCACTTTCTGTGCTTTCTGTGTCTGCATCGTACACTTTTCGAATATCTATGATAGCCAAGGCGTCGCCACGAGCTTCTACCGTATCAAGTAAATGATTGGTTGCGTTCTCCTGGGTGATCCCTGGCATTGTTATCAGATTATACGACGTCGTCTCTGAGTCGGACAGTATGTTCACCGCACGTTTCAGAGTGTGTAGCTGATAGGACTCATCCTCGTCGGAGGCCTCCTCGAAGCCGCTCAGGCGGAAAGGATCACGCTCGGCAATATCAAAGCCGTCGGAACCTCCTGCCAAAAGAGTGGTAAATCTATCTGCGCCACGATCCAGTGTTCCTGTATAAGAGGAACTAATGGCCGAAAGGCTTGTTCCAGCAAGTCGAGACCCCGAAGTATAAGTCAATGTACCGTTAGTTTCGGCAACGACATCATCGAGCGAGAATGTCCAAGATATTGTCACAGCGTCGGTTGCAACGCTTCCCGAGCTTTGTCCAATTCCGGAGGCTTCAACATCATGATCCGTCGAATAGGGCGTTCCCTGGAGTCCTTTTGCACGAGGGCGGATCAAATCTGTGATTTCGTCATTAAACAACGTGTCAGTAGGAGTCTTGCCCGTCCATGCACCCCAATAGGTGTTCTTCATCTTTTGTGTGTCACCCCAGGTGCTTCTTTTCCGCAGAGGAACTCTTGGGAACTTAATAGAACCAGAGAACGACCCCGTCCGCTGGGCAACGCCTCCGACGTTGAGAGAGAGAACATCGTTTGAGCGCCACGCAGCGCCGCCGATATCGCCGAAGGAAGAAGTTGTGCCTCCGAATACCATAGAACTAGCTCTTGCCGAAGCGGATACAAACTGTCCGATGCTGGTGACTATTCCTGATCCAGAGAGGATCGTGCAATCACGATATTTTAAAGGACCATAGACGCCGAAGGGCAAGCAAGCTTCACTGTGAGCCCCACGGTCAACATCTTCATCCATGGCAACACGGATGTGCTTAGACTTGTTCGAATATTGACCATAGACTCTATTGAGTTTCATAGTCTCGTCATACACTTCATATTGATCGCCGATGGCTCTTGCAATATAGCTCGGAGAAGCAGGATTCAGACTCAGTCCATCATATCTTTCTAGGATGATCGGATTTTCATCGGTATCACGCATTTTTCGAACCAGCAGACCAAAAGACCCGTACAATTCAAAGTCTCCAGCAGGAGCTTTGATATCTATAATTGATATCTTTACTTCCCTCTGCGTTGAGTTTCCTGCTGATCTCGCTTCCACTCTAAATAGTTTTTGCATGCTAGCTGGGTCATAAGATCCCGAGTTCGTACCAAGATCTTGTGCCAGGAACCATCCTGTGGATGCCTTTGTGGCAGCAAACTCAAAGTCGCTCTGCTCTTGGGTAGCACTATTCTGATTAACCATCGGAAGTATAGCACAATGGAAAGTATTTGCTGTTTGAATCTCGGCACTGCAAACACCAATCGAGGCGGAGTTTTCTGCCTTCAACTGGCGCTCAAAAGATTCCCCAAGCCAGAATTTTCCACCAAGGTTAGCGTTTTGCGCTGCGGTGGTAGAGATACTAGTATTTGTTATAGTAGGGTTAGTATTCAAAACTTTTCGAATAAAGTTTTGCTTGGACGGGTTAAGACTAATTCTTGTAGTATTTAAGTTGCCCAGGGTTCCGTCTTTGGTGACGCCCAGGACAATGTCACCATTTGTTTCGGTCGTAAACAAAGCGCAAGCAGATCCAGTAACCTTGCCAGTAAAGGCTTGTGACCCGGAAATGATAACACGGCCGGCGGTACAATAAAACGTTGCAGCAAGAGTCCCCGTCACTGGTGTACCTGCACCGGCAGAGCCGCCGACACCGCCGCCGCCGTGGAGGCTGCCCGATGGCCAAACAAATAGTCCCCATGCGCCGCCACCGGCGGCGGAGGCACCAATTGTTCCTGCTGCCCAACCGGCGACACCGGCTGCACTAGCATCAGTGGACTGTTCCCCCAAAAGACGAAGGTAAGTAATAGGAGAGTTATTTCTAAGCCACGCTTGGGCGGCGTAAGCACCATAGGTAGGACCTGTAACACCTCCTCCACGCCAAACGTCGCCGGCGGTGCCGCCTGCAACTGGCTCGCCGAATGTCTCGACAAAATCAGAAAAGGAATTTAGTGTAACCGGGGTCATCCCTGGCCCCTTGCTGGCTCTGCCTATAACGACAGGACCAACATCCGCTGCTGTTCCGGGGAGTTGTGAGTTGTCTATTTCGTCAACAAAGACCCCTGGGGAAATGAACTTGAATTTTTTAGAAGAGTCGATCGCCATTTAATTACTTTCTCCTCGCTTAGAAGTCTGGTATATCGTCACGCAAATAAGGAATTTGCGCTACTATTAAATAGTAACACAAATATTGAAACTCCCTTGAAATACTAAGAGCGATACTTATCTCTCCTTCCTTGGTGATATTCGATCTCATCACCAAGTATGACACGCTCTCTTTGGATTTGAATTTTTGCAGCCGACTGTCGTCGTACTACGTTCGGAGTCTTTTGGTTTTTGTCGGACCCTATAAGATACCCAAGTACGTTGAAGGTTATGTTTGTTTTAAAAATTCTTTCCGAAGTCTCAAGCCCAGAAGAATTATTCTCAAAAGAATATTCCGGAGTTATAAAAGCTTCATAATGATTCTTATTATGACTTATCTTGAAGGCGCTAGGAGTTGATGTTGCGGTTGCAAAAGAGGATAGAATCTGATTCATCTGCTGCTGGTATTCTGTTACAACAGATATCGTATAGTTGACCTCAACAAACGTTGGCATAGGTACGGATAGCGTTTCATAGACAATGTTTTTATTTTCTTTGGGAAAAGTCTGATAGTTTTTTACCATACCGCCCGGAGAATTTCGTATCGCATTTGCATTGGCAAAGTTTTTTGTCTTATCCTGTTGCACCACTCTTGCTATGTCTATCGAGCCACCTCGGTTATAATAATCAAAATATGGAGGTATATGGACACCGTATCGTCCTTTTTTCGTAGGATCGCTGACCATTGAATTCTTTATTATTGAGATTATAGGGTAAATTAAAGTCCTGCCATTGGGTCTTAAAGTCGGGTCGTTCTTTATTTGAAATGCACGCTCAGGAACAGAGTATATGACAGGGACTTTTTTAAATCCTTCGTTTGTTTCTGTAAAAACATCGAGGTCTTCATTTATATATTCATACAAAGCATAATCTACGTCTTCCAGCGTTGATGGAGTCATAGGATATACTGAATATGGCTGTACCCCTGGCGTTTTTGATCTAATTGGCATTGAAGAGTCCTCTTCTTGCTTGTTTGGCCACCAAAGTTACCTCTAGGGAGGTATTGTCGGCAAAGGCACTATCTTGCCCGAACAGGTACCGTGGCTCGAAGACATCTACTATTTCAAAATACATATCGTCATATTGAACAAAATCTCCCAGTCGGGCAAACAAATTTTGATCTTCGGTGAGACGGCGTCTGTGAAGGTGGATGTTTAAATTATACAAATTATCAAAACCATACTTCTCTTGGACCCTATCCGAGCCGGCGTATTCAATGAGTCCGTATACCCTTACTGGTTGCAGGAAAGATTTTTTGATAGCCTCGCCATAGAGCGAGTGATAGTCCGTCCTCTCAACATCTATTGGGTAATACAGAATTTGTTCCCCAACAATTTTCTCAATGATCTCGTCATTGATTTGTTTTACGAAATTACGTTCTGCTTTTCCAACAAAGAGAGGAGGGGGTGGCTGTACCGGCTGGGTCCATTTATTATTTGCCATTATTTAGCCTACGTATATGCCGTGAGGAATTGTTTTTAGTGTCTCATTTACGCTGGCTTGGAGTGCCGCATCACCTTCTGCTAGCTTTCCATAGACCAACTCATCAAGGACGGTCTTAAGTTCCTCTCTAAGTGCTGTCTGTTCCTCTTTGGCCTCGGAGATCAAAGCGGGTCCGTTAAGAGTTACCTCGTTGCCGGGGATTGGGACGCTGCCCAGTTTTGACCTGACTTGTCCCAAAGTTTCTTTGCTTAAGGAGAGAGAAAATCTCCTTATCCATTGCTTTCCTATGCTGTTAATTTTATCATAGGGCAAGTTCGGGAAAGGGAGTGTGTTCATATTGTTCACCCCGTCGGCCCCATACTTTCTATCTGACTTTTCGGTAAATGCATCCTCTGATACCCTAAAGTCTACCCAGAATTTAGACGGATTGTTGCCGTTAGGGCTGGGGAATATTCTAAGTTTGTTCTCATTAATCCTGAACGAGTAATGTGATCCTCTTACATTTAAGTTTTCCTCGTATGCGTAGGCTTGAAGAATATTCTGCCATGCCGGGACTAGTGTAAACACTGTGTCGTCAGCATATTGTCCATATGATGATAAATTTCCAACAGCGCCTACAGCGCTTGCGCCGCCGAAAAATCTCCAGGCAGCTTGGGGTGTCTTATAGTAAACTTTATGGATTGTTATTGCGCTGGTTCCTACCGATCCTGTAAACGCTGCTCCTGCTCCGGTGCCATCAATAGATGCGCTATAAATTATATCTTGTAGATCATAATCCTGAACATCTCTTTCGGCTGTGAAAGACGCTGAAAATATTGTCTGGCTTGCTCCCACGCCCGCATGGAGACTTGCCCCTCTGGCAATGTGAGTGGCATACCCTAGTTGAAATCTGGGAAACTTTAGGTTTGCCTTTGTTGTATACGCTGATCCCGTCAATTCCCCGTCTTGATCAAAAGAACCAGTAGAGTTCCCTAGGAAATCAGATAAAACATTTTTAGCCTGGTGCGTATTTATCAAATAAGAATATTCTAGAACCGCTTCTTCGTAGGCGTTGTAGATGTTTGTGGTGGTTATCTCTAGATCTAGTATATTCCCCCCGAGTTTGTTATACACATAGGCTACTTGATCAACTGCGCCGCTCACAAAGTTATCAGAAGTATAAATTCCATATGCCAAAGAGGACAAAACTTGAGTGCTGCTTCCGGTAGAAGTTAAAACAACGGCGCTATTGGTACTTTTTGGAGATAGGTCAATCGGCATTTAAATACGTTCCTAAAATGTTATGTCGTAACTACAATAATAGTAAATAGTTTTCTCTTATATACTTAGGCTTATAAAAACAGAAAACCTCGCCACATGGACGAGGTTTTCTGCATTGTTATTCAATCTAGCAAGCTAGACCAACAATCTAGTTAGTGATTAACCAACCAAATCAGCCACAACAACAAGTCCGTACATATCTGGACGCACCATCTGCTTAGCATAACGAGTCATCACGCCCTTGCGGGGCACGAAGTCTTCGACACCAAAGATGGTGGGTGTCACTTGCAGTGGCACATACGGAGCGTAAACATAGCCGCTTTCTAAGAAGCTGCTTCCCTTACGTCCGACCAGAAGAAGGTTACGGACGAAGTAAGGATCAACATAGATGTCCATCTTGCGGCTCAAAGAACCAACGTTGACGGCACCCCAGGAGCCCTTATCTTCATCAGAGGCGATATTCGCCTTAAACCCACTTGTGAACTCAAGCAACGAAGCCACCTCAGGAGAGCAAACTACAAAGTTTGCGCCGCCACGAAGAGTCTTGCGATGAATGCGAGCACTCAAGTCGTTAATGGATTCGAGAAGAGTCTCGTACCATTCGCTAACTGTACCCGTGAAAGAGGGGGACAGACTTGTAGTAACGTCTGCGCCAGTTTCACGATTCAAGAACTTACCGGGGCGACGAGACCAGTACAAAGTACCGCCCTTGGCACCGCTAACGAGATCACTTAGGATCTCTTGGTCGATCTCAAGAGCAATTTGCTCCGAAAGAATACTCGTAAGCTCGACTTCGGCGTCGAGGTTATGATAAGCATTCAAGTCTTGAGCAAGCTCAGGACTCCACTTGGCCTTGAGCTTCTTGGTGACGGCTGTCACGGCGATGCTCTCGACCTTGATGTCTATCTCGGGGATAGCCGGTGAGGTTTCAAGATTCCACCCCTGGTTACCGTCAGCGCCACGAAGACCGCCGAAAGGATCGCCGGCGGCGACAAATTCGTCAGTGATCGGGAAGTAAACCGTACCGTGAGTTCCACCTGCCGGAGCGGCGAGGGTGCCGAGCAACGATGCCGACATTTGAACTGCGCTTCGAGTTCCTTCACGAGAAACACCAACCATGTTGAGGACTCTGGTCTCAGAACCACTCATCTGGTTAAGACGGCGAGCATGATATGCGCCCGTGGCAAGACTACCACGACCATCAGAACCCGACATCACGAATGCGGCAAGATTCTTAAAGCCTGCGCCGGTAGACGACGGCAACGAAGCCGAAGCAATAACGTAGGTAGATGTACCCGAAACAAGATCGGGATCGCCACGAAGAATCGCCCACAGGTTTCCACCTGGGCTCGTGTTAGCGTCACCATAAGTACCCGAAGCCCAAACCACAACTGCTCCCGTGTCCGACCCGGTCGGGCTAGAGTAGCCGTTGTTCAAAGAATGGAATCCAAGTTCCTGATTGGCGTCAGCCAAAGAAATACCACCAGTCAAAGCACGACCAACGACACCACCACCATAGAGGGAAGTGTCAGCTTGGTTAGCAAGACGGGATTTTTCGGCACCGGCACCTATCATGCCGGAGTCTGGACTAAAAGCAAAGTCCATGAAGAAGATGAGTCCACTAGGGAGGCTCATCGGTTGAACGGACACAAGGTCCTGGGCCAAAAGGCCACCGAATACACGGCGAACAATTGGGAAAGCAACTGAGGCAAAGCCTTCAACATCACCAGCAGCCATCGTGGTTTGCTCTTTGAGAAGCTGAGCAGCCTGGTTCTCTAGTAGACGAGCCATGGTAGAACGTTTCTGATCGTTCAGGCCCTCTAAGAGTCCAGTCTTTTCCCACTTCCCAAGGAGAGCTTCGCCCTCGTTGGCTAAGGATCGTTGTCGGATTCCTTCTGTAAGAGTGTCTAACATAGTCATTTCTTTAAATCTCCTTGATTTAATTTTTATTATTTATACCTGCGAGCGTAGCCCAGCGATTTGTAACCGGGCTATTATCAGGGGCTTCTTCCTTGCGGTGTCCGCTAAGAATTACAGATGATTTTCTTGATACTGCCTCAGACAACGATTGAGGTCCACTCTTTTTAGTGGTCGCCATTGTCTTTTGAAGGGTCTCGTAGACCATCTTTGCTTCACCCACTGACCGTGTTCCAGAAAGTATCTCAGCAATTTTATTTTTTTGCTGCTCATTCAGGGAGGTGTCTTCGAGGACACGGTTCGCATACAACAATCTAGCATTTGATAGATTAACTTCTTCTAATCTATCTTTTACTTTTACTAGAATATTTTTTAATTCTTTATTTTCTTTTATTACCGATTCAAGCTTTGTGGTAAGACGGGTATGGTCTTCAATATCTTTTTCGTCCATTCCATCGTCCCGAGAAGAAGAAACATCAATTTCTATATCCTCTTCTTTTTTACCCTCAGCTTTATCAGCTTCTGATTCTGCTTGTAATTTTTCTAAGTCTTTCGGGTCAACATCTACAACTAGCATTTCTTTAAACACATCTAAGAGATCCGACTCACTAATTTCTATCTCGTCATCGTTATCATCATTACGATTTGCTGGGGGCTCCAACGAAGGCTCAGCGTCGAGGGGAATGCCGACGGTATCTGCAATTTCTTCCGCATCGAGTTCAAACTCTTGATCCTCGTCTGCCTCTTCGGCACCGGCAGCGGCTATGATCTGGTCTAAATCAACCACAACAATCTCATCCTCTTCTTCCGGATTATGGGCCATTGGAATATTAGCCATAACACTCGACTCTTCTTCTGGAGCCGTTTCGGCGTCGAAATCAAGATCAAGCGGTTCCTCGTCGAGGTCTGGATCTTGCTCTAGTAGTCTCTCGACAGCACTACGAACTTCGTCGGAATACTTCTCGACGACCATAGATTCAGCGTTCTCAATCGCAGCTTGACGCAGTGCTTTTGCGTCGATAATAGCTTCTTCTAACATCTTGGACATAAAAAATCCTCTTTTAAGTCTGAAATTATATCAAAATATATAGTTATTTGGTTGACAAAACGACCAGAATGATGCAAGGTAGTTTATTATTCGCTAATGCCGGAGCCTGTGAGGTGGAACATATTGCCTGCCTCAATGCCTGTCAGGGAAGCGTAAACAGTAATATCTGCGGCATTGGCTGTGGCTTTATGGATAAAAATATCTTTACACTTTGCGTTAAACGTATATGGCTGCGATGAGCCTGTGGGGATAATCATAACTCGGTGGCTTCTGTCTATAACGCCGGCATCGGATCCTGTAGCAAGGAAAGTCAAGTAGACGTTTTCCTTATTAGTAAAAACTGTGAACTCTCTCGTTACAGAGGGAAATGCAACATGAACTTCTTGTCCGCCACCCAAAATTGTTCCCGTGATCCAGGGCGTTCCGCTTACTTGGTATGACCCTACGGAGCCAAGTCCTGGCTTTGGAAAATCTCTAAATCCATTTGTAGACATTTACTATCTCCTAGCTTTCGAGCGTCTTATATCTCTTGGAATAAGTAGTGCTTGTCTTTGTTTATTCGCCTTTTCTATCTTTTTTCTTTCTGCGGCTTTCTTTAAACGGCGGGTTTCAGAAGGCTTTGTGTAGGTTGCTCGGTTCCGGGCTTCCTCTAGAATTCCCTCATTCTTAACCTTCTTGGTAAAGCGGCGTACCATTTTGTCGGGATTATCGTTACATTCGGCTGCCGTAACAGTAATACGGGTACGAATTTCCCTAGGTCCTCTATTGTTGTTGCTATGTCTCATATTATCTACTTTCTATTGCCTTCAGCAATTTTTGACCAGCTTGCAATCCCCGGTATTGAAGATAAATCAACACCGGAATCGCCTGGGGCTATGCCGGATAGTGCCCCCTTACTACTATCTGATGGGAGTGGCTTCGTTCCTTCGAATAAAGCTGGGTTGGAAAACTTATTTTTGATATCGGAGTAATCGTTTGCCATCGCTGCAATAACTTTTTTTCTTGTTTCGTCTTGACCTAGTGACGAGTTGGATTTTTTACTAGCTTCGGCAATGATAGACAACCTGCTCTCCCTTAGGGGGGCTGAACCTTGGAGCCCTTGAGCCACCTCCGCTATAATGCCCGATAAGACGCCCTCCTCAAAGATGACCTCCTTCACACATTCTTTAATCATATTTTTTAGTTCTGATTTTTTCATTGTTCTCTTTCTGGTGCTCCTTACGCACCCAGTATATAGTATCCCCGAGTGTTAGGTGGCATTTCCGTTTACTGACAGACGAGCCCACTTGCTACCGGTCCAGATGTATTGGACTGTTGTCCCTATTGGGGATGTGCCGGCGGATGCCTCGCCAACCACAGTAGTGATTTCGGAGGGGTTTAGCGGATTAGTGGGAGTGAAGAGGATGACACCCATGCGGTCAGCGCCGGTTGATCCGTCCAGAGCAGTCGTCACCAACACTAGTGTCAATAGCTCTCCTGCGGTGGTACCGTCAGCAATAGTGCAAACGTGCATCATTTCGGTGGCACCTGAGGTGGGGGTGGTTGCGCTGGTGGCAGTTATCAAAACTGTGCCCGCTCCTAGACTAGATGGCGTTATAGTGGAGGTGGTCCCCGAGCCAAGATCCTTTGTGGCAGTGCCTCGGGCAAACTGTCCTTGGCAATGGACCGAGCCGTCAACATCAAGTGAAACAGAGGGGTTCGTGGTTCCTATTCCGACGTTGCCTGCCTGCTTGATGGTCATTCTTACATTATCGTTTGTTCCGAATTGAATTGCAGTACTCGTAGTTGTGCCAACCAAGAAGCTACTCCCGAGCGCACCCGTGTAGGCGGTACCTTCAGGGTCCTTGGATGCCGAATTAGGGCAGAGTCCCAAGACAGTTCCAGTGTTGCCGCCATCTTGAGTAAACTTAATGTATGATGTGTCGTCTTCGTCCACATTATCAGTGTCTGCCTCAAGATATAGCGAGGATGGTCCACCGTTAGCAACGTGCAGGGCGTGGGTTGGCGACGTTTTGCCGATACCCACTTTGCCGCTAGAGTTGATTACGAAGAAGTCTCCGGCTAGATCAGAATTGGCACTATTTACTTCGACGATATTGACAGTGGATCCCGGATACTTTCCGATTCCTAAAGCACCGGCCGTTGCGTTGATTGGAGAGATATTAAATCGTTGTCCCAAATTAGTCCCGCCGGCGATGGTTATTCCGCCTCCTAGATTAAGATAGACAGTCCCGTTGTTTACTTCGAGCCAAGATCCTTCTGCGGCAGATCCCACTTCGAGTACTTTCCCATCATCGCTTATAGCGAACGTAGCATCTGGTGTTTCTGTC
>Ga0233439_10004654_pt1 | contig 13137 bp, 13 predicted proteins | sample SI_123_September_6_FD_182713 | JGI IMG/M metagenome (GOLD analysis project Ga0233439, IMG submission 182713) | Seawater microbial communities from Saanich Inlet, British Columbia, Canada - SI_123_September2016_100_MG | ecosystem: Environmental > Aquatic > Marine > Inlet | place: Canada: British... | reverse complement strand
CTAGAGCTAATGATGGTGCGACTGGTTGAAATTCAACACGATATACAAAGGTTTCTCCACCACGACCAAGGTGATCGGCAATGCGAAGTACGTATTCTCCGTCGGCAGGGAATGTATAGCGAAAGTAGCTGTCCGGGCCACGAGAATCGTCATTACCTGCGAGAGAGCCTCCAGCGGCGTTGTACAGATTCATGACGGGGTCGAGTGGCGATCGAATACGACGTGCGAAGCATTCAATGTCAAAAACCTGGCCCTTTTTGGCAGTAAAGCGGAAGAAGTCAGCGTCTTTTTCTTCACCAATAATGCCGTTAAATGCGTTGGGCAGTTCAGCAGCACACGCTTCGGCGACTGCATTGTTTGGTTCGGTTTCTAGAGAGTTTCCGTGTTCGAATAAACGAAAGGTGTTTCCGGATGGAGCGATTCCGTGTTCGTCCTGAGGGAATAAAGCAAATTGCGGGTCGAAGATCGTGGGCAGCTGAACGGTTTGTGTTGTTGTTCCCGCTGGGTCACCGAGGAATTTCACTTCGGTGGCTTCTCCTAATTTTCCGCCGGCAGGGTAGACCGCGAGTGGTCGCGGGAAGGTACCGATATGGAGGTTGTAACGACAGTTGCCATTTCCAGCGTAACTGCTTTCGCGAATCATGACATAATAAGTACCGTCTTCTTTAGCGACGGTAGAAGCGACAGCGTCTTGTTTGGCAAGAGGTGTGTCATCGTCTGCAGAGAGTTCAAATCGTTTAGCATCTAAGATGGCGATATAGGGATCAAACAGCGTTGTCCCCAATCGCATGGCTTCAACTTCAGCAGAGATACGCTGTCCAGCTTTGGCTTCGACAGCGTAATAATCAATGTCTTCGTTGGTGACGATACCCTGCACTGTTGTGTTCAATGTGATTTTTTGAGGTTCTTCAAAGCTGCTATTTGGTTCCACTTCCGCTGTTGCTGCGAAGGGTCCCACCCAAAATGTGCGGAATTCGGTGATGCCGCTACGAGTGCGGACTTGAGCAACGTGTTCTCCCATCCGGCAATCGGCAGCAATATTGACAGTAGCCACAGCCGCGCTGGCTGAAGGTTCAATTTTAGTGACCTCGAAGCCGGGCGAATAGAAAAATATTTCTTCGGCATCGTCTAAGCGTGCACCACGGAATGATATTTTGTTTTCGACGCCTCGCTGCACGCCTCGTGGCAAGATCAGACTTAGCGACGGTGAGGCGGCTTGCACACAGGTCGCGAGGATCAGGCAACAGAGGGTTGCGGCAAGCACCATCCATGATTTTGAATGTGCCCTTGAGGCGAGGTTGATGGGGGTGGGGGTGGATCGGAACATTTTTTCACAGAGCTCCATACGCTTTAAATTATTGGTTGTGCGATGTGTTTGAATAGTTGAGTTTTTGAGTTGCACCCTAAACAGTACGGGTAACATCAGATTGCGACCTGATGTCACCCGCATAGTTACTTAATCAATTTGGGATAAAATCCATTGGTCTCATTCGTTATACGATTAACTCTTGTCGGACTTTACCACCATTGACGATTTCGATTGGACGGTCGCCAGGAGCCATTAACTCCTTGTCGGCCGTGATTCCTAGACGGTTGTAAATGGTAGTGGCCCAGTCTTCAACGGTCAGTGCATCTTCTTCAGGCTCACTGGCTGTCGCATTGGACTTTCCGTAAACAATGCCTTGTTTAATACCGCCACCTGCCATGACAACACTGAAAACTTTAGGCCAATGGTCACGCCCAGCGCTGGCGTTGATTTTTGGTGTGCGGCCAAATTCAGAACCGACAAGCACTAACGTTGAGTCCAGTAGTCCGCGATCTGATAGGTCTTGGATCAATGCAGCGTAGGCTTGATCTAAGGCCGGCACTTGGCCTTTGATGGCGCCATCAATGTTGGTGTGCATGTCCCAACCACCGTAGGTGAGGGTGACAAAGCGAACACCAGATTCAACGAGTCGACGCGCTAGTAGCATCCGAGCACCGGCCGTGTTGCGACCGTACTTGTCGCGAGTAGCAGCATCTTCTTTGTTGATGTCAAACGCTTCACGTGCTTTTTGACTGCTGATCAGGCTGTAAGCTCGATTGTAAAAAGTATCGACTGCATCGAGCGAATCAGTTTTCTCTTTCGAGGCAAAGTAGTCATTGACCGTTGAAAGCATCTTGCGACGTTTTGTGAAACGATTGTCGTCCACTCCACCAGGTAGCTTGAGATCGCGTACTTGGAAGTTGCCACTGGCTGGGTCGGCACCAAGGCTGAATCCAGCATATGAACTGCTGAGGTAACCGGTTCCAGCAAATCGGTTGGGCTGGTTTGGAATGCAGACGTACGGAGGCAGGTTTTCGCGAGGGCCAAATTCGTGCGATACGACAGAACCCATACTTGGGAATTCCAAGGCTGGGCTAGGGCGATAGCCGGTGAACATGTTATGGGTTCCGCGTTCGTGAGCGGCTTCACCGTGTGTCATAGAACGACAGATCGCAATCTTGTCAGCGATCTTCGAAGTATTCTTCATCATTTCATTGAGGCGAGTTCCGGGTACATTGGTTTCAATGCTATCCATCGGTCCACGATATTCAATTGGAGCGAAGGGTTTGGGATCCCAAGTCTCTTGGTGAGCACAGCCACCAGGGAGATAGATATAGATGACCGATTTGGCTGGACCTTCTTTACTCTCGTAAAATTTTTGGTCCCCACGAGCTTCTTCCATTCGTAAGTAGTCTGAAAGGCTAAGCCCCAGTCCACCTAAGAATCCAACTTGCATAAAGGATCGACGCCCAATACTGCTGCCCTTGCACTTGTTAACCATCGGTTTCTCCGCGTGTGGTTGTAATGATGTTGCGACAGTTAATCTGTGCACAAATCAAATAATTAAAATTGACTTCGAAATAAACGGTTTCTCAATCAAGGTGATTTGAAAACGTATAAAATATAGGTTTGTTTAACAATTTATTGTAACGAATTGAGGACAACAAATGTTGAATTTCGAGAAGTTACAACTGTTAATATTAAAGGTAGGTGCGTCGACGTTTTTGGGCCTGAGGGGGGGAGGGTTGGTGGGTTGTTAATTACGCGACGTTCATCAATCGCAAAAAGCATCAAATAGATGAAGTCACTGGTTTATTAGAAAACGCAGACGTACCGTAAACCTTATATTTAAGTCAATTATAAGTCAATCATTCCAACGGGGGGGATGCGAGTATTAGCGTGTTTAATAGTGTTTTCGCACTGTTAAAACGTTAGGTTTGATGGTTGTTGTTGGATTGGACCTTTGTTTTGGTCAGTATTTGCAAGTTAAGTGTGATGCGGATGCTCTATGATGCCAGTGGCAGTGCTCTTAGATCCGCTTCGATTAGTAGTTTACTTGGATGCTGTAGCGTATGAGGTTCATCTGGATATCGCTCCAGTTCATCACGTAGCACTTTAACGTCGGCAGGGGCTTCAATTCCCAAGCGGACCTTGTCTCCACTGACCTTTACAATTGTTAATGTTATCGAATCACCAAGTTTAATTTTTTCGCAAACCTTGCGTGATAGTACCAGCATATTTCTAATGCCTCCGATTTTATAAATAATATATTTGAGCTTTACCGAGATTCTCTGTTTCGCGTTCCCAGGCTTCTAATGATTCAAGCGTTGAACGTGTTTTCAGTGCGATTACTTTTGTTCTGGTAAAGAATAATGACTTTAAATAATTAAGGGCTTGTGACCGTGCTAGCTAGCAAGTGCCAGTTGTTCACAGGGTTCATTCATGTCAACAGCTAGCTTCTGGCGACGTTGACCTGTTGAATCATAGAACAGCACGGTATTAGAGATTGTTTCCCAAACGGCAGTCAGCTTAACGCTTCGTGGGCCGTGTAGGCAGAATAGCATTCCGCAGGGAGTTCCCTGTTTTGTTAAGACCCGCTCCGAAAGGGGGAATGCTCCAGGTTGTAAATGATAAAACTCACATAAGACGTTTTGGATTTTTGTCCGAAGGTCCAGCAGGTCCATGACCCGCACTCGCTGGGAGTTCTTTTCTTGCATAGCGCTCTTTTCAATCCATAGCCAATCAAGCTAATGACGCCGATTGGCCATGTCTTAATATAGGGTGAATGGGAATAAAAGGTGATATGGAGACTATCGGGAGTTAGTGCAAGATTAATTGATTAGGGAATTGGTTTCTTTCAAAAAGCTCAAAAAGAATGGGTCTGCTATTCCGGACAAGTAGGGTGTAACGGTTATACGGTTTTCAGGTGTTCATTGGTGTAGCAGAGACTCACCGCGGAGACTTAAATAGGCATTTATCGATCCTGTAAGCAATACTTAACGTACTATGGTTTGACTGCCCGAAATATGTTCTGTGTGGATTGGGATAAAATCGGTTTACTGTGGTTACCTATTATAATCAAGCGATAAATAAAGGGATTCGATGTCTATTAAGAAGCGAGTTTTAATCACTGGGGGAGCTGGTTTTTTGGGCTCTTTTCTATGCGAGAGTATGGTTGAGCGTGGCCATGACGTGATTTGCTTGGACAACTTTTTCACTAGCCAAAAGATGAATGTTCAGCATTTATTGAGCCACAGCAATTTTGAGCTTGTGCGGCATGATATCACGATGCCGATTTGGTTAGAGGTCGACGAGATATATAACTTGGCTTGTCCGGCTGCGCCAGGCCATTATCAGTTCAATCCCATTAAGACGCTGAAGACATCAGTGCTTGGTGCGATTCATGTTCTGGGAATGGCTAAACGGTGTCGTGCTCGAGTGTTACAAGCATCGACGAGTGAAGTTTATGGAGATCCAAGTGAGCATCCACAAACTGAATCTTATCGAGGGAGTGTCAATCCGGTGGGACCGCGGGCATGTTACGACGAGGGTAAGCGAGCCGCGGAGACCTTGTTTATGGATTACTACCGCAGCCATGATATTGATATTCGCATCGTGCGGATTTTTAATACGTATGGTCCTCGGATGCACCCATTTGATGGCCGTGTTGTTTCCAACTTTATCCGACAAGCACTACAACACGAACCGATTACGATTTTTGGCGACGGATCTCAAACTAGATCCTTTTGCTATCGAGATGACCTTGTTCGCGGATTAATTGCCATGATGGACAATGCAGAAGGTTTCTGTGGTCCCGTGAATATTGGGAATCCAGGTGAGTTTACGATTTTGGAACTAGCTGAAAAAATCATCGCGATCACAGACAGTCGCAGTGAAATTGTTCACGAAGAATTACCGACGGACGATCCGGTGCGTCGACAGCCGGATATTTCTCTAGCGCAAGAAAAACTCGACTGGGAACCTACTATCGACTTAGCAACGGGATTGGCAGAAACAGTGGAATGGTTTCGCAGTATTGATATGAGCGACTACCGTCCCCCGACGCCAAATTACTAAATCACTGCCGTCGATTCTACGCCTGCTTACTTCTTGGCGCTACTGTAGATTTTGAATTGCTTGGCGATTTCTGCTTCTTGCGTTGTCCCTTTGTGAATATACACTCGGTAGCGCAAAGTAATCGTCTCACCTTTGGCTAGTGTATGGGAACCATCGATGTTGTTGTCCCCTTTGAAATGGTGCAGGCCAAAAGGGTTAGCGGTAAAGAGGCCATAAGTTCTGACATGCCAATACGTTGGAAAACGAAAACTACTGGGGTGGTTCATAATAGCGATACCAACCGTGTTGTCTTTAACCGGTCCAACATAATCAACCCACGGAGCGGCTTTGCCCCACGCAGCGCCATCTTTGTCACCATTGGCATTGAGAACGGTACCACCTAAGTCAGCAGTAATTTTCATGCTGCCGGCAGTGCGGACTCCAAAGGAACCTTCTTTCGTATCGCCAAATTTAACGGGTCCATCGCTAGCCGTGACGGTCGTGTCAAAGTCGATCCAGTAGGCGGTTTTGTTAGCGCCAAACGTGAGTCGGCGAATGTCTTGGCACTGTCGTTTGCCGTTGGGCCCGATCCAATCATTTGTTGTTTCGATAACAGCTGCGTTGCCACTTTTAAGAGTCGTGAATTTTTGGTGGATGATGTTCCCGTGCCCTTCTACTTCACTCCAGAAATCAATACCATTGACGTCACCATGGGTGAACCAAAAAGAGCGGTGGTGAATATGGTCATTTCGTTCATGTTCACCGGCCTCACGCATTGGATAGGCACGAGTGATTTCATTGCCGTGTGGCCCAATGAGTGGCCACAATATCGGTTTGGCGCCCGATTTGATGAGGTAGTGTGTTAGTAGCTTGCCATTGCGAGTAACTTTGACACCGGCATCAGTTTTAGTAATCTGAAAGTCATCTGCAGTGGTAACGTTTGACAAGGCAAACAACAGAGTGAGGCAAAGTAGAATCTTGGTTGTTCGGGCAATCATGGCGGTTGTTATCCGTTGCTAGTGAAGTGGTAACTATCAACGAATTGTAACACTCTATAATTGCGTGTGCAAACTGGACACAAGGCCGACAATGCCATGGCAAGGCAGCCACAATGTTCAATGCAACATTAATACAATGCTTCAACGCCAACGTAGACGAATGCTGGCGGGCCAGTGCGGGGGCCGTAGGGATGCCGTGTGACCACGTATTTTTCATTGAATATATTTTGAGCTCCACCGAATATTTTCCAATTTTCGTTAAACATATAGTATGCCGACATGTCCCAGATGAAGTAGGCGCTGGTGGTACCATAGCGAGCGTCGGTGGAAACCCCGTCAACAAACGTTTCGTTGCTGGCTGTGGTATAGGTCGCATCGGCGTAGGTTCCAGTGATATCGAACCCGCTCTTGTCAAAATGCCACCCTGCCCCCAAGGTCAGCGTAAACTCTGGGATGTAAGGAACTAGTGCGCCGGCTTGTCCTCCAGCAAAAATCGACTCGGCATTATGCGACAACGTATCGGTTAGCAATGCAGCATCGGTGTAGGTGGCACTGACAAACAACGGATTGTTAAAGTCAAGGTTTTTATCAATTCCGCGGTCGTATTGCAGTGTGAATTCAAGTCCGTTGGCATAAAGAGAACCGACTTGGTCGTTGGATTCTGGGTCGGCTCCGGAACCAACATTATCCAGAACGATGAGATCGTTGAAGTGGGAATAAAAGTATAGTAACTGACCAACTACTGCTCGGTCCGGATTTGTATAACGCCAGCCAAATTCGCTGGCGATCACTTCTTCTTCACTCAAACCACTCGTCAACTTCTTAGGATCTGGCGGAGAAACTCCTCGATTGATACTTGCTAGGAAACTTAAATTCTCGGTTTTCTTATAGGTCAAGCCAAAGCCGCCGCTGGTCATGGTCAAGCTTCCGGTGTTATCCTGAGGCGTATTCTCATTGGCAAAGCGTTGGTACCGCATGTCCATCTTTTCTACTCGGATGCCAGGCGTTAACGTCCACTTACCGCGACTCATCCTATCCATTGCCCAGAACGCAGTTGCATTGGTTGTCTGGCGACGGTCACCGGCTGCTCCCCAAGTTCCTGCATTAAATCCCGAAACGCCTCCGACTGAATTGGTTTCATAGAAATCTTGCCGTTGGAAACGGCGAATGCGATCTGCGTTGAAACGTAGTCCCAGTTGAATGTCATGATCCCACTTAGACCCTTGCATTGCTAAGTTCATGACGCCCTGATAACCCCATGAATAATAGTCGCGATTATTATGCTTAACACCGAGGACTCCGGCTTGCGTACCATTGAGCACTCCATACCCCGCTGCGTTGCCAATGGGGTCGCCGAGCACATTAGAGACACCATAGCTGGTACCCATGCTCGCGAGATCGCCATCGTAGAGCTTGTTGAGTTTGTACCAGTCGCGGTGGAATTTGTTGTAATACACTGTTTGGGCAATTGTCATCCAATCGACTTCTTGATCGCCAATGATCCACCGCAAGTAGTTACGAGCGCCATAGGTTTGCATGTTGTCAAAACGAGTACCGCTATAACGAGCATAGGGGTCGGCATTGAAGTCTGCCATTGTTTGTCCCACGTAGCCTTCATTGGCTTGGAATGAAGTGTATCCAGTTTTCACTTCAAAGCGTTGATAAGTGTCGACATCACCAGGTTCCCAAAACATCTTGAACATAGGTTCTTGCTTGGTGAACCCGGTGTCTTGAGCGTTTTGGATGGGGTAATTTACGCCGTCGATTTTTCGGAATCCGTCTGTTTCCCGAAAATATCCTTCGATCAACCACCCCACTCTGCCACCATCAGGCGTTTCCATGGTATTGCCGAGCCACGTATGCATGCGCATTTCATTGTTCGTGCCAAACAAGAAATTCGTGTAAATAGTTTTGCGATCGGGAATGGGAGTGGAGAGGAAGTTAATCGCGCCACCGGTACTGTGTGGACCAAATTGTATCTGGCTACTGCCCTTAAATACTTCCACGGCACTCATGCGTCCGACTGTCGGGAAGAAGTAGGCTGAAGGTGCGGAGTAGGGCGCGGGAGCGACTAGGATACCATCTTCCATCAGGGAGATTTTGGCACTACGCCCCATGTCCGCACCGCGTAGGGAAATATTGGGGAAATTACCGAATCCGTCTTCTTCGCGTAGATAGACGCCGGGCACGTTATTTAGGATACGGTTGGGATTGTCGTAAGCTTTACTCTTGAGAGGTCCAAGTTCCAAAAAAGCTCCGGAACCACCCGCATCAAATGCACCTTCGAGGTTGCCAAAAATTGTGCCTGATCCCAGCACAGGGGCAAAGGCCGGTTGGTGTCCTTCTACGGTGACCCCAGGAACGGTTGGTGGTTCGTCGTCATCGTCACCGTTTGCTTCCACTGTATCTGCAGTTTTATCAGGTTCTTCAGCGTCAGTCGCTGTACCTTGGGCGATTTGTGTCTCACCGCTAGGTTCATCATCGAGTTGTATTGGGCTTTCGGTTTCGAACAATTCATCAAGCAGTTGTTTTGGCGCCACAAGCAACGGTTTATTTAATAGTTTTTGCAGCGGCTTTTCTTTTGCTTTTTCTTCAGGTTGACGCGGCTCATTTTCTTCTGACACATCAGCTTGAATTGCTACATCTTTAGCAGGTAGGGGTGTCGGCAGTAGTTCAGCTTCTCCTGAAGCAATCGTCGGCGCTGTTGGAACATCGGTTGACGAAAGCGTGGGAGATTTGGAAGAAGGTGATGTGTTCTCTGCAGCGGCTAGATACGTTAGGCCGAATGCGAAGATGCTGGCGACAACCCATCGCAGTGATCGATGATAATTGATGATGGTTTGTTTTTTTCGCATAATTAAAATCCAGAATGTGTAAGTAACGAGAAAACGAACTTAAATAGCCGTTCTTGTTGTATATTTGCCTGGATTGGAGCATTGCATGATCGCGCAAATGAATGCGTACCATGTCTTTACAATCTGGGTACGTGCCTATGTGTTTGGTAGTTTTTGCTACGGTTTAAAAGAAAACCTGCAGCGCAAATCGTCTACAAAGAGGCAAACCTTAAAGAAAAACGAAGAAATATTTGAACCCTCTGCTTGCGGTTTTGGGCCGCAGCAAAGGTCTACAGAAGCTATCGGTTGCTTTGGGCGGCTTGGATTTTCAATTGCCAGAATTCGTCAGCAGAGACCTCTTTGAAGCTCGCTATTTGATCACCAGTTTTGCTGATTCGTTTGCGGTCGGTATTGGTGAGTTGCCAGTTGATCGTATGTTCCGAGCGTACGATTTGTTTGCGTAGACCAACTTCATCGAGCATCAAAGTTCGTTTGATTGATTTAGGCATTAGTTTTTGTTTCGCCATGAGTCGATTGAGTTCAAATCGCGAGTAGGGTGGCAGATTGCCGATGCGAGTGCTATTTAGGCGAGCAGCCCAGTCAGCGAAATGTCGGTACCGTTGAATTGCGGAATCGAATTTAGGCGCTATCCCAGTTGCTTGATACGTCAGATGGTCACTAGTCACGCGAACCGTCTTTGTAGAGAGGTTAAACTCATGTTGGAGTTTGGGCTGAACGTATTTTGTTAACGCTGTGCTGCTGGTTTGCGAGAGTACTTGATCCAGAAATTGGACTAGGAAATCTTTAGTGAGTATTGTTTTAACTTTTCGTTGTGGGTCGAGTAGTACGAACCGACCGCGTTTTACGTCAAATACAGTGATCTCACCGAACTCGGATTCATTTTCAATAAAATCATAGATCGTTGTGCCGTTGAACATGGTTAAGCTATTCACTGCAGGCGCGGAATTGTTGCCTACAAAGACGGAAGTCTGCATGCGAAAATCTTCGCTTTGGCCATGAGTTGCCGAGGCGACGGCCAACATGACAGCGAGTGCAAGGAGAGCCGGAAAACGATGACGAATGCTTGTATATTTCATGAATGCGTAGGCCTTAGATTGATGAGAATAGTATCAATTTGGCGCAATGATCTATATGCGACAGGTGCGGATTTTACCGCAAAAAGCGAACTCGTGTAAATGTTAATCTGGGTGGCGGATGCCCGTCAAACGGTACAGGTGATGGTGCTTAAAATGCAAAAGAGAGCTTTATCTAACGGTGGGGTCGAATCAAGGCAACCCGATACTGCGTTTGTGTCGGCGGACAAGCTAGGCCGTGAATTATTAGGACTGGAGATGGTAGCCGTGAGAGACGGGGCTAATCGGTTTGGTGGGCGATGTTGACGTTGACGGCGCCGTTTTGTTTGGCGATGTCGAGAGCGCGAACGAAGGCAGAAAATTTAATGTCTGAGTCACCTCGGATGGTGATTACCTTTTTGTCAGTATCTTTCAGGAGCTGGCGAATTTCGGGGCCGAGTGTTTCAAATGTGACTTGCTGCTTGTTTATGTGGATAGTGTCGTCACTTGAAAGTGTGACCATAATCTGATCGGTGGATGAGACGCTGCCAGCTTCAGCTGTTGGCAACGTGAGCTTGATCGATGGAGTGAGGAAGGTTGAGGAGAGCATGAAGAAAATGAGCAATTGAAAGATGCAGTCAATCAGTGGGCTCAGTTCCATCCGTAATCCTGGGCGTCGTTGTCGCTGGATTGGTTTCATTGCTCAGTTCCCTTGGCGTACCACTCATTGAGCCTGGATGAAACCCAACTCATTTGTAATGTAAGTGCGGCAATACGGTTGTCGAGGAAATGGTAGATTGCCAAGGTTGGTAGGGCAACGATGAGGCCGAAGACAGTCGTTAATAAAGCAGTCCAGATTCCTGATGCGAGATCACTGGGTTGCACATAGCCGCGCGCTTGTTCGATCGCATAGAACGCATCGACGAGACCACACACTGTTCCTAAGAGACCAATCATGGGGGCTAATGTGCCTATGACGGAAAGCCAGTTAATACGTCGCTCGAGAAACGTGATTTGTTCAGATGCTTCTCGACCGACGATTTCGTCTCGCAATTCCTGTGACACATCGCCGTGTTGTAGTGCACAGCGGGCAATTGTTGCCAGCGGGAAGTTGATGGATTTGAGCCAGTGGATAATGTCTGCCGGTGATTGTGTGGCGAGGCGCCGTTCGAGCTTGGCGGTAAAATTATGGTAGTTTCCGCGGCGATAAACAAGCACGATCGTCCGCTCGATGGTCACGCAGACAGCAACGATGGAACAGAGTAGCAGCGGGTACATGACGAAACCACCCTGCTCAAACAATTGAAAAAGTGTTTTACCCCAAAACATGCTCTTGTACTTCCTAGTCTTTTTTTCGTCCGCGTTTTTTTATGGTAAGTTGCTTGCGAGAAACGCGCTGACTCGCAAGCCTTGCATTGCTAGTGCTCATCAAAAGTGTACGTCCCGCCCGCGGAAATGCTCTTTTTGATTAGATTTTGTTCGTGGTATCAAAAAATATCCCAAAAGGAAACGTTCTTATTGAGACTTAGTATCGAATCTTATAGGTTATGTCCGAATATGGTAGTAAATCGCTGGAATGTCAAGTGATTGATATAGTATTGCAGTGTTTAAAGGTATTTTGTGCTGAATATATGGGATACATTCATGTAGGTCATTGACATTGTGTCTCAATAGTATTATTTTGTGCCTGTAGACGCATTCGGGTGTGTATTTATAATGTTCTGTTGGTGCTGCCCGCAATAGTTGTCGCGGGCAATGTTTCACGAATAGTACGTAAGGAATAGGTTTTGGCCAAGCGAATAGTACAACAGGACAGTTTGTTTTGCGTATTGCTCTTATTGAGCGCATTCGGCCATTTTGCGATAGGGTATATCGGATCTTCTGAAGATGTTACGCCGCCAAAAGTATTGGCTCGCGAGCAAGGTGAAAACGCGGTGCGAGTGCAGTTGGTATCGACTGTAAAACCAGCAGTGATGCCTGAGTTGCCGGAATTGCCACCGCAACCGAAAGTTTTGGTCGAGCCTCTTGATTCCGAAATAACTGATCGATCTGAGCAGCTGGATCGCCAGGATTTAGTCGACCGTCTTTCGTTGCCGCCTCAAAGTGCCGTCTCGGAATTCAGAGTGCCTGAGTCAAAGCCACAGCAGCGACACAATCCGGTGCAACAAAATTTGCTAGAGGAATCTCAACAAGCAAAGTTGGTACAGCGTGATGTGCAACTGCTCGATATTCCAATGGAACAGGCTGAAATGGTACCTATGGTGGAGCTTCGAGAAGGCAATGCCGAGACAGATTTGATCAATGAAGGGTCCCGTGGGGCAAAGGTTCCCCCTCAACTACACGCTGAAAACAAAGACCCAGCCTATCCGCCAGCACTGCTTGGTCGCAAGGTCGAGGGCCGTGTTGTATTGCTGGTTACCGTGCTGCAGAGCGGTCGAGTTGGCAAGATTGTTGTCCATGAATCCTCAGGGCATAAAGAACTCGATGCCGCAGCTGGCACCGCAGTAGCTGATTGGCGATTTTCGCCAGGTACTCAAGGCGGCAAGGTTCAGGAAATGGCCGTGCTTGTCCCTGTTACCTTCAAGGTCGTAGAAGATAAACGCCGTCGTAAGTAAAGGATGCTAGAAAAAACCCAATATTTATTTCCCTCCTTATTGATGCCTATAGTGTTGAATCAACACGAGATTAGAAAAAGACTCGAGGATAGTTCGTTATTGTACTATCTTTGAAAAACTAGGAATTATAGGTAATTATTTGATGAACACAGCAGACGCATCCAAAAGCGACTCTAGCCCTTCTGAGCAGCGCCCCAGTAAGGATCAATCTGAGCAAGCAAAGTCGCTTATTATAGAGTAATGTGATCTATTCCA
>Ga0233439_10004648_pt1 | contig 13142 bp, 15 predicted proteins | sample SI_123_September_6_FD_182713 | JGI IMG/M metagenome (GOLD analysis project Ga0233439, IMG submission 182713) | Seawater microbial communities from Saanich Inlet, British Columbia, Canada - SI_123_September2016_100_MG | ecosystem: Environmental > Aquatic > Marine > Inlet | place: Canada: British... | reverse complement strand
GGACTCGATTACCTTCCTGATGACGGGCACGGCATATTCGCCGGTCGCCGCCGGATCGCCGGGGCCGTTCGACAGGAACACGCCGTCCGGCTTCATCGCCAGAATATCTTCCGCGGATGTTTTCGCCGTCACGACCGTGACCTTGCAGCCTTCGCCCGCCAGCAGGCGCAGAATATTGCGCTTGATGCCGTAGTCGATCGCGACGACGTTGAATTCCGGCTTGTCCTGCTTGCCGAATCCCTTGTCCCATTCCCACGGCGTCTCATCCCAGGTGAAACGCTGGGCGCTGGTCACCATCGGCACGAGGTCCATGCCCTCGAGGCCGGGCCATTCGCGCGCTTCCTCCTTGAGGCCGTGCAGATCGAACTTGCCGTCCTTCGCGTGCGCGATCACGGCGTTCGGCATGCCCTTGTCGCGGATCAGCGCGGTCAGCGCCCGGGTATCGATGCCGGAGAGACCGATAATGCCGCGCGCCTTCAGCCATGTATCGAGATGTTTGGCGGCGCGATAGTTCGACGGATCGGTAATGGCTGCGCGTAAAATCACGCCGCGCGCGCCCGGCGTTGCCGCCATATTCACCGTTTCGATGTCTTCGTCGTTGGTTCCGACATTTCCGATATGGGGAAATGTGAAGGTAATGAGCTGCCCGGCATAGGATGGATCGGTGAGGATTTCCTCATAACCGGTCATCGCTGTGTTGAAGCAGACCTCGCCAACGGCCTGACCTTCCGCGCCAAGGCCGAAGCCTTCCAGCACGGTGCCATCGGCAAGCACGAGGAGCGCGGTCGGTTTATGGTCCGGCCAGGCTGAGGAATTATCTGATGTCGTCATAAGTGCATCACATAACCTCTGTGCCGCGGCGCGTCAAAGGCAGAAGCGCCGGAAATTTATGTCATTTGCACATATTTGACACCCGGCGAGCGCTCCCTAATCTGCGCCCCCATGCGGCCACTGCGACATAACGAGCCGCAAGGCAGGAGACCTATCCATGAGCTCGACGGGCACTCCGCTGGATTTGGGCCAGCTTCATTCCGGTGGAACCATCGGCAATATGATCGTCAACGCGGTGGGGCGGTTCGGTGACCGGCCCGCGCTCGCTGACGGCAAGGTGCGGTGGAGTTACCGCGAACTCGGCGACACCATTGGCCGCTTCATCACGCTGTTTCGCTCGCTCGGGCTGAAGAAAGGCAGCGCGCTGTCGGTTCTGGCGAGCAACCGCGCCGAATCCTGGGCTGCGATCTGCGCCGCGCTTGTGATGGGTATCCGCTACACGCCGCTGCATCCCATGGCGGCGGAAGACGATCACGCCTTTATCATCGAGGACGCCGAGATCGATCTCCTGATCGTGGAGGGCGCGAAGTTCGGTCCGCGCGGCCTCGCGATCAAGAGCCGCGTGCCCGGCCTCAAGAATTTGTATTCGATCGGGCCGATGGAGGGCGTGCGCGATATCATGCCGGATCTCGCCAAGGCCGAGGCAGCGCCGCTGGTGGATCAAAGCGAGGCCCACGAGATCGCTTTCCTTGCCTATACCGGCGGCACCACCGGCCGCTCCAAGGGCGTGATGCTGCCGCATCGCGCGCTGATGACCATGACGCTGTTGCTGTTTGCGGACTGGGACTGGCCGCAGGACATCCGCTTCCTCGCCGCGACCCCGATCAGCCACGCAGCGGGCGTCACGCTGTTCCCGGTGATGATGCGCGGCGGCCTGATGCGGCTCGTGCAGGGCTTCGAGCCGGAGGTCTATGCCGGCGTTGTGGCCGCCGAGAAGATCAACTCGACCTTCCTTGTGCCCACGCTCATCTACGCGCTGATCGATAACGAGGATCTGCGCAAGCGCCACGACCTGTCGTCGCTGGAGATGATCGTCTATGGCGCCGCGCCGATGTCGCCGGATCGCCTGCTGGAAGGCATGAAGATTTTCGGCAAGGTGTTCGTGCAGCTTTACGGCCAGACCGAAGCGCCGCAGATCATCACCTCGATGCGCAAGATCGATCACGACGAAACCAGGCCCGCGCGGCTCGGATCGTGCGGGCGCGCAAGTCCCGGAGTCGATGTAAAACTGTTCGATGCGGACATGCGCGAGGTCGCGATCGGCGAGCCGGGCGAGATCTGCGTGCGCGGGCCGCTGGTCATGGACGGCTACTGGAAGCGTCCCGAGGCCAACGCCGAAACCCTCAAGGGCGGCTGGCTGCACACCGGCGACGTCGCGGTGAAGGACGAGGAAGGCTACTTCTATATTGTCGACCGCACCAAGGACATGATCATCTCCGGCGGCTTCAACATCTATCCGCGCGAGGTCGAGGATGCGCTGATGTCGCATCCGTCGGTTGCCTCCGCCGCCGTGATCGGAATTCCTGACGACAAGTGGGGCGAGGCGGTGAAGGGCTTTGTGGTGCTGAAGCCCGGCGCCAATTCCGGCGTCGCCGAACTGCAGGCCCACGTCAAGGACAAGCGCGGCGCGCCGTGGTCGCCCAAGACCATCGATTTTGTCGAGGTCATCCCGGTCACGGGGCTCGGCAAGATCGACCGCAAGGCGCTGCGTGCGCCTTACTGGGAAGGCCGCAAGCGCGGCGTGGCGTGAAGGAAGTTCAACAGGATGTCATGCGCGGGCTTGACCCGCGCATCCATCTTAAGTGCAGGAATCTTTCAAGAAGGATGGATTGCCGGGGCATAGGCGAGCGGAAGCGATCCCGTTCTTCGAACGGCTATGCCCGGCAATGACAGAACTGGATGTTCACATGCTAAACTCGCTTCCCGTCGTGCTCGTGCCCGGCCTTGCGTGCTCGCCACGCATCTATGATCCGCAAATTCCCGCGCTCTGGCGGCAGGGGCCGGTGTTTATCGCCAACCATGCGCGCGGCGGCGACATGGCCGCGATTGCGCGGCGGATTCTCGCCGAAGCGCCATTGCGCTTCGCACTCGCGGGTCATTCGATGGGCGGCTACATCGTATTGGAGATGTTCCGGCAGGCGCCCGAGCGCGTCGCGCGGCTGGCGCTGCTGAACACCTCGGCGCGGCCCGAAGCGCCGGAAGTTTCCGAGAAGCGGCGGGCGATGATCGCTGAGGTGAAGCAGGGCGGCTACCGTGCGGTGATGGACCGCATGTTTGCAAACTTCGTGCATCCCGCGCTGGCGCGCGACGAGCACCTTCACCGCATTGTACTCGATATGGCCGACGACGTCGGTCCCGATGCCTTCGTCTGGCAGGTTGAGGCGATCATGACGCGGGCGGATTCGCGGCCGACGCTCGCGACCATCAAGTGCCCGACGCTGGTCCTCACCAGCGATACCGACAACATGGTTCCGACCGATGCATCGGTCGAGATCGCCAACGGCATTGCGGGCGCGAAGCTGGTCACTATTCAGGATTGCGGTCATCTCACGCAGCTCGAGAAACCGCAGGAGGTGACGGATGCGCTGCTCGACTGGCTCGAGATGTAACCCTGTCGGTTGTGCGGACCCGCAAAACGCCCTAAATCAACGGCAATTGGATTGGAAGCGGCCGATTTGCCGCGAGGGAGAGACCGATGCTGCGCGATGACATCAACAACGCCGTCAAGGATGCGATGAGAGCGAAGGACGAGCGCAAGCTCTCGACGCTGCGCATGATCAATTCGTCGCTGAAGAATGCCGATATCGAGGCGCGCGGGCAGAGCAAGCCGCCGCTCAGCGACGAAGACATCCTCGGGTTGCTGCAGAAGATGATCAAGCAGCGCCAGGAATCGGTCGAGCTTTACGACAAGGGCGGCCGCCCCGAACTTGCGGCGCAGGAGCGCGAGGAGATCGCGGTCATCTCGGCCTATCTGCCCAAGCAGATGTCCGAAGATGAAGTGAAGGCCGCAATCGCCGCCGTCGTGAGCGAGACCGGCGCAGCCAGCATGAAGGACATGGGCAAGGTGATCGCGGCATTGAAGGCGAAATACGCGGGCCAGATGGATTTCGGCAAGGCCAGCGGTCTGGTGAAGGCCGCGCTGACGGGGTGACATTCGAAGAACATCACCCCACCCGACTGGCCTACGGCCAGCCACCCTCCCCATCAAGGGGAGGGATAAGAGATGCGGCGGCATCTCGTTCTTTTTTTCTCCCTCCCCCTTGTGGGGAGGGTCGGCGCGAAGCGCCGGGGTGGGGGTTTTTCGCGAGGACATCGATTATCTGGTGAAGGCTGACAACAAGCGCGAAGGCCCAACATGCTCACCGAAACCGACAACTACGACGACCTCTACAAAAATTTCCGCTGGGACATTCCGGCGGCGTTCAACATCGCGACAGATTGCTGCGACCGTTATGCCGACGGCTCGGGCCGGCTAGCACTCATTTATGCCGATGAAGACGGCAGCACGCAGAAGCTGTCGTTTGACGAGATCAGCGCGCTGTCGAAAAGTTTCGCCAATGTGCTGAAGGCCGACGGCCTTGTGCGCGGCGATCGTGTCGCGGTGTTCCTGTCGCAGTCGGTGGAACTGCCGATCGCGCACCTCGCCGCGTTCCGATCCGGTCTGGTCTCGGTGCCGCTGTTCACGCTGTTCGGCGAGGACGCGCTGGAGTTCCGGCTTTCCAACAGCGGCGCCAAGGCCGTCATCACCGATGAGGGCGGCTGGGACAAGCTGTCGAAGATCCGCGACCGGCTGCCGCATCTGCAGGACATCTATGTCACCAGCGGCGCGATTCATGCCGGCGCGAAATCGTTCTGGCAGGCGATCGAGGACGCCTCGGAGAATTTTCCGACCGTCCCGACCAGTCCGGACGATCCGGCGATCATCATTTACACGTCGGGCACGACCGGAAACCCGAAAGGCGCACTTCACGCCCATCGCGTGCTGCTCGGCCACCTGCCGAATGTTGAAATGGCGCACGACTTCCTGCCGAAGCCTGGCGACCTGATGTGGACGCCGGCGGACTGGGCCTGGATCGGCGGACTGTTCGATGCGCTGTTTCCGGCCTGGTATCACGGCGTGCCGATGCTCGGGCATCGCGCCAAAAAGTTCGAGCCGCAGGCGGCGATGCAACTGATGGCCGATCACGGTGTCCGCAACGTGTTCCTGCCGCCGACCGCGCTGAAGCTGATGCGTCAGGCCGACGTCAAGCATTCCGGGGTGAAGCTGCGCAGCATTTTCAGCGGCGGTGAATCCCTCGGTGCCGAACTGATCGAGTGGGTGCGCGCCACCTTCGGCGTCAATGTCCATGAAATCTACGGCCAGACCGAATGCAATCTGGTGCTCGCCAACAACTCGGCGCTGTTCCCGATCAAGCCGGGGTCGATGGGCAAGCCGTCGCCGGGCTTTGATGTGCGCATCGTCAACGAGCGCGGCGAGGAACAGCCGCGCAATGCGCGCGGCATCGTCGGCGTGCGTGCGCCGAACCCCTGCATGATGCTTGAATACTGGAAGAACCCGGATGCGACCGCGAAGAAATATGCCGGCGGTTTTCTGCTGACCGGCGATCTCGGCGTGCAGGATGACGACGGGTACTTCTGGTACGTCAGCCGCGAGGACGACGTCATCACCAGCGCTGGTTACCGGATCGGCCCGGCGGAAATCGAACACACCCTGATGAAGCACCCGGCGGTGGCGATGTCCGCCGTGGTCGGCATTCCCGATCCGATCCGCACCGAGGCGATCAAGGCGTGGATCGTGCTGCGTCCGGGATTCGCGGCGAGTGATGCACTGGCGAAGGACATTCAGGACTTCGTCAAGGTGCAGCTCGCTGCGCACGAATATCCGCGCCACATCCAGTTCGCGGACACCTTGCCGATGACGGCCACCGGCAAGGTGTTGCGGCGCGAATTGCGGGAATTGGGGTAGGGGCTTCTTCTCCCTCCCCCTTGTGGGGAGGGTCGACCGGCGTTAGTCGGTCGGGGTGGGGGGATTCAACTCTGAGAGAATTCTCTCCATCACGCCTTCAAGATTCCGGTCGATGCCGGAATTCCAGAAGCGCAAGATGCGGTATCCTTGCGAGGCGAAGAACGCGTCGCGCCGCGCATCTCGTTGGCTTTCGCGAACCAAACCGTGCTGGCCACCGTCAACTTCGATCAGGATTCTATTTCTGAAACACGCGAAGTCCACTATGTAGGTGGCTATCGGGGCTTGCCTGCGGAAATGATGGCCGAGAGATTTCAGCGCGCGAAGCCTGTTCCACAGTTTGGCTTCCTGCGGAGTGAGCCGTTTTCGGAGCTGCCGCGCGTTCTCGTTGGCCACGAGTTCGTTGCTCACCTCACCCGGCTGACCTTCGGTCAGCCACCCTCCCCATCAAGGGGAGGGAGATCATCGCATCATTTCGGCAATTCCGGAACCTTCACACCCATCCGCTTCAGTGCCTCCAGCATCCGCTTCGGCGGCTCCATCTGGATCACCAGCGGCTTGCCGGTTTCGAGCACGCTCTTCAGGCCGGACAGGATCGCCGGCCATCCCGCGCGGCCTCCCGAGAGAATGTCGTCGCTGATCTCGCGGTCATTGGCCTCGGACATGGTCAGGCGAACAGAGTCACCCGACTGTTCGATCTCGTAGGTCACCAGCGTCTCGCCGAGCGCCTCGACGAGGCCGGGCCAGTTGACGTTGAAGGTGATGACCAGCTTGCGCGGCGGATCGTAGGCGATGACCTCGCCGCTGATGTGGACCGATCCGTCCGGTGCACGGAGCACGAAGGCGCCGCCGACCTTCTCCTCGACCTCGACGCCGAAGCCTGAGAAGTACCGCCTGCTGAATTCAGCGGAGGTCAGCGCTTCCCACACCTTCTCGGGCGTCGAGGCGATGTAGATGGTGTAGACGAGCGAAGGCTTGAACTTGCCGATATCCATCATGCGCTCTCTGCGTCGCAGGCTTCCGTGAAGACCAGAGGCTTGCCGGTTTCAAGAATGCTCTTGAGGCTGGACAGGACGAGTGGCCATCCGCCGGAGATGCTGGGCAAGGTCTTGCTGCCCTCCGCGAAGCCCTCGTGCGTGACGGTGAGCTTGACCGCGTTGTTTTCCTGTTCGAGCACGAACGTGACGCGCGACGGCGGCTCCTTGATCATGTTCTCGTCGAAAACCGAATGCCAGCTGTAGACCAGCCGGCGCGGCGGGTCGGATTCGAGGATGACGCATTCGTTCACCACCTTGCCGCCCTTGTGCATTTGCATGGGGGAGCCGACCTTCCAGTCCGAGTGCAGGCTGCATCCGAACCAGTAGCTCAGCGTGAACTCCCTGTCGGTCAGGGCGTGCCAGAGCTTGTCCGGCGTGGTCTTGATGTAGGTGGTGTAAATGAATTCGGGCTTACTCATCACGCTTCTCCTCGATGTTTTCAGTTGACCAGCTCAATTAGCCGGCGCGTTTCCAGAGCTTTGTTGTCATCGGCATCGCCGATCCGGATTCGAGCAGGCTCTTGAGGCTGGATAGAACCGCCGGCCAGCCTGCCGAGATGCCGCGCAGGCCTTCCTCGGTGAGATCGGTGTGGGTGACGGTCAGCCGCACCGCATCCATGAATTCATCGATGGCGAATGTGACTTTCGATATCTTGTCGGGATCGCCCGTGTCCGCAGGTGGCGCCCATGTCAGGACCAGACGATGCGGCGGCACGCTTTCGACAATAGTTCCGGTCACCGCGACGTCGGATGGATCGTCATAGTTTTCGTGCCGCCATGACGCGCCCTCCGCCCAATCCGAGGCATTGCGACGGCGGCCCCAGAATTCCTTCGTCATTTCGGGATTCTTCAGCGCCTCCCACACCTTCTCGGGCGTGGTCTGGATGTAGATGGTGTAGACGAATTCAGGCTTACTCATCACGCTTCTCCAGTTGACGTTTTAGCTCGCCGAGCGCGACCAGCTTGGCGCGCTCGAATTTCCTGATCCATCGTTCGCCGATTTCGTGGATCGGCACGGGGTTGAGATAGTGAAGCTTCTCGCGGCCATGCTTCAGCGTGGTGACGAGGTTTGCCGCCTCCAGAATCCCGAGATGCTTGGTCACGGCCTGCCGCGTCATGGCGAGGCCGTCGCAGAGTTCGAGCAACGTCTGTCCGTTGCGGGCGTGAAGCCGGTCCAGCAATGAGCGCCGCGATGCATCCGCCAGTGCCTTGAAGACCTCATCCATGGTCAGGATAATAGGCAACCAAATGGTTGCATGTCAAGCTGGCGTTCAGATCATTTTTGCGCGGCGTTTGAACCGCTTGCATTTCCGCGGCGGCTCACTCTTTGATGCCGGCCTGTGCATCGGGGATTTTCATGTCGCTTCAGGTCTATCTCGCCTACGTCGCCGCCTGCGTCGCGCTCGCGATCCTGCCGGGTCCGATCGTCACCCTCGTGATTGCCAACGGTCTGCGCTACGGCACGCGCGCGGCGCTCACCAACATTGCCGGGGCGCAGGTGGGCCTTGTGATCATCATCGGCATTATTGCGGTCGGCCTGACGTCGCTGATGGCCACGATGGGTTACTGGTTCGAATGGGTGCGGTTTGCCGGCGCGGCCTATCTCGTCTGGCTCGGCATCAGGTTGTTTCTGTCGAGCGGCGCGATGTCGGCAACGGATGCGCCGCCGCCGCCGCGCGGCGGATTTTTCCTGCAGGGATTTCTGGTCCTGCTGAGCAATCCGAAGGTGCTGGTGTTTTTCGGCGCGTTCATTCCGCAGTTCGTCGACATGCAGCAGGATCACCTGCCGCAGGTGGTGGTGCTCGGTGTTACGTTCACGGTGATCGCGGCGCTGACCGACGGGGCCTATGCGCTGCTGGCCGGACGCGCGGGCAAGATCCTTTCGGCGCGGCGCGTGCGGCTGGTGTCGCGCATCTCCGGCGGCTTCATGATCGGCGGCGGCATCTGGCTTGCGCTGACGCGTGCGAGGTAACGATGCTGCCGGATATTCCGTGGTTCGTTTACGCGATGCTGCTGGCGCCGGTCGGCCTCATCGTGTTCGCCGCGATCTACAAATATCTGGAGGTCCGCGCCGCGAGCGACTGGCCGAGCACGCCGGGCAAGGTCGTCGTCTCGAAGCCCGAAGTGCGGCAGGTCAAGGTGATCGACAGCGACCGCGAGGTCGGGCATCGCTTCGAGGAACGCGATTTCGCCAACGTCACCTACGAGTACTCCATCGCCGGACAGGTCTATCGCTGCAACCGCGTCACCATCGGCGAGGATCGCGGGAATTTCGAGGTGGCGGAGACCATCGCGCGCTATCCCGTCGGCAAGTCCGTGACCGTCTATTACAATCCGAACAAGCGGAGCGAAGCCGTGCTTGAGCGCGACATGCCCAAGGGCATGTGGGGCTGCCTCGGCTGGATGGTGGTGATCGCGGTCATTCTGGTGTTCGGCTCCGCGATCGGTTTTCACAAGCTGACCGATTTTGTTTCGACCAAGCTCACCAATCCCGAAATGTCGGGCATGACGGTGGCCTTGGGTGCGTTCGGTGCGGCGATCGCGCTGTTCGCGCTGGGGCTCCATCGTCAGGCGTCGCTCGCGAAAAAATGGCCGGTGGTGCAGGGCAGGATCAAGACATCAGGCCTGGAGCAATTCCGCGGCAAGGCCGACGAGGGTCGCTCGCGCGGACCGATCATGTTCAAGGCGAAGATTTCCTACACCTACCGCTACCAGAACGCTGAATACACCGGCTTCGTGGCCAGTATGAGCGGACAGGTCGCTTCCACCTCCGACTGGGGTGTGCAGCGTTTCGTCAAGAAGTATCGCGACGGCCAGACCGTCGATGTCTACGTCAACCCGCAAAATTCGTCCGAAGCAGTGCTGGAGCCGCGCGTCACCGCTGCATGGGTTCTGTGGCTGTCCGCCATCGCGATCTGGGGCGTGGCGTATTATGTCGCGGTCAACGGGTAGGCGAGATTAATTGGGATCGAGTGGGCTGCAGTTTTCTTACCTCTCCCGCGAGCGGGGAGAGGGGGGGTGGATCGCGGTTGCAAAGTGATCACGCTTAGTATTCGTTCATCTGCGCGTCACTCGGCCGGCATCAGCTTTCTGGCGTGCAGCGTCTCTTCGATCTCGCGCAGGACTCGCGCCAGCCGCTCCGCCCATTGATGCTGGCCGGACTGGTCGTCGATCAGATCCTGACGGATCTCGATGCCGGTGTGCATCAGGCCGCGCTGTTCGCCGTGCACCGGGATGGTGTAGTCGGTTGCGTCGCTGACCGCATAGGGTTCGTTGTCGCCGACCACGAGATCGCCCTCGTGGCGCAGCCTGTCCCGCAACAGATGCGGCAGCCGGTCGTCGCGATGATACAGCGTGCCGATGTGCCAGGGGCGGGCGATGCCGGCATAGACCGGCGTGAAGGAATGCAGCGACACCAGAATGGTCGGCAGTCCCTGCGCCTTGCGCTGATCCAGCGCCTGCGCGATCCGCGCGTGATAGGGCGCGAACACCGCCTGCCGGCGCGCGGTCACCTGTTCATGGTTGAGCCCGCCGTTGCCGAGAATTTCCGTCGCCTCGCTGATCAGCGGGATCGAGCCGGGGCTGTCGAACGGCCGGTTGCAGTCGATTACCAGGCGCGAATAGCGCTGCGCGATCAGGTGGACGTCCATTTCCTTCGCAAGCCACGTCGCGACCTCGGCGATGCCGATATCCCGCGCGATATGGCGTTCATGTTCGCCGGCGTGCACGCCGAGATCGCCGAGCGCGCGCGGGATCAGCCGGCCGTAATGATCGCAGGTGAAGAAGAACGGCGAGCGGCTCCCGGCATTTTCCTCGAGAACCGGGGGAACTTCGTCGTCCTCAAGGAGTCGTCGTGTGTCGCTCGTTTCGTGCACGGTCATCGTCTGATTGTTGCCTAGCGCTGTGGCATCCAAGCCCAACAATGAGCCGGAAGTGCAGCAGAAATAGCATGTACGATCTAAGCACATGAGTATAGCCGCCGCGAACGCCACGATGCCTTTGCTGACGATTCACCACAAGACCGAGTATCGCTACGACCGCCCGGTGGCGTTCGGCGAGCACCGGGTCATGCTGCGTCCGCGTGACGGCCATGACATTCATGTGCTGTCGGAGCGGCTCGATATTTCGCCGCAACCGTCCTCGCTGCGCCGCATTCACGATGTGTTCGGCAACAGCGTCGCGATTGCCGACTTCGACACCGAGTCGGACCGGCTGGTGTTCGATTCGACGGTCACCGTCGAACACTATCCGCTTGAGAACATCGAACTGATGCCGGATGACGACGCCTACTATTACCCCTTTGCCTACGACCACGACGAACTGACCGACCTGGCGTCGTCGATGACGCCGCAATACAGCGATCCCGAAGGCGAGCTGGCGGCATGGGCGCGGCAGTTTCTGAGCGACGGAAGCCGGACCAGAACGCTGGACCTGCTGATCGGCATGACCCACGGCGTGCGGCAGTCGTTCGGCTATCGCAAGCGCCACGAACAGGGCACCCAGCATCCGCTCGATACGCTCAGCATCGGCTCAGGCACCTGCCGCGATTTCGCACTGTTCATGATGGAGGCGCTGCGCCGCCTCGGCGTCGCGTCGCGCTTCGTCAGCGGCTATATCTTCATCCCCGGCGACGAGGCCCATGGCTACGTCGGCGGCGGCTCGACCCACGCCTGGGTGCGGGCCTATCTGCCGGGCGCGGGCTGGGTGGAGTTCGATCCCACCAATGGCATCGTCGGCAGCCGCGATCTCATTCGTGTCGCGGTGGCGCGCGATCCGCATCAGGCGATCCCGCTTCACGGCACATATTTGGGACCGGCCGACGCCCATCTCGGGATGGATGTCACCATCCATGTTCTCTCTGTCGGTGAAGAAATGAAGCACTAGTGTGGTGGTTCGCAAGTCCATTTTTACAGCTCGTTCCTTTGCAAACTTGCGAACCAAAACCACACTAAAATTATAGTTTTCTGGTGTCCTTTAGAATCCGAAGTTCGCTACGGAGGATGCTGCAAAATGAGGCGAACTTCGGATTCAGGACACCAGGCATGCTGATCCGGGTCGGATTCGAGATTTCCTACGGCGCTGTGGCGGAGACGCCGATGGTGGTCATGCTGCGGATTCATCCCTCGCGCGCGAAGGATATTGTCGGCGAGGAGACCATCATCACAGAACCGGATGTCCGCATCCGTTACTATCACGACACTTTCGGTAACATCTGCGGGCGGCTCACCGCGCCGCCGGGCGGCATCACGTTTCGGGGCGATGCGCTGGTGCGCGACACCGGCTTGCCCGATGCGGTCGTGCCCGAGGCGGAGCAGTTGCCGATCGAGCAGTTGCCCGACGAGGTGCTGCTCTATCTGATGGCGAGCCGCTATTGCGAAACCGACCGGCTGACGGATTTTGCCTGGTCGCAGTTCGGCAATACGCCGCCCGGATGGCAGCGCGTGCAGGCGATCAATGCGTGGGTCCACAATCATGTGCGATTCGATTACCAGCAGGCGCGTCCGACCAAATCGGCCTTCGATGTGTTTCAGGAGCAGCAGGGTGTCTGCCGCGACTTCGCGCATCTGGCGCTGACATTGTGCCGCTGCATGAACATTCCGGCGCGGTACGTCACCGGCTACATGGGCGACATCGGGATTCCCTATGATCCGGCGCCGATGGATTTGTCGGGCTGGTACGAGGTCTATCTCTCGGGTAAGTGGTACACATTCGATGCGCGCCACAACAAACCGCGTATCGGCCGCATCCTGATGGGCACCGGCCGCGACGCGGCCGATGTCGCGCTGTCGACCAACTTCGGGCCGATGGTACTGAACAAGTTCGTCATCATCAGCGATGAGGTCATTGAAGCAAACGCGAGCTAACCGCGATGACCGAGCGTCTGTTCGTCTATGGCACCCTCAGGCGCGGCTCCCGGCATCCGTTGGCAGAGCAGTTGGCGGCCAAGGCCAGTTATCTCGGCGAGGCGCGCCTCAACGGCCGGCTCTATCGCATCACGCATTATCCCGGCGCGGTCGCGTCCAGCCAGCCCGGCGAGTGGGTTCTAGGGGACGTCTATGTCCTGCTGGATCCCGGTTTTCTGACCGCGCTGGACCGGTACGAAGGCTGCGCCCCCAGCGACGTCAAGCCGACGCAGTATCTGCGGCAGCTTCAGAGCGTGGCACTGTCCGACGGCACCGCCGTCGAGGCCTGGACCTACATCTACAACTGGCCGGTCGGGAAACTCGACCGGATCATGTCGGGCCGCTTCGAAGACGCGTAGTCTCAGGCCACCGCCTGCGCCGAAGCCGCGAGCGCCGCTGTGTCTTTCAC
>Ga0233439_10004646_pt1 | contig 13142 bp, 17 predicted proteins | sample SI_123_September_6_FD_182713 | JGI IMG/M metagenome (GOLD analysis project Ga0233439, IMG submission 182713) | Seawater microbial communities from Saanich Inlet, British Columbia, Canada - SI_123_September2016_100_MG | ecosystem: Environmental > Aquatic > Marine > Inlet | place: Canada: British... | reverse complement strand
AAGAACAAGATATTTCAAAATTAAATGATGTTTGTCATCAACTGATTGAAATGTATCAAAAGAATTTGGTGAAAATCAATCATTCTATTTTAGAATTAATTTGTGCATCTACTCTTATTTCAAGAGGTTATTTTGTTAAAGTAGAAAAAGATGTTTCTGATATTTTAGTTTGTGATATTTTTGCAAAAAAAGGTGATGGGAATACCATCATCGAAATTGAAACTGGGTTTACCCCTCCTGATCACGCAATGGATACTATAGATTATTTTGCTGCAAGAATAATGAGTAAAATTGCTCGTTATAGTAAACATTGTTCAAAATTTTCTCTAGCAACTCCTGGGGTTGGGATTTTGCCCATTTCTAAAATTTTCTTATTGCCTCCAAACGCTCGAAATAAAGACGATGTACAAAAAGTCAAAGATCTTTGTGATCGATATTACAAAAACCCTCCCATAGATTATGATGACATTTTAAATGCCCATTTACATTCTATTTATCTGATAAATATCGATAAAGGATTTGCAAAAGAATTAGATCCTCAAGGGTATATGGATCTAACAAAAGATTTTCTTGATAGGAGTGAAATTACGTACTAATTTTTTTAGAAGAAGAAAATATTCAAATTCACCTAATTATCTCTGAATAATAAGATGATTTGTGCTTCATGTGAAACTAGGAAACATTTTGAGTGTATTGACTGTATGAATAATCATAAAACGCATCTTTGTTCTTGTGATTGCCATGATGAAAATACTGAACCACACCCTGTAGGAAATTCTCATCAGTCTTAATTTTTAAATTTTCTATCTATCTCTTGAGCCATTATTTCTAATTGACTAGTATTGCCAAATTTTCTATATGTTAATTTTTCCAGAGTTTTGATTATGCTGATTGCTGCTCTATATTGTGGAATTTCAGGCTCATTTAATTCTCCATACATTCCAATTCCTTGAATTGAATTCATTTTTGCAAATCCTAGGATTAATCCATTAAATCCAGTAATTATAGATTTTTGAGGGGTAGTATCTATATTCAATTTTTGCATTTGTTTTGTTAATTCTATGGATGTAGTTGTGATGTATGTTTTTGGTTCATCTTTAAAAATTCTATTTGTGTGGAATCCTCCTAACGTATAGATGAATTTTGCAGAATATTTTTTTGCAATATCTATTACGTCTTGACATAGTGCATTCAACTCATCTGTATTTTGAGGTTGTCCTTTACCTCCCCCAAATATTATCAAATCATCAGTATATTTGTATTCCCAACTTTCATTTGGAATGTCAACATATCCGCCTTTATCAATAACATATGTTGGATGTAATACTTTTGAAATTCTAAATTTTTTTGTCTTTAATGATTCATTAATAAAATTTATTACTATACTCCCAACATTTCCCATATCTTGCATAGCAGCAATGATGATTGGTTTTTTAACTAAAGGTTCTTCATTTTGTATGAATTCCATTTTTTTTCTAATCTTTTATGAATTTTAAACATATGTTATTTGGAAATTATCTTTCATCTGTAAATTTTTTATATCCTTTTTCTGTTGGATGCATTTCTATTTTACTTCCCATGATGCCATCTTTTTTAACTACTCTCATTAATCCATCATCTTCAAAACCTTTCAAAATATTTTCTAACTTTTGATTATCTATGTTGGTGATTTTTTGAATTTGATTGAAATCTTTAACCCCTCTGTTAATTTCACCTAAAACCATCATTTTTTGATTTAGTGGCTTTTCATCTGATTTTTCAAATGAATGTTCTCTTTCAATTGATTCTCTTTCAATTGATTCTCTTTCAAATGATTCAGATCTTTCAAATTGGGGTTGTTTCTGTTCTGGTCTCTGAAAATTTTGTTTGTATTGATTTTCTGAAACTGGATTATTCTTATTTTGCCATTTTCTAATTAGGCGTGGAATGACTCTAGCTAGTGGAATCATGAAAAATACTAGATAAATCCATATGAAATCGCCCTCAGCCATGAATATTCCCCATTTTTACGCTATTTCATCATTCTTATTTTCAATATTTTGATCTGTTGTGTATTTTTTCTAAACAATGTAGTTGATGACCATTATTTCATCATTTTAACGATGGCTGAATAAGCTGAATAACTTGACTCATATTTTAACTCTTGTAGATTTTATTTTACTTTTTTAATGATCGTTGAAAACGTGAAGATTCATAAGTAAAAAAAACTTTCAGCTCACAAATTATGGAAACATCGATGGAAAATATTGGAACGTTGGAATATGTTCTTGATAAATACTCCAAGATTTGGAGTTGGAAAATCACTGGTGATCGTGCTGTAAATATGATTTCTAGACTTGTTCCTGAAGCTTGGTATGGTGAGAATGTAAATGAAGTAATTGTTCCTGATAGTACTGAAAGTGTAAAACAAATTAAATTAATTTTAGATAGATATCCTCTTGATATTTTATCTAAATCTGTATGGCAAAGAAAAATCATAAAAACATATGCCCCAAAACCTGCTTTACCCCCTGTTAAACATAAATTAAAACGCGCAAAGTCAGGAGAGCAATTTAGAGGAAAATTACTAAATTTTCAAAAAGAAGGATTGGATTTTTTGCTAAAATCTTCTGGCAATGCATTATTAGCTGATGAGATGGGTTTAGGAAAAACTGTGCAAACATTATCTTATGTTGCTACTGAAAAACAAACATTCCCTTTACTTGTTGTTGCACCTTTAGTTACATTAAACAATTGGGAAAGAGAAATTGAAAAATTTCTAAAGAAAAAAAGTAGGAATGGACGAATTCTTGATTCTTCTTCTCCTAGTGTCACTCTTATCAGAACTGGTAAATCTAAAGAATTACCTAAAACTGATATCTATGTAATTAATTATGAATTACTTTTCAAAAGATCAGATGATTTATCAAAAGTTGGAATCAAAACTTTGGTTTGTGATGAAGTTCATAACTTACGATCTAAAACAACTCAAAAATATAAATCTGTAAAAAAACTTGCAGCGTTATCCTCGGTAACTTATAGAATTGGTCTTTCTGGTACCCCTATCTATAACCGTGGCTCTGAGATTTGGCCAATTATTGATATTTTAAAACCTGGATTGCTTGGTAGTTTTAAAGAATTCTGTGAATATTTTTGTTATGTAAATGAAAAGGGTAAAGCCATTGTTTTGGAAAATAAACGTGCTTCTCTTAGAAATGAATTACAAAAACATGTGATGCTTCGACGTAAAAAATCTGATGTATTAAAAGAACTCAAAGATAAAGTTCGTTATAAAGAAGTGATTGCATCAGATACTGATTACTATCTTGATGAACTAGACAAGATCTGGAAAAAACTAGAAGATGAGCAAAAATCAGCTGAAACAGAATTCTCAAAATCTGCATCCTATCACAGGGCAATTCAAAGTGAACGACAAATTGCAGGAGTTGCAAAACTTCCTCATGTAATTAATTTTGTTAAAAATATAATGGAAATTGAAGAAAGTGTGGTTGTATTTTGTCATCATAAGGTAATCCACAAATTACTACATGAAAGCCTTCAAGAATTTTCTCCGGTATCTATTATTGGTGGACAGACTGATTCATTTAGACAATCTCAAATTGATAAATTTCAAAAAGGTGAATCAAAATTAATGGTTGCAGGAATTCGTGCAGGTAATGTTGGTATTAATTTGACCCGAGCAAAATATGTAATTTTTGCAGAACTTGATTGGAGTCCTGCAATTCATAGACAAGCAGAAGATAGACTTCATAGAATTGGACAAAAAAATACTGTATTTGCATATTATCTGATTGGAAAAGGTACTCTTGATGATCATGTTGCCAATATTTTGGTAGACAAGAGTTATGAAATTGATGCCATTATGGATGAAACTGCTGATACTTATGAAAACAAGGATAAAGCTGAATTAATTTTAGCACAAATACAGGATAAAATTAGATCAAAGTAATTTTCTTTATGTCTCAAGTATTATGAAACCTTCTGATGTTTTTAGAAAGCGAAATCTTTCAAACATAAATTTTGATTATGAGGATTTAATTGGCAGAAATTTGTCTGATTCGAATCTACGTGGAGTCAACCTTAAGAATCGAGATATTCATAATGCTGATTTGAGTTGCACTGATTTGAGTGGAGCTGATTTAAGTGGCACAATTTTATTTTATGTGAAATTGAGGGGTGCAGATATGCATGATGTAAATCTCTCAAATGCAAAACTATGGGATGCTGAATTGTATGGTGTTGATCTTCGAGGTGCAGATGTTAACGGAGCTGATTTATTTTATACTGATTTAAGGAATGCTGATTTAAGTAATGCTAATCTTTCTGGTGTGAATCTTAGACATGCTAATTTTGATGGCACGATTTTTGATTCTACTGATTTCACTGGTGCAAATTATGATTTACATACTTTGGATACTATATCTGAACCTGCAAAATCGATATTAAAAAAATATGGTAATTTGTGGTAAAGTTTATGTTCAAATTTCCAAATCATCTTTAAGTTTTAACAATTTTTTAATGATTCCTTCTTTTTTAAATTGGGTTGTTTCTAACTTTTTTATTTCATTTATAATTTCATCAATTGAAGTTAAGATTTCTAGATTTTTACCTGACTCATTAAATTCTATGTTTTCAAAACCCTCTTTTTCTGTTTTGTTGATTTTTTCTATTCCTTCAGATTGTATCTCATACACTTTGATTATTTTTTCTTCTTGTCTTTGTGGCAACATTATGATAAATTGATGTTTTCTTAATGTCTCTAAATTTTCGTAAAGTTCATTTTTTGATACTGTAATAATTTCTGTGATTTGTTCTATGCCACATGATTTTATTTGAAGGAGACGTAATATTCTTGCCCATACTGGAATAGATTTACTCCAAAGAATTCCTTTTGCAATGTCTGTGATGGAAAATGATCCGTCTTTATTTAACAATAATAATTTTCTATCTTTTAGTGATGCTAATGAATCAAGAAGTTTACCTACTCCAAACCTCTTTAGTTTTGATTTCTCTAAATTATTTTCATTAAACGTACCTTTTTCATTTATAGCTAATTGTAGAATTTCTAAATCAATTGTTCCTAGTTTTCTCATACCTCTTCGTTGACATCTCTCTTCTGTTCTATTTTATTTTACTCTTGAAGAATATATGTGGATTTAGATGATATGATTTATGGTTCAATACGAACTTCCTAAACTTCCTTACAAGTATGATGACTTGGAGCCGTTCATTGATACTGAAACAATGAAAATTCATCATCAAAAACATCATCAGGCATATGTTGATGGATTAAACAAATCTCTAGAAGATGTTGGTAGTGCATCTCACCCTCAATACATTTCATCTATTCTTTCTGATTTAAAATCGATCCCAGAATCTGGACGCAGTGCCATTAACTTTTTTGGAGGTGGGTTTGAAAATCATAGACTTTTTTGGGAAACTATGATTCCTAATGGTGATGGCACTCCTGGTGGAGAATTAGAAGATCAAATTGATATTTATTTTGATAATTTTGAGAATTTTAAAAAATCTTTTTCTGAAAAAGCACTTTCTATTCAAGGAAGCGGTTGGTGCTGGTTAGTTTTTAATTCAACCTATCATAAAATTGAAATTATTACCACTGAAAACCAAACAAGTCCTTGGACAATTCAAAAACATCCTTTGTTAGGTTTGGATGTTTGGGAACATGCATATTATTTGAAATATCAAAATAAAAAACCTGATTATGTTGAAGCGTGGTGGAATGTTGTTAATTGGGATTATGTGGGAAATAGATTTTCAGAACTTGCTAGCTAAAATATCTAATTTGGATAAATTCTTTTAAGGTAAATTCATGTTTTTTACACATGAACAAAAGTCTAAGATATTTAGCAATTCTAGCAATTGTTCCCTTGTTTACAGCAGGGTTAGGAACTGATTACTTCACAGATGCTGATGCTATCAAAGGCAAAGGTGTTGGAACTTCAAAACATGGTTCTGATACTGGTATTTGTGGATTAGACCTATGTTCTAACTTTCCTGGTGGTCGAGCCGCTTGGGAAGCAGATCAAGGTAGTACTATAACTCCTGTAACTCCAGTTAAAGAAGAACACATGGAAGAAACCCATGAAGAAGAATCTAAAGAATTAACTGAAGCAGACTTGGGCTCTGTACTTAGATTATCAAGAGCAAATGTTCCAGCAACTATTCCAATGCATCAAGGATTCTATGATGGTGAAGATGTTTACTATATCATCACTGATTCTAGTGATCCTACACATGCAGACATAATTACTGAAAAACAAGGATGGCAAGTAGAACTTGCTCCTTTGTTGAAGAACACTCCTGAAGAAGCACTTTCAAAAGTATACTTGTTTACCAACGGCATTGAAGGCGATGGTATACATGGATATCAAAATCAAGTCTTCACTAGTACTCCTGCACAAGCAGATGTGTATAGTGCATTGACTTCCCACATTCACGTAATGTGGAATGATGGTGCTACATCAAGAGTTTTAACTTCTGAAACAGCAGTAATGGATGCAGCTGAGAACAATGAAATTACATTAACTGAAATTAATGTGGTTTTGAACATGCCGCAAATAATTTGGCCTGAAGGCCAGATGATGGTTAAAGATGTAACTTTAACTGATACCACTCCATATGGTGGCGGTCAAGTTCTTGATATTGATACAGAGGAGATGAATGTAACTTTCATTGCTCATCGTGGATGGGGTCCAGATGGTAGAACTATCTATTACATTGTAACAGATGCTACTCCAAGTGGTCCTGCCGGAATGATGGGTGTTGTAAGTGCACCAACATCTGCAAGCTTGATTGCAAATTCAGCAGCAGTAGACTTGTATCAATTCAAAAATGGTTTAACAGGAACTGGTCCATTAGGATTTCAACCTGGTATAGCAGCAGGAGCCCCTGGTGATGCAAATTATTCTCCAATGTGGAGAATCTTTATGATTGGATGGGATAACCCTGAAAATGCACAAGTATTAGAAACCATTGATGATATGAACGCATACAAGAAAGCTGGTTTGATTGACATTGGTATTGCACGTCCAATGGATAGTGACCATATTGTTAACTGTCCATTTATCGATCCTTTCCAATAAGATCTAATTTTTTCTTTTTTTATCCTTTACATTTGTTAATTTTATTTGAAATTTTTTAATAAATTTTCAGAAAATCAACTGTATCCTTTATCACTGATAGTGAGAATAAGTTAGTATGAGTATTATTGGAATGTATATGTTAAATTCTGGTGAATACAGAGAAGAAAAAATCCATCAAGCCCTCGATATGTTGTATGTTGATAGGAAAAATGAATTCCGTGAACTATCTGAAGTCCTTATACCTGAAAAGGCATTAAGTGCAATGTCTAATTGGAAAGAATTTGTTTTGAATTTCAGTTTAGATGTTGATGATGCTTTCAAAACATGGTCTGGTCAAGATCAATTGTCTGTAAGTTCACCTCAGAAAGCACTGACTATATTGAGACAACTTGGGCATGATGAGACGTCTATGAATCAACTCACTCATTTATTGAACATCTCTTACAATCTTTCTCTTGAATTCAAAGAGATCTATAAGAGATTAAAATAATTCTCTTTATTTTTAAAATATCTAAAATAGAAAAAGATCCACTCCAAATATTTTGGAATGGCCCTCTGATGAATGGTGAGTTATTCTCTGTTGAGAGTTTTATCCTCTACCGATTCTGAAAATGGCAGTACTACATGTTGGGCATGTGCCTTTGATTGCAGGTTTACCATTTTTCATGGTGTATGGTTTAGGGCCGCCGATTTCTCGTTTGTCACGACACTTTACACAATATCCTATTGTCATACTTCCCTTAGGCTCAAGGTAATATTAGCGAGAACTAGTTGACTTTTTTTTACAAACAGGCAAATCTCCGATCTCAATTATTGTGTTCTACGACTAAATTTTTCGTATCGGATCTCTTTTTGATTAATTTATGAATGAATTATTCGAATTTTTTAAATAATTCATATATTTCAAAGATTTATTTTTTCTTAAAATTTTAGCTGACATTGACTGGTAATGTTGTGTTTTCTGTTAATGCTCTTTGATTTTGCAAACCTTCCCAAACAAAAATTTCAGCTGTAAACTCTCCCGAATTAACTGGAGTCCATGATAATGACGGATTGAGTTTTTGATCTGGTGTTAATTGTCCACTGATCCATCCTACTGACACCACAAACCCTTCTTCATTTTTTAATTGAACAAGATACACAAATGTTTGAGATTTCATTTGATTATTTGTAATGTCTGATGAAATCTGAATTTGTTGATGTACGTTTACGTTGTCTATTATTGGGATTCCAAACGCATTTTCTAATCTTGGATTTTCTATTGTGGCCCTTTCTAATTCTGTCACTGCAAATGCTGGTATGATGCTGACGAATGTTGCCATCACTATCATTAATACTCCCCAACTAATTTTGGACACAGTTTTTCGCTAATTTTTTGTTAATAAAGCGTTTCTGCTTTTGATTTTATGGGAATTAGAATCTAAATTTTGATTCTATAATAATCCCATCTTTCCGGATCAAACTGTTCTACAAATTCTGCTCTCTCTTTATCTATTCTAGCCTGAATTACATCACGTAATGCAAAACTTGTTAAAAATTTGTATTTCATGGCATGTGATTGCATGACAAACAGATGTCTCATCTCACTTCCTCCTTTTAGTCCCCAATACCCCATTTTTAATGCGATTGGTTCTAGGAAAATCGTATTTTTTAAACCATAGTTTTCATCTTTTATTTCCTCTCTCAAATTATAACTTTCAAGTGCTCCTCCTTTTGCAAATCCTATGATCTCCCCATTTTTGTTGTTTATCCTGAGAGTATTGAGAATTATTTGTGAATCTGTCACTGAATCCTTAAAATTATTTTCTGAAAATTGTAATGGTCTTGGCAATTCTAGAAAAATATTATAAATTTCTTTGATAAAATCTGGATCTTCTCTTGTTGACATTGATTCAATTGTTGGAACAAGCTTGAGCTGTTCATATGAGTAATCTGCTTGAATAGTAATTTCTTGTTGTCTAATTTTCATAAACGATAATACGGTATTGAAAAAATTTTCTCTCATTTCTTTTGATAATACCTTGAGAATTGATTTTACCATGACATGTTCTTTATTTAATAATTCTTCAAAATAAGCTACAGAACTTTTTACAATTAATGATGGTCTCCATGCAAGGGCATGTGCATTCATTTTTGCCATTTCCATTGCTTTAGAAAAATCACCTAATACGTATCCACTAACTCTATCTATAACTGAAAGATATTCTCCCATTCCCATAACATGTTGTTGCATCTCTTGATTGCTTCTTGTTTGTTCTGATTTTTGGAAACAGTCTTTAATTTGTATCTCTGCATTTTTTTTGAACTCTCCAATCCAAGGATATGTTGTTCTTAAAATCAATACTTTGATAATTTCTAAATCTATGTTGGCAGATTTTATTAACTCTGACAATTTTTTGTCTGATGAAATAAATTTTAAAACACTTTCTTCATGTGGTTTGTCTACATTTTTTTCAGGATCAAAGTCATGAAATAATGCTGCAACATACAGATATTTTATATCTAATTCTGATAGTTTTACATTTTTTTGGCTTGCAGCTAAAAGTGAAACATATGTTACTTCTAATTCATGATTGATATTGTGATATCCATAGTAATTACTTCCTAGACCTTGACTCTCAAACAAGTCGATTGTGTGGTCTAACATTTCCACATAGCAATCATCTTTTAATTCGTGTTGAACCATAAGGTCGAGAATTTTATCTCTCATTGGATGGGTTTTTGCAAACTGTTGCAATATCATTCGATCAAAATTATTGTTTTTAAATATGATCACGGTTCTTACTAATACTGATTCATTACTTCTAAAACATACTTAGAAAGATTCAATAGAATTATGATTTGGTTCTTTTTCGATGTCTATTAATTCTGATTTACTTGATATCCTTATGGCTTCTGAAACAAATTCTTCTAAATATGATTTCCATGTCAATGAAACTGTATTTCCAATAACTGATGTTTTGATATTAAATTCTCCAACACCAGTTAATGAACCTACAACACGTGGTGGTGTCTATTTTTCTGATAAGTTTGCATACAAAATGAAAGGTGTGATTAAAGATCTTTCTATAATTCCATTACTCACAGAAAAAATGCTTGGACCTAATACTGAATTTGGAGAACTCAAAATCACTACTCAAATCAATTCTGATGGAGTAACCCTTGATCTGGAAATCTTCACTAATCTCACAAATAGTGTTCAGACTCCTGATTCTGTTGAACTAAGTATGATTATTTTAAAACTAAATTCTCTTTAATTGACTTTTAGATATTTGTCGTAGGTTTGTCTGCTTTCTTCGTCTGATAATACTTCGTATGCTTTATTTAATGCTGCCATCTCTTCTTCAGAATTCTTTTTTGTTCTGTCTGGATGTGTTTTTTTTGCTAGTTCTCTAAATTTATTTTTAATTTCTTCTTGCGATGCATCATTTGGTACTCCTAAAACTTCATAATAATTTATAAAATCATCATTTGTTATAGCATCTCTAAATTCTTTATCTTCTTTGGTGTTTTTTCGTTTTCCTAATTCTTCATAATCATCTCCCCAATCAGAATGATATTTTTCAAATGTTTTTTCTTTTTTTGATTCTAGTTTTTCTTTATCATACGTTGTTTTTCTACGAAGTATGATATCTCTTGCCAAAAATAAAAAGATCCCAATTACTACTATTGAAAAACTAGAAAATAAAATTATTTTTTCTTCATCAGATACTTCAAGTTCCATATCTAATCCATTATTTTGTGCATAAGCTGTTTGTGTAATCCCAAAAATCATAATTGAAGTAATAATTATTTTTAGAATATTCATTTTATTTCATCTATGCAAGTCTAAAATCTTCTTTTGTAGTATTTAGAACTACATGTGTGATTGTATTTTCCACATTTGGAATGGCAGCTAAATCCTTTACAAACTTACTCAATCCATCCCTTTCCTTGAATTTTGCTATAACTATTGTGTCTGTAGACCCTGTAATATCATAAACCCCACATACATTTTCAAACTTTGCAATTTCATCTTCAATACTCACAATTTTATCATTTTTTGCTATAATTTCAATAATTGCAGTAAGTGAATATCCTACTTTTTCATGATTTATCAATGCAGAATACCCTAAGATTATTTTCTCTTTTTCCATTTTTTTGATTCTAGTCAATATAGTTACTGTAGACATTCCAAGTTTTAGTGCAAGTTGTCTTGCAGATAACCTTCCATCCATCATCAAATTTTTGAGTATTCTTTCATCTGTTTTATCCAAACTTGTATTTTATATTCTCAAAAAATTATTTAAATTTTGACTATATTTTTGTAAATTTGTTTAATTTTAACTTCTTTTTCTTTGTATTATCGTTTCAAATTTAATACAATCCTGGTATATCTTAAATTATGAATGATATTCAAGATCTTTTGGAACAAGGCCACTCTTTTTTGAAAGAATCAAAATTCGATCTGGCTTTGGGTTTCTTCGAACAAGCTCTTCTTTTGAATCAAAATGATCCTGATCTTTGGAATTACAAAGGTGTTGCACTTCGTGGCATGGGCAGATACGAAGAAGCTATGTATTGTTTTAACAAATCTTTGAAAATTGATCCTAGAGATAAATTTTCTTCATAGTCTGAATTAATCCATTTTATCCAAAACATTTCTTCTGAAAATTTAGATTATGTCTTATGGTATCTGTTGTTTGGTTATTGTGTAATTATCGCTTACTTAATACATAATTTTTTCAAATTTTATGATGAGTGTTCAGATTTTACAACCTCTATTGGATGATTCTGATGTAAAAAATTCATTTATTATCAGCAATTTGTTATCTGATACTGTGGATGTAAACACAGACCGATTGTTGACAGAAGCTTTTGAATGCGTTGAGGATGGCAATTATACTGCTGCTTTAAAATTATATGATTTGGTTTTACGCCACGATCACACCAATATTCGTGCACTCGTTGATAAAGGCGTAACTTTACAAAATATGGGACGAATAACATCTGCCCTTACTTCTTATGATAAAGCACTATCTATTTCTCCTGATAATATTGATGCATGGATAAACAAGGGTGCTGCATTACATTCTGATCAAAAATATTTGGAAGCAATTGATTGCTATGATACAGTTTTGGGTATTGATAAAAAATGTACAATGGCATTAGCCTACAAAGGATTATCTTTGGGTGAAATGGATAATTTACAAGAGGCCATAAAATATTTCAAAAAAGCACTATCTATTGACAAATATCATGATTTGGCAAATATATCAAAACAAACTGCTCAGGATTTATTGAAATCTATTAAGAAAAATAAATCTAAAATACAGTAACATCGCCTGGTGCTGGCTCTCGTTGATCTTGTTTTTCATGAGACTCAAAAAATTCTTTATGTGCTGAATTATGATGGTCTTTGAGTTTTTCTATATTTTCAAATCCTTCATGGCATAGGTAACATTTTGGTTTATGTTCGTCTACTAAAGGAAGCACCATGTTATTGATCAGGTGAATGACTACTTATTTCTTGAGACTATAAGGAATATATCCTGATGACAAAAAATAATATTATGTTAGAACAGTTAGTTGGGGATTCTCAGGCTTTAGATCGTGCACTATCTGGAGAAGAATTATCCTACAAAGATGGTATTGAATTAATGAATTATGATAATCTACATTTACTTGGTGCAGTTGCTGATGCAACTCGAAAAAAATTAGTTGGAAATACTGTTACTTTTGCTGCATCATACTACATGAATTATACCAATGTTTGTGCTGCTAGTTGCCAAATGTGTGCATTTTACCGTAAAGACGGAGCTGATGATGCATATACGTTAACCCCACAAGAAATTGAACAAAGGGTTGGTATTGCAAAACAAATGGGTGCGACTGAAGTTCATATTGTTGGTGGATTTCATCCGAATCTGCCGTTAGAATATTATGAAGACATGATGAGAACCATAAAAAAAAGTCATCCTCAACTTAACATCAAAGCATTGACTGCAGCTGAAATTTATTTTTTATCAAAATTAACAAAAAATTCTACTAAAGAAA
>Ga0233439_10004639_pt1 | contig 13154 bp, 13 predicted proteins | sample SI_123_September_6_FD_182713 | JGI IMG/M metagenome (GOLD analysis project Ga0233439, IMG submission 182713) | Seawater microbial communities from Saanich Inlet, British Columbia, Canada - SI_123_September2016_100_MG | ecosystem: Environmental > Aquatic > Marine > Inlet | place: Canada: British... | reverse complement strand
AGCTCTGAATGCCTTAGGTTTTCCAATAGCTTTAGCAACTTCCAAGTAGGTTTTAACTTTACCTTTGGGTATTTTCTTTAGGTAATTCCAAACTTTTAGCTGAAACTTAGTTCCCTTTAAGTTCATATAGTTCAAACCCAGTGTTATTAGCTATTTTATCGTATAATTTCTTTGCATTTTTATTAGAAGAGTGGGTGATCCAACGAATTCCGTCCCAATTATTGGCTTTAGATAATGATTTTAGATGACTAATGAGCTTTTGAGCTATTTTTTGACCTCTAAATTCTGGCTCTACGAACAAATCGTCTAAAAAACCAATATATTGCCCCTTAATTGGTCTTGGCATTGTTCTATAATGGGCAATTCCAACAATTTTACCCTCTAATTCAAAGCAAATAGCATTAACATCATGAGTTTCATCATGAATCCAACCCCAAATAGTGTCTAAAATCCCTGAATTCATTGAGACTTTGTAGAAATCGGCATAACCATTATATAATTTAGCCCAATTTTCCTTATCTTTATGTTCCAATTTCCTAATCATTTACATTAGTTAATTATTATAAGTCATTATTATTATTAATTTTAATTGATATCAAAACATCCAGTTGTAAGCTCATTAAGACTAACAACACACATTATAATTGGTGGATAATTAACTAATTTACTATCCATTTTAATCATTCTTAAAGAATAAAAAATTTTTTTTTACAGTCACAGATACGTCGAAAACCTCAAATCCTTTTACTATTAAGTCGCTAATATCCTCGCTTATTATTTTAGCCTTACCAGCAGAATATGAAAATTGTGTAAAGGCAAAAATTATCAATATTGATATGAGGAAACATTTTTTCATCATTAATATTTAAACTATTGACATCTAAAATCACTTAATATATTACTAACGATAATTAATGGTTATCAATAGTAATAGACATGAATAAAATAATAACAGACATAAAAGCATTACAGGAAGAAACATTATTAAATCTTAAAAGCTCTAAAGCTAAGAATACAATAAGAGCCTATAAATCTGATTTTAATGATTTTGGACTGTTTTGTGCTCAAAACGGATTTAAATCTTTACCGTCAGAAGCAAAAATAATCTCATTATATTTGACACAACTATCAACTAAAGAAGTTAAAATCAGCACCATAAAGAGAAGATTGGTATCAATAGGAGTAATACATAGACTTAAAGGTCATTATTTAGATACCAAGCATCCGTTAATTGTCGAAAATTTAATGGGTATTAAAAGAAGAAAAGGAAGCATTCAAAATGGAAAAAAACCATTATTAATCAATAATTTAAAAAGATTAATTAATGTTATAGATCAGCAAAAAAAGGAGCAGATTAAAATATTTAGAGATAGAACTATAATCTTAATTGGATTTTCGGGTGGTTTTAGAAGAAATGAAATAGTTTCACTTGATTATGATGATTTGGATTTTGTTGAAGAAGGACTTAAGATAAATATAAAACGATCAAAAACCGACCAGTTTGGTGAAGGTTCTATAAAAGGCCTCCCCTACTTTGATAATTCTCAGTATTGTCCAGTAGTTTCATTGAAGAATTGGATAGATATAGCAAAAATTAATTCTGGTTCTTTATTTAGGAGATTTTCTAAAGGTTCAAGATTAACAGAAAAAAGATTAACAGATCAAACAGTAGCTTTACTCATTAAAGAATATTTAAAATTAGCTGGTATAGATAATAAAAATTATTCAGGTCACAGCTTAAGATCAGGTTTCGCTACTTCAGCAGCTGAATCTGGAGCAGAGGAGCGAAGTATAATGGCTATGACAGGGCATAAATCTTCAGAAATGGTAAGAAGATACATTAAAGAAGCAAACTTATTTAAAAATAATGCATTAAATAAGATTAAAATTTAGTTTTATTTGTCTAAGTTTAAATATTTCAAAGTATCATCATAACTTTTAATATTTAAAAAATTTTTATGATTATAATAGTAATCACTAAATTTTAATCTTTTAAAATTCTTACAGTTTAGATCAAGAATATTTTGGTTTTTATTCTTTCTTATTATGGCAACACCAAAATCAATTTTACTAGTAGTTATATCTAAATACGGATCACACCTCAATTCAACAATAGATTTCCAAACATCACCGTTCCAAGATCCTCTATATCTTGGTACAGCCTGATGCGCCAGACTTCTAGGAAGACAATCATGAACTAAAATAAACCCATCGTCATTTAGAATCTTTAAAGAATTCTTAATATCTTTAATAACTTGTTCATAATAATGAAGCCCGTCAATAAAAATTACATCATATTTATCGTTAGGATTTTTTAAGAAAAAAATATCGCTAGTAGAGCGAATTGTGCCACCACTAATTGGGTCTACACCTACCTTGTTTTTAATTCTTATTTTAGAAAATAGTTGGTCTTTATCACAACCAATTTCAAGATAATTTTCAAAATTGTATTTATTGATTATCATTTGAATCAAATCCCAACGATAAATATTTTTAGGAAAATCAAAAAATAGTTTTTTAGAAAATCTTTCTACAAATATAAAATGATATATCCTAAAAAAGAAAAGTTTAAAAAGGTTAAGATTTTCCATATTTTTTCTAAAAAATTAACTTATATATCATAGTTACATATAATAAAATTGATATTAATCTAAAAAAATTTTTTAAAGATTTTTTAAATCTTAAGATTAATAAATTAATTATAAATCTCTGTAAATAATCAATAAAATTTTTAGAAATAATTAAAATCAAATCAATTAATAAAACATTTTTTTTCAGGTAAATATATTCAGAAATTTTATGAATTATTGATAATTTATAACTTTGGAAAAATTTTTTTTTTGAAGAAGAGTTTTCTAAATGAATAACTTTAGCTGAGGGCACCTCAACTACAGTTTTGCCTTTTTTAATTATACGATCACATAAATCATTGTCCTCAAAGTACATGAAAAAGTCTTTATCAAATCCTCCTAATTCCAAGAAAAAATCTCTTCTCATAAACAGACAGCATCCAACTAGAAAATCACAGCACATATTATTTTCCGGAATATTATTTAAGGAATTGGAAAGCTTTCTCCCCTTTATTTTTTTGACATGAGAAATTGAGCCGTTGGTTCTTCTTTTCATATTAGAGTCATATAAAGAAGGTCCTATAACACCAATATCGTCATTATAATTTAAAAATTCAGAATAAAGAGTATTTATTAGCTGTTCGTTAAGAAGAATATCTGGATTTACAATTAAAATATAAGGAGTTTTAGATTTGTTGACACCTAAATTATTAGCTTTCCCGTAACCCAAATTTAAGTCAGGCGTAATTAACTTTATGTTTTTAAAATCATTAATAAGATGACTAAGTTTATTCGATTTTGAATTATCAATTATAATTGTGGGAAATTTTTTTAAAGTTTCTAAATTTTGAATAATCAATTTTTCACTTTCATAACTAACAATAATAATAGTAATATTTTTATAAAAACTCATATAGTTTTTAATAATTTTACCCATTGTTTAGAAATAATACTTAATCTAAATTTTTTTGAATGATTAAATGAATCTTTAATTAACTTATTTTTCTTATACTTATTTAATGATAATAGGTAAAAAATTTTATTTTCTAAATCATCAAAATTTTTTGCTATAATGCTATTATAGTTAGAAATTGAATATTTTTTTAAAGCAGTTTTTCCAAATGTAATAATGGGTAAACCACAAGAATTTGCCTCTAAAGCATTTAAGCAGAATGTCTCATCGTATCCGAGACATATCATTGCTAATGAATTTAAATATGTACTTTTAAGTTTTGATTTAGAAACACGTCCGTAAAAAAAAATATTTTTAGATTTTAAAAATTTAAGTTCTGATTTTAGTTTTTTAGTATTAACACCAAAAATATATAATTTTAAAGATTTATCTCTTTGGTAAATTTTATTAACCCAAATTTCTACTAATTTACTTAATCCCCTATCCCGCTGAACTGACCAGACAAATATTTTTTTTCTATTAAAATTTAGTTTTTTTGTTATAAAAAAATCTGAAAGAAAATTTGAAATTACAAATCTTTTTTTAAATAAAAGTAAGCTATTAGTGATATTGCTAAGATAGTCACTTACAAAAACTACATAAGGTCTATGATAAATTATTGGAAAAAAATTTTTTTTTCTAATTGCTTTTTCAATTTGCAATTTATTATGAAGCCACAGAATTTTTTTTGATTTATTAAAATATGAATATAGAGACGTATCATTAGAAGAAACAATTGTATCAAACGAATAATTCTTAGCATTTTTTTTTAATTCGTTGATAGGTATATTGACAATCTTATCTTTAATTAATTTTTTTTTACAATTTGTTGCTAGTGTAATATTAAAATTTTGTTTACTTAAGGTCTTTGCTAATTCTATATTTAAAGATTCTACGCCACCTAATTTTTTAAGATTATTTGATTTCAAACTAAAATTTGAAGGACAGCTAAGCAATATATTCATTTAATTAAATAGTTTGATATAAAATAGTGTTAATTTAACTTTTAATAAATCTAAATAATAATTAATGTTTTTGTTTGGTTCTTTTAACGAACCCTCAAACTTAGTGTCAGATCTTAAATAGTGTTTTTTAAAAAATCTAATATTTATCCCCCATTTTTTTAAAAAGATTTTGTTTCCTTTATTTCCAGTATCAGTGATTGAAAAAAATTTTTTTTCTTTTTGACGTGTAACAACTGAACCAAAATGATAAACTCTAGATTTACTAACACCTTTAAATATTCTAACTCCCAGTTTCCATAATTTCATATTTAAATCAGGGTCCGAACCTGTGCCGGGTGAAAATTCAACACTAAAGCCTCCTACTTTATTCCAAACCTCTTTATGAATAAGATGTGGTGCCCAAGTAGAACCTTGGAAATCATCACAATTAAGACCCATATAATTTTTCAACAATCTTAACTCATCAAAGGTTTTAGCAGTTTCACCAGCATAGAAATTTAAATGACCATTAAGTTTTGGATCACCATTTATCATCGTTCCCGACAAATAAAAAAGTTTAGTATTTAACTTGTTAACTTCTTCAATCAGATATTGATCCCAATTAGGACAAAAATACATATCATCATGAGCATAAAGTATTAGATCATAAATACTAATTGATGCAGCTTTATTGCAACCTACGCAGATACCATCATTGATTTTGGAATAAGAAAATTTATAATTATTCTTTTTTACATAATCAAGAGTTCCATCATTTCCCTCATTAACATGTAGAATTATTTCATTTGGTAATTTTGAATTTTTTTGAATACTTCCTAAAGCAAGTTTTAGATAATCTAAATTATTAAAAGTAGGAATTATTATAGATATCATTATTAATTTGTACTTTTTGGTACAAAGACCAAATCGTCATGAACCCAGTTAATTAATTTATAATTGTGTTTTGTCATAAAATTATAAATTTCTGAGGATATAATGTTATCAATTTTATTCATGTAATATTCTTTAATTTTAATATCTATAAATTCTAAAACAACTAATTCAGGTTTATATTTATTTATGTCGAAACCATTTAATACATTCATTTCATGACCCTCCACATCTATACTTAAATAGTTTATCTTTTGATTTTTGTATGGGCTATTTTCAATAATATCATTTAATGTACGAGTTCTTATTTTTCTAATTTCTTTAGCTTTTGCACCAGTTTCTTTTGATAAAGTATTAATAGCTGATCTATTATGAAAAAAATATAAATCTGTATCCTCATTTTTATCTGAAATTGCAGCATTTACATTAAAATCTTTTTTTCTAAAAAAATTAAATAAATCAATACTATTAAAATCTAAATCAATATTAATTCCAGTCCAACCCCTTTTATAAAGTCTATAAGTATTATTATTTAAGAAAGGTTGATGACAACCAATATCAATGTAAATGCCATACTCTTTTTTTTTGAAAAAATCATCAGCCAACATGTCTAGGCCCCAATTCGAATAAAAAGTTTTTTGTTTAAGAATTTTTCTAGTTTTAAAATACTGATAGATAAAATAAAATATTTTAAAAAAATTAAATCCTTTTTTATACAAATACTTTTCTTTAAGACGTTCTTCTATCTTCATAAATTATTTTTAATTTCAGTAATAAAATTCTTAAAAGATAAACCATTAGCATCTTTATTTGATAGAATAGGTTTTATTTTAGGCCACTTGATACCAATATCAACATCGTTCCAATTTAAGGTTAATTCAGATTTTGCATTTCTATAGTTCGTGCAGTTGTAAGAAATTATATTTTCTTTCTCTAAAGCAAGAAAACCGTGTGCAAAGCCTTCAGGAATATAAATGCTTTTACAATTGGTGTCGCTAAGTATTAAAGAATAATATTGTCCAAATGTTTTTGATTTAACTCTTAAGTCAACCATAACATCAAAAATTTTACCTTTTATTACAGATAGGTATTTTCCTTGAGAATTTATAGTTTGTATATGTAGACCTCTTAAAACATTTTTTTTAGATTTAGAAATAATTTGAAATCTAAATTTTTTCTTTATAATTTTTTCTAAATAAAGTTCTCGTAAATATCCCCTTTTATCTTTATGTAATTCACCTTCTATAACAAGCAAATCTTTAAATCTATTTTTAATAACTTTCATTAAATTATTATCTTTCCCACACGAAACTATTTTTACTTTTTATATCTAATGTTTTAAATAAAATAAAATCAGCAACTAAAGTTGAATTTATATATCTTAAATAAAAATCCCTACCTTTTTTTGCTATTTTTTTTCTTTCTTTGTCGTCTTTCTTATATTTATTAATTTTAAAACTAAGGTCATCAATGTCTTGATAACTTATAAAGGTATTTTTAGGTAAAAAATCATTAAATTGAGTTTTTTTATTAATAAATGTAAGTAGTCCATTTCCAAATAGTTGAGCCACACGATCACTACTATAATATTTCGAAGCCGGACCTCTGCTTAAATTAAGCCCCATTGAAGAATTAGATATTTTTGATAAAAAATCGTCTCCCCAGATTGGCTGCACATTGTTCATACCATATAAATCAAATTTGATATCTTTGTTTTTATTAACAAGTTTATTTATAAAAATTTCCCTATCATCATTCTTACCTATTTTTAAGGAACCTCGATGTACTCCATGACTCATTGCAAAAAAAACATCATTATTACAATTCTTTTCATAATTTTTTAATGTTTCAAAAGAATGATCTGAAGGATTTGGAATAAAAAAAGAATTATTAATTTTATATTTTAATGTATTTGGGTCACTTGTCAAAAATGTTGCATCTAAATATTTTGCTTTATCCATAATTCTTTGATTATTTTTAAAGTAATCTGGTCCATTTTTTACTACAGGGTCTAAAAACCATTGGCATATTTTTAAGTTTTTATTTGAATCTTTTAATTCTTGTAAAGTATTATTTTCAACAGAGTCTGCATGACCTAAAATAATACAATCAGCTTTAAAATTTTTATATGTTTTAATAATTGAATTTTGTAAACTTTTTTTTCCACTAATATCATGTAAAGATTTATTTTTATTAATTATATCTCTATCACTTATAGCTAAAACATTATGACCTAATCTAACAAATCCATTTTGTAATCTTTTTCCTGTATTGTAATGTAAACGACCATTAAAACGTTGGTTAAAATTTGTTATATGAATAATTTTTAGCGGATATTTCTTTTTGATATAAAAATTTTTTATTTCTTTAGATATGAAAACTTTTCTTAAGTTATCAATAATATCAGAAACATATTTGTGAGTGTAAATAAAATTATTGTAATTTTCTTTTTGAATTTTTAACAATTTTTTTTTATCTTTAATAAGACTATCAATAATATTAAATAAACTGATGTGATTTAATCTTTTTAAAATTATTGCTGCACTACTTGTTTCAGGTAAACCACCTTTGTCACTGATTATAACAGCCGAACCTCTGCTAGCAGCTTCTAAGCTTGTTCTACCAAAAGGTTCCTCCCATCTAGAACACACCACAGAAATACTAATTTCTTTTAGATTATTTAATATAAATTTATTATTCTTAAAACCCAATATTTTTAAATTTTTGTGTTTAAATGATAATCTCTCTCTTGGTTCATCTCCAAAAACTTTAGCAAACCAATTAGGATATTTATCTAATATTTTAATTATAGCCTGACCAAATACATCATATCCCTTAGCTTTATTTAATTTTCCAACAAAAGATATTATATTTTTTTTATTTTTAAAATTAATCTTAGTTTTTGATGATGACTGAAAACAAACAGATGTTTTATTAAATAAATTTTTTTGGTTTGATAAACCAATAAAAAAACGTTTTTGTGACCATATACTATTAAAAATAATCTTATCAACATTATTTAGAAGAAATATTCGCTCCTTTATAGCTTTGGAACCATTCATTGTTAGAGGATCATTGTGAAAATATAAAAACAATTTATTTATATATTTTTGTTTAATTATTTTTATATAATTTGGTCTATTGTGAACTTCTATAAGTTCTGTATTTAATTTCTTTTGAGCCTTAAGAAAAGTTTCAACATAAATTTTACTAGTACTTTGAAATATTTTTTTATTTAATTCTAAGTTAATATAATTTTTTGATAATCTTTTTTTTGATTGAGTGTTACCAAAAATAAGGATATCTTTGTTAAAATAACTTATCTTTGTAATATCGTTTACAAATAGTGATACCGCACCTGCATATTGAGGTGAATAATTTTCTTTGTAAGGCAATAATATAGAAATTTTCATTTATTATATTTTTCTAAAATTTCTTTTCTTAATACTTTATTGTGTTTTAATTTATATTCAAATGACATCGCTTCATTTTTACTTTTAAATTTTTTTTTATAAATTAATTTCCATTTGTAACCTTTAGTAGATTTTGCACCTTTATTGGAATTGTGTTTATTTAATCTTTTATCAATATCTATAGTATATCCAACATAACTCTTTTTAGTCCCTGGAGTGATAGATTTAAGCATATATGTAAAATAATACATGAGGATTATGGCGGTCCCTGGGGGAATCGAACCCCCCTTTGCAGGATGAAAACCAGCTGTCCTAACCGATAGACGAAGGGACCACGTTGTGATCTTTTATTTTAAAAGTTATTATTTATCAAGCGCAATTAAGCTATAAGATAAGGTCTCTAATAGTTAATTGAAGAGTTTTTTTATTATTCCAGATATTTTCATTGATTTGACCTATTACATTAATACTATTTTTATAACTCATTAAGTATTCACCAATCTTAGTGTTAATAGAATTAAATGATATTGATTTAATTGAATATCCTGTTTTTGATTTTAGTATTGAAGATATGTGCTTGTTATTTAATAAAGTAGGTTTAATTATTTTTAAGTTTTTTATAAGAAATGTTGGCACTGGATTTCCTGTCCCAAAAGGCTCTAATTTCCTTATATGTTCATAAAAATCTTTGTTAAATGCGAGTGATGAAATTTCTGATTCGTATGAGAAATTATTATGATTTACTGTATTAGATTTTAAAAAATCTTTTAATATGTAGTTTTCAAAATCTTTTAGGCTAGATTTATTCAGTGTAAATCCTGCAGCCATATTATGGCCACCACCTTTTAAAATTATTCCTTGATTTAGTGAATTTTTAATTACACACCCAATATTATAATTATAAACCGATCTTGCAGATCCCTTTAATAATTCATTAGACGTGGTTATAACAATAGCTGGCTTATTAAAATAATCTTTTAATCGTGCTGCAATAATTCCAATTAGACCTTCGTTAATATTTGGATTATAATATACAACTATTCCTTTATTTTCTTTTTCAATTTTTTGAAAATCAATTTCATTTAATATTAAAGTTTCAATTTCTTTTCTTTTATTATTCAATTTAATTAAGTGATTACACCTATCTTTGATAATTTGATCATTATTAGAAGATAATAATTCTGTAGCATATTTAGACTTACCTAATCTACCACCAGCATTCAATATGGGACCAATTAAATAACCTAGATCATTAATATTAATCTTATTTTTTTTATTATTTAATTCAAATAAAGTATTAAGAGGTAAATTTTTTGTGATATCAAAATTTTTGATCGTATTTAAAGCAATTAATCTATTAAGTTTTCTTAAAGGCATAACATCACAGACAGTAGCTAATAAAACATATATCAAATAATCAGAAATATTTATTTCACTTTTGATTTCCTTAATCAGTAAATCTAAAAAAAAATATGTAAGTGTTGTTGCACATAAATAGTCGTACTCTCTATAACCATTATCTTTTTTAGGATTTATAATTGAGTTTGCATTAGGAAAGGGTTTATTAATTTCGTGATGATCAATAATTAAAGACTTTATTTTATTTTCGTTCAAAAAATCTATCGCTTCGTTAGAAGTAGAACCACAATCCACCATTATAATTAATTTCGGCTTTTCCAAGATCAGTTTTTGGAATAATTTTTTGGTAGCACCATAACCATCTTTTTCCCTGTCAGGTATATAGTAAAAAAAAGGATGATTTTTATCTTCTAAAAACTTAACAAATAATGATGTAGCAGCGGACCCATCCACATCATAATCCCCTAAAATGCAAATTTTGTCATTATTATTGATAGAATTTACAACAAGATTAATAGATTGACTGAAATCTTTATTATTTAAAAAAACGTTGTTTAAATCTAAATCTGAAGTGATTGTTGCAATTTCATTATCTTCAAATTTTCTTGAAATAATCAGCCTAGATAAAATATCACTAAAATTAAAATCTTGTTTTATTTTATCAACTAAGTTTTGATTAATTTTTTTTTGTTCCCACTTCTTACCTGAAACAGAAATCATTTTTCGATAAGATTTGTTCTTTTTATCGTTTCTTTAAATTTTAAACTTTTATGTGTAACCAATGTTTCGGTTGTATATTTGTTATTATCAATTTTTACACCAGCTAACATCTCACTTGTAGTAATTCCTGTTGAACAAAATATAGAGTCTCCTCTTATAATTTCATTTAATTCGTATTTTTTATTTAAATCAGTTATTCCCATTTTGTTTGCATCTTTAATATCCTTGTCGTTATCAAATATAAATCTGCCTTGAAAATGACAATCAAAAGCGTCAAGAGCTGATGCTGCTAAAACTCCTTCTGGACCACCGCCAATACCCAAAAATATATCAACATTATATTTTGGATTTGTCACATACAATGCACCAAGTACGTCACCATCTGTAATTAATTTAATATTAATACTTAGTTGCTGTAATTCATCAATTATTTTTTTGTGTCTTGGTCTGTCCATTACACATGCTGTCAGTGATGAAATATCTTTGTTTAGAAAGTCTGCAAGATTTGTAAGGTTCTTCTTTAATGGAAAATCTAAATCAACCAATCCTTTTTCAATTGGTCCAGTTGCAATTTTATCCATATAAGTTTCTGGTGCATTAAATAGATTTCCTTTTTCGGCAATCGCAATAACAGATGTTGCTCCAGGTAAATTATTTGCTGCAAAATTTGTTCCTTCTAAAGGATCAACAGCAATATCAAAATAAGGTCCATTTTTATTTCCAAGTTTTTCACCTGTATAAAGCATGGGTGCCTCATCGAGTGAACCTTCACCAATAACCACTTCACCATTCATATCTATTTTATTTAATTCTGATCGCATTGCGTCAACAGCTGCTTGATCTGCTGCAATCTTATCTTTTTTTCCAACTAAATATGAAGAGGCAAATGCTGCTTTTTCAGAAACTTTTAAAATTTGATCAACATATTTTTTATCAATAGCCATTAATCTTTTTGAGTAATTGATTCAGTAGCATTGATCTTAGATTCAAATTCTTTTAACCTTTTATAAACACTGGCTAACTCTATGATAGTAGGCCATGATCTAAAGATATATTGCATAGACCCCTCTACTCTTCCAAAAGCTCTTATAATTTGCTGCATTACCCCTAATGTCACAACGCCTGCTACTATTGCTGGAGCTAAAAAAACATAAGCAGATAGAACATTAGCTTGAAGATAAGTTATACGACCTAGATTAAAATAAAAATATCTTAAGTAAGACTTAAAATGAATCTTTCTTACATCATTAAATAATTCATCTAAATTCTTTGGTCTTACTGTTATATCATCTTCAGCTATAACAAGTAATTTTCTGTAAGAAGCTTCATTCTTTTGAAGATCATACTCAACACCAACTAATCTTAAAATTGAACCTAATACAATTAAGAAAAGAGTTCCGCCTACAGTCCATATAAATGCACCTGTCACTAAACCATAATTCCAATCCCCAAAGAATAAAATAGGTATTCCAACACTTAAACCAAATAATATAGGTGTGAACTCAACAAGCATCATTATTGCTTCTATAAAGCTAGTACCAAGTCCCTCCATAATTCTTGAAAACTTTATTGTGTCTTCTTGAACCCTTTGTGAAGCACCTTCAATAGTTCGAGCCTTATCATAGACACTGTGATACCAATCAATCATTGCAGTTCTCCATCTGAATAAATAATGTGAGGTAAAGAAAGCAACAACCGTAGCCAAAGCCACATAAAGACCTGCTAATGTAATAAATGATAACAAACTTGCCCAGTACTCTCCAATTGTAATTGAGTTTGGTGCTGCTAAGGCTTTTTGTATCATGTCATAGAATTGACCAAACCATTCATTTATTTTAACGTCAATTTGTACCTGAATCCAAAGCGATGAAAGAATAATAAATGAACCAACCCATGACCATAATCGCCATTCTTTTTGAGTAAAAAATTTAAACATTATTATTTTAAAAAATTATCTGCGTAAGATTTTTTAACAGTTTTTCTTTTTTGAGGTTCAATGATTTCAAAATCAATCTTATTCTTTTTTGCATATTCTATTGCTAATTCTTTAGAAGAAAACTCTAAATTTAATTCTGAGAGAGTATTGGAATTAGTTTCCCAACCCATTAAAGGATTAATTCCTGTATCTTCAGTTTCAAATTCAATTAACCATTTGTCAGATTTACCCAAACCAGACTGCATTGAATTTTTAGTGGGTATATAAATTTTTGCTTTTTTCATAAAATGGTCGGGGCGGCAGGATTTGAACCTGCGACCCTCTGGTCCCAAACCAGATGCGCTACCAGGCTGCGCTACGCCCCGATTG
>Ga0233439_10004638_pt1 | contig 13155 bp, 1 predicted proteins | sample SI_123_September_6_FD_182713 | JGI IMG/M metagenome (GOLD analysis project Ga0233439, IMG submission 182713) | Seawater microbial communities from Saanich Inlet, British Columbia, Canada - SI_123_September2016_100_MG | ecosystem: Environmental > Aquatic > Marine > Inlet | place: Canada: British... | reverse complement strand
ATAAATCATTTGCTAAAACTTTTTGATTTCTATATTTTGGAGAACAATTTTTTTCACCATCGCATGTTTCATCTCCGCATATGCAGATAGTTTGACTTTTTTCAACGAAATTAGTCTCAACGTATCTTCTTAAATCGCATACCTCCAAGAATCTTGACTCAAACTGCGAGCCAATATGGCTTATGGAGTATCTGTTGGATTTAAATGGAACATTTGATAAATTACTATTATCTGCAAGCATATTAGTCGTAGTTCCACTTGCAACTTCTAAGTTAAAATTATTCGATCCTAAAAATTTTACCTCAGATCCGCCCTCATCTGTAACCCCCAAGCTCACTGCCGTTCCGCTGCTATCTACTGATTTTGACTTAACAATATACAGGCCACCGTCTGCTGTATCATCCGGAATAAAGACAGCATCACCAACTCTTATTGACAAAGCTTTATTTGGGTCATCAACTGTAAACTCTACAATGTTTGTCTCTGCAGTTACTGAGCCACTATTATTCGTATCAATAAAAATCGACGGAAAATCATTTTTTTGATGTATATTTTCTAATTTTAACCTTAAAATTTTAAACGATTTTTCTACCGAAAAGTTGACAAATCCCTCAACAGCGTCTTCGAGTAGCTCTATATCTTTCCCGTCAATCGTTCCATCGCCATTGAGATCTGCCTTTAGCATATCCAATATGCTTAAATCTCCAGATAATATTGAGCGCTCTGTAGTTTTTGCATTTGTTGTATTTCCAACAATTTTTAATAAACTTAGTATATCACTACTTTCATACTTTCCACTATTATTAAAATCGCCAACATTTAATATCTCACATTTTTTAGATATTATCCTATACTTAGAGTTACACTCACAGTCTAGATCAGGAATAAAGATCCTATTTATTAAATTTGAATCAAGCATTTCTTTGCTTGGATTCAATATAATCACTTCATCTCTCTGAACAAACCCCGGCAGATTTATTTCGCCAGTTATTTTCTGTGCTTCTCTAACATTTTTGTCCTCTACGTTCGCAAGAACAATCGGAGCATGATCATAACCATCTATACTTGATACCGCCTTTATTTCAGCAGCATCTCCAATCCTTGAGAATATAAAATTTCCAGTCCTAGGGTGCGTGCTAGGCTCAGAAAACTGGTCCACTCTATCGATAATGATTAAATTCTCTGCATTTGGAGTAATATCTTTTAGCGATATAAATCTTTCAAAACTTGGTATTCTCGTGCCTCCAACAAATTCTTCGGTCTTTGAAAGAGACATTTCAAATCCATCAACAGAATAGGCAGATCCATCCGTAACTTCAATTATATCAGCCAAAACCCTATACCATAATGAGGAGTATCTATCGTCAACATATCTCTTATTGGCAGAGTCATATTCTACAAATCTTGACTCTTGTTTTGAGTATTTCTCAACAATATTAAGCTCTTGTCCGTTATCAATCTTTCTAAGAGTCTTGTCGTATCCTTTTTCAAGGATGACCGTACCTATTGAGCTATCCCCTCGCCTAGATATCATTATTGAGTAATATTTATCCGGCTTTATTAATCCTCCTATATTTTTGTCAGCAACCAAAGTGTTTGAAAAGTTAAAATTTACAATTTGAGGTCGGTCGCTCAATATATGGCCAAGATTATCAAGATCCAACATGTCGTAAGATACTTCGACAAGCGGGTCGCCATCGGGGTCAAAATCAATTAAATTCTCTGGAATGATATCAGTTATACATTGAACTTCTGTTGATAATTCATGAATCGCCACTACAATCTCGCCTGAGAATCTAAATTCATCTCCAGCAGGTGCGCTCAAGTCTTTTTTAACTGATAATAATAAGTCCAAGCCCTGTATGTTATCTGACTTAGATAAAAACTTTTGACCATAAGCAGTTGAGGGCTTTCCATTCGGCAGTAATTTTAATTGTTCTTTTGCGCTAAGCTCAATATATACTGATGAAGAATCATTATTCATTCCTATTAACGAATCTATCTCATCCAGTATCAAATTAGCAGGATCAGAGCTAATAAAATTAGAAAGTTCAAAATTTGGAGACTGAACTTGACTCGATAGAGTCTTCTGAGGGAAAACTGATAATGGGCTAGACTCTTTTATCTCTAAGTAGCCGTTATCTCCAATTAGATTTGAGCTTTCAATATACGAATCGTTTTCTGTACGACCAGTACCGCCCGAGAAGTTGTTTAAAATAATTCCAAATATTTCAGTATAATAAAAATCTGTTATTTGAGATCCGTTTTCTTTGAAGTTAATTATTTCAAATACTATCTCTCCGCTCTTGCTGACTCCATTTGGGGTCCTTCCTGCTATCAGAACTGTTGGGAAGATTCTGCCTTGGACATCTACGTCTCTTATCTCTAGCTCGATTCTATTCCCATCTATAGCGTCACTTGGCTGAAGGTCTAGGCGTACTGGTGCGCCATCATATCTTCCATTCCTAACTAAGTCTTCGGACGAATTACCTTTATCAGAATACTTTCCTGGAGACGATGTATTTAGCAGCACCCTGCTGCTAAACAACCTGTCTCTTATAATTCCATTCCCATGAAAATCTTTTACAATACTGGACGTAGCAGCGCGATTATAGATCTGCTCTTCATCTAAATCTTTTTCAACGATTCTTTGTCCATCAAAAAAATTAACTCTTGGGGTAATTGTCTTCTTTGACTTTCCCATTAACAATCTCCTGAATAAATATACTCATCGATAATATCTTGAATATTAATAGGGTACTAGCACTTACCATCTGGAAAAATTACCAAGCAGTTTGAGTGCGCGGGCTTTAGCCTTTCGGCTAGCTCAACAATTAAATCCTCTACCTCTTCACTTTGTATTTTACCAAAACTATCTATAATATTTAGATCAAATTCAAATATACCATTTTTTGCATCAGTTATTGATGCAAGATTAATATCTTTTTTAATTTCTTTATTAAAATCAATCAAAGTTGTCGTTAAGTCATCGCTAATAACTGGTAGAGCAGAGTTAAGATTGCTAGAGTAATTATTGTCAAAAAATAAACCAAATGCATCAGACTTAAATCTTCTAGCTTCCCTACTGAATCGAATATTATCAATTCTTGCCATTGCAGTCTGCATCCCGATATTATCGGACCCAATCGATATAGCTCTGAAATCATCAGATAAGTTTATTTTGTAAGAAATATTATTTGCAGCATGTTTATCGCCTCTTCTTTGCCCAAACACAGTCCCGTCACCAAATGAAATATCTTGCTCACCATAAGTTACCGCCCCACTTTCTTCACCGTCGACGAAAAGTCTCATCATATCTTGGTTTGAGTTGGTCTTATAAGTGCAGCATATTCTATGCCACGTATTCTTTTCCCATGCAATCTTGGATTTTATTGAATAAGTTTTTTTATCTGATTTTATTGAGAATACTAAATTATTTTTACTATCCTTATATATAGAAACTCTATTTCCATTTGATTCCACTGGGATATAAGATACGATAACATCGATATTACTTCCAGGTAGGGCATCTTTTGTGCTTATAGTTCTTCCGTCTGGCGAAAGAGTATATCCGGTAGAAAAATCTTTACTAACACCAGAGCCGCCCTCAAGCTTACCTGTTATCTTGCTTCGACTTATTTCGTCGAAAAATATACTATCTATTTCCTCTTTTTTGTAAAAATCATCCATTTCAGACTTTCTGCTTATAAGATGAATCCCTATAATTTCTTTTGCGGTCGTAGGCAAAATAATTTTTGTTGGAGAAGTAGATTTAATTCTAGTTTTTGATACGGAAAATATATCAACATAATATCTATCTTCATAATCTCTGCCTGATCCGAGCAGAGGGCTTATCCAAAATTCAATCGTCCCTTCATCTTTTCGAAATATTGATTTTGAATTATCAATTATATATGGTGATCCACCAAAAAATCTTGCTGAAGAGCCAAAGTTATTATTAACACTATTTCTGCTGTAATTAACCTTGCTGTCATGATAGTTGTGAATCGCCCTATTTCTTATAGGGCCACTGGATGTTCGATGAGACTCCACAAAGACTTTCCTCGCTAAGTCTCTTCCAATCCCCATATTGCTCATTGCATATACAAATTCTTCTTCATTATTTATTTTTTCAAGCAATATTTCACGCTGACTAGCAGTAAGCTTGAATTTATTATTTGTCTTAGAGTTTAAGAATACTTTAGACCGAAGCCTTCTTGACTGCTCTCTTATTGGATTATGAAAATCTATCAATGTAAGAGTTTGCTCATCTGGGCAGCTCGGATGTGTCTTGTTAAAATCAGAAGTAATACTTAAGTGATTTCCAGAAGAACTATCAGTTGGGCGAGCATCACTTAGCATTTCGGATAAAATTTTAAACTCATCTATTATTCCTCCCCAAGAATTCCCTTTGTTTGAGTCGGTCCCTATATGAATCCTTTTTCCGATAGCCTTTAGCTCAACACTTAAGTAAGCCGGATAGTCAACGGTATACCTTCCAGGGGTTAGCTCAAACGGTATAGACCCAGATGAGCCATGTGTTCCGAATATAAAAGCCCCACTTTCATAAGATAATATTTCTGCAGATTCACCATTATTATCTGAAGTAGTTATTGAATTTGTCTCTATGATTTTAATTGTGCAAATTTCATAATTTTCATCAGCTATATACAAGGATCCAGTTATTCTATCAACTTTTTTAAATAATTTTGTTGATTTTATTACTCCATTTCCCCGTAGTGAAAAGCTTTCATAATTTGTTCCATCGATAGTTTCTCCATAGATTACTATCTTATTACTTTGATTGAACATTATATTATCTGAATCTATTTCTATATCTATAAATCTTCCAAGATTTTTCTTATAAATCTGAACGCTATCAGAAGACATGATTCCAAAATTTTCTTCTTCACTAACTATCTCGTCAAATTCTACTTTAACTCTGGACCCAACGACTTCTATTTCGCTATATAAAGGTATGAATCTATCTTTAATAATTTTTTTAATCTTTACATCCAATAGCTCTGTTGGCTCAGACCCATTTATAAATAAAACACTATTCCCACTAAATATATTTTCAGAACCAACCATCAGATCTCCAGCCCGCCCTATCTTCGGCGCTCTATATGATGATCCGCCCAGATTGACTTGGTTTTTTATTCTGGAGTAAATTAAGCCAAATGTTTCTATATAGATATTTGAATCAGAATAATCTATCGAACTTATATACTTACATGTATCTAAATCTTTTTTAATAAATTCAATAACTCTCGTATCAAGATTAACTCTATACGACGGGTTTTTACCAGTCCTCTTTTCAACAATTTTTACCTTGCCATCAACCACCGAATACAGTACGCCACCTAGCTCTTCCGTTTCGCCGCCGTCTCTCTCTCTGTATATTGCAAATTTACCACTCCTGAGGTCCGTTAGAATCGAGCTGCTTATTCCTGAAACCGGCGGGAAAGAAAATATAATATCTGATGCTGAAGTATTAAATATAAATGGAGTCATTTTATCCCCGGAAGCAAGAAGCGCAGACCCTCCAGAAACTCCCGATACTATTAGCTCCTCACCAATCAGCGTTGGAGCTATAATTGAGCTGGAAATAATTACAGACCTACCTATAAAGCTATCGTCAAATGAATGGTCCTCACTCATAAATAGTGACTGACCAGCAACAACTGTTCCCTTGCCTATTTCTTCCGAAAAGTCTATTCTGCCAACAGAAAAGTTGTGCAGAACCTCCCTGCTAATATCCGAAAACTTATTATTTACAGAAACTGGTATTGCTCCGCCAAATTTAAACAAGTTAGGAGACTCAAGTCCATCAATAAATAAATGCATTTCATCCATCTCATACGGAGTATTTAACTTCCAACTTGCTGAAATATGATGAAGCTCTCCAGGCTGAAAATGCTTTATGCTAGTGGCAATATTGAACATTTGAGGAGCATTATTTTTCGGATAGCTATATATTCTAAAGTTCAAGAATCCCTTGCCATCCTTGAATACAGATAATCTTCCAGCCTTATCCTCTTCTCCAGTATCCATTAGAAATCTTAATCTATCTGAACTAAAGCGAATCTCTGCTATTCCATTTTTAGAAATTATTTCTTCAAAATAGCCATCTGAGTATCCATCTGAGTATCCATCTAAATAACCATCTGAGTATCCATCTACAAAAATAGGTGATGGCATTTTTAGTAAAAATTCAATCTTCTTATCAGTATCAATTACGGCTCCAATATTTGAATTATCAGAAATATTTGAATTTTCTAAACCAATATACCTTATAAAATCTATATCTAAAGACGTATTATCATTTTTCTTATGAAAATTACTTGAATCTATATATTCTGCGTCCAATACATGCACCTTTACAGCGCTCGTTATATTCGGCTCGGATGTAGATAACTCATTCATATCCAATCTGCTTATAATCTCGCTATCAACACCGAACTTTATTACATCTGAATACTCACTCTTTGAAATGAAATATTCATGAAACTCTCCATCTCTCCATTCATTTTTAATTATATCCAATATTTCACCCGAATTAACATCAGTAATAATTAACAAATCTGAATTATTAGAGCTAATTCCAAGAGTTATTTTTATATTTATATTTTTATTTTTAAAATGAATCGGAGTTATTCCAGAAAATCTACCAGAAACCATTCCGTCAAAGGTTGTGACACTATCAAGATCTGGCGAATAATCAATGTCAGACACTCTCGCTGATACAGTATAATTAAAATCACTTTCTGAGCATGATATTGGAGATGTAATTAAATTCCCCAAGTTATTTGGCGACCTATAGGACTCCATCCTATATACGCCTCCGGATTCTGAGGTTTTGAAGTCACCAATTTTATTCCATTTTAATGATTCATTTTCTGATCCACCAGATATTACATTTGCAGCTTCTATTTCAGACTTAACCATGTTTCTCCAACCATGATCTTCAAGCAATCCTCTTCCGCAATATCTATATTCTGAATTGCAGCTGGAGTTATCTTCGCAATTTTCATTGTCAATTATTAACATTTTTTCTACTGATGAAAATTCACCATCAGTGATTATTCTTCCAGAGAAAGAATATATAGACTCAACACTTGAATAGATATTTTCATAAGAATTATTTGATGGGATCGGACGATAGACTCCATTTGGCATAATGCTTGGAATATAATCTTCAGTAAGAATTTCCAGTAATTTTGGATCTATATTTTTTAAATCTTGATAATTATCAATATTCCATTCTTCAGAATAATCCTCAAGATTCATATTAAGCTTTGACAGCATCCCTAGGAGAAAATATTTTTTTATTTGACACCCATAAGAGCAGGCCTTATTATTATTGTAATACCATGCGTTTTCAGAGTAATTATCTGGAGAGATAACAAAATATCCATCACGCGCATGATTCATGCTTGAGGCTATATCGCTGCCAACTTCTAGTCCAAACTTTTCCGGATAAGAGTAAGAAAGCCCTACCTCAATTATAAATTGGAATAATTGTTCAAAAGTATTTTTGCCTAAATTATTAGAAAAAATATTCCTTCCATATGCATATCCTTTGTCCTCCCATATGAATGAGTTATAAGAACTCAAATCACCAGAGTCTTTAGATAGAATTATGTGCCCGCCTCTTCCAACTATATTATCCAGAACAAGCTGATCGCCTGGAGTTCCGCTGGAGTTATTATCAATAATTTGAGCCAATACGCTTGCTACATAATAATGGTCTTCTTCAGAAATAGCGCTTGTTGCAAAGACGGGTATCCCGAAAACATCTATATATTTTTCAAAACCTGCAGTTTTAAAGGGCAATAAATATTCTGGAATTTCATTTGCCCTCAAGACCTTTTCTTCTATAACTGCAGATACTCCAATTGGCATCTCTTTCGTGTTATTCGCCCTAGCCTTCAATACCCATTGGCCAGAATCCTCACTAACAGGAGATTTGCATAGCTCATCAAAGCCTATAAAAACTCCCTCTGTATCACTATGGTTGTGAGGAATCCCAGATGACACATTCGGCATATCATCTTTATGAATCTTAAATGTTGACTTCTTAGGATTTCTCCCAGATCTTCCTATGTAAATATCACTTATAGAGAATCTGCTATGAATATTAGATTTTATATTTTTTACTTGAATTAAAGACTTACACTCCCTATCAAGAGTGCCTACGAACAGCCCTTCGTTTATCTCTCCTATCGAATCTACCTGCTCAGTATTGGAAAGAATGCGATCTACATTATCCATATTCATAGATTCGTAAAGATCATTAAATTTGCCTGCGTCTAATAGGCTTGAGTAAAAAAGTTTTATTTCTTTTTTCTTTCCATTGATAGAGCTCTTCATAAATATACTTGCTATATTTTCATTGGGATCTCGCGTGATTTTTAGCTGCAAAAAATCTGAAGAAAAGTCGACTATATATGGCCTCTTGTCATGCCCTAAGATCGATGAGCTATTATCTCCATTGTCAATTATTGAAATATTCTGAGTCAAGATCGAAATAAAACCAGTTGGAAGATAATTATCGAGCTTTGACGAATCAGATGAGGTAATATAACTCTTATTTTCTGGAAATCTATCTACAATAAATCCATACGGATCTTGTATTATCCTATTATATATCTGCCTTCCCGCCGCATCTACGAGGCCAACAACTCTATATATTGATCCTGAAGAATCCAGAACCCTAAATACTGATGGGCTATTATCAAATAATGATGCTGATTCAATTACTGCAGATAAATCAATTGAAGAATTAAATCCAATTATCATTCTTTGATTATTAAAAGTAGATAGGCTATCAATCGTATCAGCAAGAGAGCAATAACAGTTTTTGCTTGGATTATGCCTGTCGAAGTCGGGGATTGCTAGCCTTTTAATATCATCTTCTACTACTGGAATTTGAATTATATTTCCCAATGAATCTTTCGCTGGGTCTAGTGAAAATAATAATGCCAAAATCTTATTTTTATCACCAATCGATATTAGACCTGGACTGCAAAATTTATCTTCAATATTATCACCTGGGGCGCTAAAGCTACTAACCTTAAAGTCAATAGAGAAGTCAGATTTGTTAAACCTATTTAATTGACCATATTCTTTGGTCAACCCAAAAGCTCCAACCGCCTCCTCCTTGCCAAGGGCTCTGTGGTTAAATATCGATATTGAGTCACCAGAATCATCAGTGCCTCCGATCGCATCATTTGAGCTGAATATTTTATATCCGTTTTCAGAGTCAAAGACTGATATTTTTTTATTATAAAAATGTTTTTCATTATCTAGATTATCTATAGTTATGGATAAAGATGCGTCATTGCATAGGCCTCCCCAAAATGGCCGAACCCAAGCCGATGCAGTACCCTCCTCTATTGAGAGGTTCGAGCTGGATGGAATATCTAGAGTCGTATTATCATCAAAATTCAATCCAGAATCAAACCTTCCTCTTAAAAAATTTAAGTTCCCACTATAATTGTAGCTCTTATGATCAAGAGCATCCCTTCCAAGAATCCAGCTGCCGAAGAATGATTCATTTATTTCAGGATCGATTCCCGTAAAAGCCTCCCCAAGCCCTTTGAACGCAGGGATTGTTGGGCCAGAAGTAAACGCAGATATAGTACCCTTTAATGCTGACCTATAAACTTCTCGATCAACATTAAGGGACAGATTCTTAAAAAATGATATATCAGTTAACCTGCCGAAATTATCTCTAAGAGCCTCTCTGGATGCTCCATATTTATAAGATACATAATAATCTTGACCCTCAGCTAGTGCGCTAGACCTTGACCAGTCCAATTGATTATCACCATACTCATAGCTAATATATAGATCATCTTGAACATATGTATATGTTGTAAATATTTTTCCATATCTATAGTTTGATGCAATCTTGCTGCCGAAGTCGGGGATCAGCTTGCTTACAAGCGACAAACTAATGGCATCCCCCTCATTAATCTCTGAATTGCTAGGAATGAGTATTCTAACTTTATCTGCACTAATTTTAACATCTGCAATTACCGAAACCGCGCAATTCCCTATTGAGAATTGATATCCCTCTGCTTTTACCAAGATTGTTGAAAGCAACTGGTTTGATGCGATAATATTAAATACATTCTCATCACTATCTACTACAACGTCACTATCTGGGTCTATCGAGCCAATATCTGTTCCCGAGCTAACCCCGAGCAAAACTCCTTCATTTGTAAGAGTTTTCGATACTACGTTTATCTCTATTTTTTTAACCGTATTATTATTGTCGAGCAAAGGTTGATTGTTTTTTTGCCTAATTGCGGAATAAATTAACTTTATATCTTTTTCAAGTATTAATATTTCTAAATTATCATCTTTATTTTTAGAAAATCTTCTTGTTATATTCTTCTTCAGGTCAAGAATATTATCTTCCGACCTCATATAGGAAGAATCATAAAGGTTGCCACCGCCCTTTGCCGCACTTACAGCCAGCTCTTCGGGCCCAAGCTCTACATGTCTATTTGATCTTTTTTTATCATTTAGATTTTCGCCAAGTATATCAGATAATTTATAAACTCCTTCAATAGCAAATATTTTATTTGGCATTGCAACAGTATAATCTTCTAAGATACGAAGCGTATCAACTTCTAAGTTATTATTATTAAAAGTTTTTTCACTCAAAGTGCAGAGCGAACTCTCTAAGTCAAGCAGCTGAATAAAGTCTTTGTCAAACTTTATATCTCTATATACCGTGCCCATATCGCTGGCGCTATCTGATGGACGACCTTTTTTTGAAACTTCTTTTATGTCCAATATATTCTTGTATTTAGAATCTATTTTTCCACAAGAATAACTTGCGGAGCCAATATCATCAATGGTTTTTTTAGAGCCAACTGCTACATAAATTATTCCCAAACCATAATTTACAGAATAATCTCCAACTCTTCTTAATTTCGAAATATTTTGATCCAAACTAAATTCTTCGGAAAAGAACCTTTCTCTTATAAAGGTTTTTGTATCAGGAAGAACAAGAGAGGAGTTTATATAGGAGCCGGTGGAATCCGATGATCTACTTAAAATATTTGAGTTATTTAGCTTAATTGAAAAGCCTTTTGTTCCAATAATTATATCTGCGCCCCTTATTGGTAAAATTGCACTAGAGCTAATTCCAATCGAATTAACTAGGCCCTCGCCATCCGGTTCTCCAAAAAATTTTATTTGAGTATCCTGAGCTAATGTTTCACTTTGAATAAAATAATCTAATGAATTTAAGTCAATTAACTCAGAAGGAATGCCGGGAGAGAAGTATATGGCGTTATTTGATAATCTAGATGTAATTTTGGCAGAAAAAACTGGACATATAAAACTGGAATATGCAGAAAGTAATTCGGGACCAGCCCTTAAAAAGTTTGCCGCTTCCGAGTTTGATTCCAATACTTTTGGAGCAGATACTCCAGAGAAATAAATTTCTGAATCAGAAAAATATGTTGCAGGATATATTTCTCCCGTTGTCTGATTATATATTCTATATACCTTAGTAATCGGTGTATTTTTTACCTTTATTGAAAATGAAGATGTATAATTGTTCTCAACGTGCTCATTGGTCGACTCTATGTGTAGTAAGCTTTCAAAATCAGAGCCTTCTACAAATACTTTCTCGTACTTGAAATTAATCTTTATCTTTCTATCGCTGAACTCTCTTGTTCTGCCTGGGTATATATCATTATTATCGACATAATAATCAATATTATTTTCAAAAATATTCTTATAACTATACTTTGCCTTTATATTTTTTCTTCCAGTTCCAAGTTTATTATTATCTACGCCATAAACATGGACCTCACCAGTACTATAGTTTATTGAATACTCTCCTGGGTTCGATGGTAATCGCGAGCTATTAAATCTCAGCTCCTTACTAAGTTCATTCAGGTTATCTTCGTTGCTAAAAAATGAAACTCCAGATATCTCAGGTACTAATCCAGATGCATTAATTATTGGGGCATGGTCTAGAAAAAATCTTGTTGAGTTTGGAGGTAATGATTCTCCGCTGATGTATTCTTCAGAAAATGCCTCAATAGAATCTCTTGATATTAATTCACCAAGATCTTTACATATATATGAGGCTATGATTGTATCATCTTTTTTCGGCCTAGATAAATTTCCAAACTCAGACAATAATATTTGATTTGGCTCCAAGAAGTAAGCATCTAAAGAGTTATCTGGATCATACTTGCTATTAAGAATTGAGTATTTATGCTTTTTTATGTCATAAGTACTTCCAATATTGCCATCGCAATCCTCTACTTCCCCATTTCTTATGACTCTCAAGCTAATAAGCTGAATAATATTGCTTTTGGAGAATGAAATTAAAAAATCGTCTACACCATTTTCCTCTGAGTTTAAGGATATTTCCTCATCAATTACAATGCGCTGGTTTAAAGCTACGGGGTGATTTGGCATTTTATTTTGAGCGCTAGTAATGCTATTATCATTTAAATCAATAGTTTTATATAAAAGAAGATCTCCTGGAGGATTTGAGGCTACCCGGCTAAGCTCAAACGCTCCTTCATTCGCAAGTCTATCATAAGCTCCAGACCCCCTGGTTCTTAGCTCGCCTTCTGTATCTAAAGATATATAGTTATCACTAAGAACTTCTCCAATATGCTTTTGCGCTCGAAATAATTCTTCAGATTGAACATCGATTGTCTTTTTAATCAATGTATTATCAAGGTCATATACATTTGGAATATTTCTATATATATTATCCCTAATTGGATTCGCTTCTTCTGACCCTACAAAGAATATCTCTCTTGAGTCTTCATCATTAACAAGTGTCTCACCAATCTCGCTTATAAATGGTCTCTCGCTTGAGGACAGCATTTTTAGCAAATAAAAGCTATTTGCGACCTGAGGCCTTGTTCTTAGCGTTACAACCTCTTCGGAAATACTAGCGCCTAATATTTCTAAATTATTTATGTTTCCACTCAGTGACTCTATCTCAAAGTTTTCTTTTGAAATATTTTCAATTAATTTAGAGGAAAATACAATGCTTAACTCCGTACTAGAGGGAACAAAGAAGCTGACTGGTCTTAATAATGCCATTTTTTAATTTATCCTAAAATCTTCTCTTGAAACTCTATCAAGCTGAACAATCCCTGG
>Ga0233439_10004635_pt1 | contig 13163 bp, 9 predicted proteins | sample SI_123_September_6_FD_182713 | JGI IMG/M metagenome (GOLD analysis project Ga0233439, IMG submission 182713) | Seawater microbial communities from Saanich Inlet, British Columbia, Canada - SI_123_September2016_100_MG | ecosystem: Environmental > Aquatic > Marine > Inlet | place: Canada: British... | reverse complement strand
GGGTGAATATCGCCGGCGGCACCTTGTATGTACAAAGCGACTGTGCCGGTAGATTGTTCCTCAATCTCAGCTGACATTTCTCCAGCGAAATCTCCCGACCATTCGAGATATTGACCGCCATCGGCAACTCCGTGACAGGCGAAGTTCACAAGATGAGCAATCGTATTGCCTTGATCGTCATCGATCTTCATCACACCTAGCTCGGTATCGACGGGCTTTTCCGGGTACTGCCGATTCACCGTCCAGTTATCGAACGAGCCTAGGCCGGAACCGACACTCACTGGAACTGCCTGATTGGCTGCGTTGAACACGCAACCTGCCACTTGATCGGCAAGCCATGTGGTCCACGTCATCCACTCGCTAGGAAGCGAAACGATCGTGTCGGGAGAAGTGTGATTGTGAGTGAAATTCAGCAGAACATTGTCGGCCGGAATTCCAGCGACCTGAAATATTCTTGCCTTGATCGCCTGAACCGTTTCAGACGTGAGTCCCGCAATTTCCAGAGATATGACGGCTATCGACATTCCTTCACGTTCGAACACTACTGAACGAGCGTGGATATCACGATGTATGCCTTTGGCGACTCCCTGTCGAAGTCCCCAGTTTCCCATTGGGTAGCCAACGGGTGGCGTTATTACGGTTCTCGCCGCACCTGCGTTGGTGCGGACTTCAGATGGATTTGCCAATTTGGATTATTCCCAGTTTTTGTATGTGCCGGGGCTAGTCTGGCGCGCCATCTGAATCTGTACACCATCAGGGTCGTAGCTGTTCGAGATAGTTCGACCCGACTGCTGGTTTTCAAATGGCTCGAATAGGAAATCTACTCCACCAAGGAACTCGATCTCTTTCTGAGCATCAGCCGGGTCGTCGACTAGGAACGAAAGGTGATCGATTCCTAGTTTTTGGCCTTCTTGCTGTTTGTGCAGTTCGATTCGGACGGGATTTTCATCGTCGCCATTCCAGAGGAAGACGGTCTCGCCATCATCAACTGTGCCTTCAGGACTCATACCGTACTTTCGGTAGTACTCGATCGACTTTGATAGGTCGCTGACGATGATGTCGATATGGTCGACTCCGAGGAACTTCATTACGGACTCCGTTTTGCCGCTAGGCCTGCACTTGATTCAAATCGAGGTGCGAGTCTATGCCTGCTGCTCGGCACGCGCCAACGGTGCTATGCTGCCGCCACACGGAATTAGTCGTATACATCGGCTTTGTTGGAGCCGCTCCCTTAGGAGGAGACAACGAAATGCATCTGCTTGAAGTGAATAACCCGGTTGCCATTCAGCGCGGCGTTCTAAACGCCATTAGCGCAAGTAATCGACCTGAATCTTTGGACAACAAAACCGTTGGCTTAATCTGGAGCGGCACACACGGTGGTGATATCGCTCTTAAACGGGCTGGCGAAATGCTTCAGGAGCGCTTCGACAATGTGAGCGTCAACTTTTACACAGGCGGGAACTATCCGACGCCACCAGCGATCGTCCAGCAGGCGGGGGAGGAATGTGACGTCATAATCGGCGCCACAGCCGACTGAGGGACCTGTGCGTCGTGGATGGTCCACGACATGATTGTGGTCGAAAAAATGGGCAAGCCCGGTGTTGCCATAGTTTCCGGCCGCTTCGAGAGCGACGCAGTTGCTAGCTCTCGCGCTTTTGGAATGCCCGACCTCCAATGGGTCGTTGTTCCACACATATATCGAAATCTCGATCCCGAAACCTGCCGTACTCAGACTGAAGACGCTATCGAAGATATTGTCGGCTCACTGACATCTTCAATTGAAGCCCGTGAACAGGCAGAGGCAACGGACACACGTCGATACGAGGGTGAAGATCGCCATGACTCGATTTTGAAGATGAACCAGGAGTTCATCAATGAAGATCTGGGGGATGGGCTATTCCTGCATCCCGCCACGGTCGAAGCGGTCGAAGAAATGTTGACTGGAACGAATCTGCCGCCGGATCACGTAGTGTGCGACATGCCTCCCGGCTTCGGAGTGGCAACCGTTGAGAAGATCGCAATCAATTCTGTGATGGCGGGAGCCAAACCTGAACATCTGCCAGTAGTTATCGCAGCTGTAAAAGCATTGTCGAAGCTAGGCGGGCAGGGCGGTAAGTCGTTGCTCATGTCGACCAGCCCACAGGCACCTTTGCTGATAGTGAATGGACCAGTTACGAAGAACCTAGGCTTAAACCCCGGTTCTGCACTTGGTCCTGGTCGTGACAATCAAGTGAACACGCTCATTGGTCGAGCGTTCGCGTTGTGCTTCCGAAATATCGGTCATTGGTACTTGAACAAGATGGACATGGACACCATCGGAACTTCTAGGAAGTTCATTCAGTGCATTGCCGAAAACGAAGACGCCAGCCCGTGGGATGGTTTTCACGTCGATCAGGGATTTAAGGCTAATGAGAGCACAGTAAGTGTGTTTGTGACTGATGGCGAACTCGATGTTCAGGATCAGGGTAATCACACTGCTGAAGGCTTGCTCAAGAATCTTGCCTACGGATCGACATTCGGGACGATGAGTTTGCAGAGCCCGCGTAGCGGTCAAGAGCGATTGATACTGATGCCACCCGACGTTGCACGTCCGGTTGGTTCTCAAGGCTTCACTAAGCAGGCTGCTCGTGAGTTCATCCACAAGCATGCCCGTGGCAGCGTCGGAAAGCTGATGCAGTACATGCCTCTCGAGGGCGAAGCCCGTGTTCACGATCACTGGAAATGGCTTGAGAACCTCAGCGAGGAGCAATTGCTCGAGATTACTGTGCCGATAATGAACGATGCAGACGATTGCTACATCCTCGTCGTCGGCGCCGATCGGGCGAAAACCGCTGTTTTTCCATCTGGACCTGCTCCAGTTACCGAAGGCATCGATCAGTACATGGCTTAGTTTTCGCTCGTAACTACGACCTAATACCAAAATGAAATGACCCGGATTGCGAATACTCGCAGCCGGGTCATTTTGCGTATGAAATACAAACATACTTTGCGGAATTCTCAGTACCGCACCGACGAATCCGCAATTCAATTAACGGATTCCCCGATTCGCAAACTCAATCACATACCCACAATGAACCTACTCGCAATACGTGAATCTGATTAGTTCGGTGTTTGTTAGCCGGGTTATAGGGTCAAGAGCTAATCACGTTTCGAGCCTATTTCGATTAAAGAGAGTTCTGGATGGGTCAGAATCCAATAGAGCCAGTTCCGTGGCAGCTACCCCAGAGCAGATCTGGTGGTGCTGTGATGCAAGGCGCCCCGGGTTCTAGCTGGCTCTCGCCTGCTCGAATACGTTCCAGCATGCGTGCCAAACTCATCGTTTTTGGCGCTGGTGCCTCGATACTCGCACTTTCTATAGTTGCGATCGTATCGTTCATCATTACCAAAGACGCGATTTCAGATTCAGTGATCAACGGTTTGGCCGCGATTGCTACGACTCAACACCAGCAGATCGATTCGATGTTTGATCATTACACCGATGATCTCGACGGAGTCGCGAGCGACACCCAAGTTCGTCAGTCTTTACGACACCTCATTGCAACCGACGATCACATTGATCGATTTGTGCTGAATCAGATACTCACTGACCGTGCAACGGTTGGTGAGATGGGCGAAGCTTTCGACGTACATGATCTCGATGGCCAGATACTGGCATCTTCCGAACCCGGGCACGTCGGCAAATCGACCTATGACCCGACTGAAGAAGGTTTCGTGATCGAAATTGGCGCTACTGAGGGAAATGCTTCTAGTTCGGACATTCGCCTTTCAGTGCCGATAGCGTTTGATGGCAGAACTATCGGATATGCAACGCTGCATCACGATTCCAGCGATTTGGTTCAGATTGTCACGCGTTATATCGGTCGTCGTGACACTGGTGAAACGCTGGTTGTTGCACACGATTCAAACGGTGAACTTCGATTTATTACACCGCTTCGATTCAACGACAACGGAGATTTTTATCGACCAATTGACACAACCGATTCTGATCGACTTGAAGTTCGGTCAATGTCAGCAGTTTCCAGAGTGGAAACTAATCTGTTCGACTACCGCGGCAAGCAGGTTTTTGGTGTGCACCATTACATCGAAAGCGGTGGAATCGGTTTAGTGGTGAAAATCGATGAAGCCGAGGCGCTGTCTCGATTGGACGGACTGGGCCGGGGCTTAGTGCTCACCATTCTTTTGGTGTCGTTAGTTATCGGCTCGGTAGCTATTTTTGTTGCCCGCCATCTAATCGATCCCATCTCTCAACTAACACTCGCTGCCGATAGATTCAGCAAGGGTGATCTAGATGCACGGGTAGGTGTGGTGTCGACTGATGAAATCGGGACGCTTGGTCATGCATTCAACAGCATGGCTGGAAGCATCAAATCAGCAAACACAGACCTGGAATCTAGAGTCCAAGATCGCACTGCCGATTTGCAGCGTTCTAATCAAGACCTTGAACAGTTCGCGTATGTAGCATCTCACGACCTTCAAGAGCCTCTCAGGATGGTTTCCAGCTACACCCAGCTACTTTCGAAAAGGTATACCGGGAAGCTCGATGAAGATGCCGACGAATTCATCGGATTCGCAGTAGATGGTGCAAAGCGGATGCAAGCGCTTATCAACGATTTGCTGACTTATTCACGCGCAGGTCGAACAGATGGCCGCTATATCGAGCACGACACACGCGAAATTGTTGAAGAAGCTGTCGTCAACTTAGGGACACGGATTGAAAATTCAGACGCTGAACTTCGAATCGGGGATCTTCCAAAACTGGTAGCCGATCGCCAACAGCTGGTGAGCATATTCCAGAATTTATTGAGCAATTCGATCAAGTACCGTTCACCTGCCCGAAACCCGATAGTCGAAATGTCATCCGAACGAATCGACGGTGCATGGCGATTCTCGATCAAAGACAACGGAATCGGCATCGATCCCGCATTTTCAGATCGAATATTCACAATATTCCAGCGCCTACACGGCCGCGACGAATATCAAGGAACAGGCATTGGTCTTGCAGTAGTGAAAAAGATCATCGAACGAACAGGTGGATCTATCCGGGTGGAAAGTGAACCCGGAGAAGGATCGACCTTCATATTTACAGTTGTAGATCGTCAATCGGACGATGACGAAATTGACCTAAATGAAAGGACTAACTTCCGTGCCGCAAGTTGATATTTTGCTGGTTGAAGACTCTCCGGGCGACGTCCGGTTGACGTTGGAAGCACTGGCTGACGCGAAAATCTCTAACAACATAAGTGTTGCATCAGACGGAGTTGAGGCTCTCGAATTCCTTCGTAAAGAAGGAGAGCACTCAGAAGCAACACGCCCAGATTTAATTCTTTTAGATTTGAACATGCCTCGAATGGATGGACGCGAACTGCTGAGCATCATCAAAGCCGATGATTCGTTACGTACGATTCCGGTCGTAGTTCTGACCACATCTCAGTCGGAAGCCGACATTCTTAAAAGCTACGATCTGCAGGCGAACTGCTACATCACAAAACCTGTTGATCTCGATCAATTCATGGTTGTCGTAAACAGCATTCAGGAATTTTGGCTTTCTATAGTCAAACTTCCATCGGGTCAGGCCGCGTAAACAATGATTCGTCGGCCCACATCGATTCTGGTTGTTGAAGATAATCCTGGAGACGCACGTCTGATCCAGGAGTACCTTCGCGAGTCTCAAACACTAAGCGCCGAGTTGGTAAATGTTTCCACACTCGCTGACGCTGTAGAGGCCATGAACCGGACTACATTCGATGTGGTACTTCTTGACCTCTCACTGTCCGACAGTTCAGGACTGGGCTCAGTTCGGGTACTCACTCGCGTAGCTAAATCAGTTCCTATCGTTGTGTTAAGCGGCAATGAAGACCACGAGCTTGTACTTCAAAGTGTTCAGTCAGGTGCTCAGGATTATCTGCCCAAGGGAGATGCCTCAGCGAGCAATTTGAGCCGTGCAATTAGTAGCGCTATCGAGCGTCAGTCGTTGCTAATAGAACGTGACACGTTGGCCACGATTGGCCGAATTATCAGTTCTAACCTCGATATCGATGTTGTATTTGGGAACTTTGCAGAACATGTTCACACGTTGATACCAGTGGAGCGCATGGTGCTTTCTTGGGGCGACGATGAAGAACTCTGTCTCGTGAATCGCCACACTTGGGGAGGCCTAAGTGCTCCGTGGGATAGCGATGGTGAATACATCGTTCCAATCCAATCGTTCAGTGATTTTTCCGATGCTGAAGAGGGCTCTATTGGGTGGGGATCTCATCTTTTTGGTGAACTCAGTGCCAAAGAACTAGAGCGTCGTACCAGCGATGCCGGCTATCACTCAGCTATGTTCGCTCCGCTGCGGGCAGGTGATTCGACGGGCGGAGTTCTTTGCGTAGTAACTAGCGAACCTGATGCATACACAAAAAGGCATCTGCAAGTTCTCGAGACGATCGCTAGCCAGATTTCAGGAGCTATTCACGCTTCTGAGCTATATGACAAAGCGGTTCTTTGGACTGAGGAACGAGAACAAAGAATTGTTCTTGAAGCCCAGAAGCAAGAACTTGAACGTGTAAGCCATATCAAAAGCCAGATCATCACAACGGTTTCTCACGAATTGAAAACTCCGTTGACTAGCATGGCTGCGTTCATCGATATTCTTTCTCGCAATCGATTAGGAAACCTTGTTCAACAGCAGCTAGATCAGCTTGAAGTGTTACGTCGAAACGGAAGTCACTTACACCTTCTTATCAACGACCTTCTCGATCATTCACGTGTCGAATCTGGCACATTCGAGCTGCTTGAAATGAACTTCGATGCAAATTCTATGCTGAGAGCATTGGGTGAAAGCTTTGAGCCACTTGTGAAACATGCTGGCCAGACTATCGAAGTTGATCTGCCCGATGACGAAATCATCATCACTGCCGATCAGAATCGCATTTCACAGACGATTTCGAACATGCTTAGCAACGCCACAAAATATGCAGGCAAGGGCTCGACCATACGCCTCGAGGCTCACGCAACCGAATCGGTATTTTCTGTATCGGTTTCCGATGATGGAATTGGAATGGACAACGAGGCGGTTGAAAACGCATTCGATCTCTACTTCCGTGGCGAAAACCCAACAACACGAGCCGTATCGGGCTTAGGGCTTGGCCTAAATATCTCGAAAACCATCGTTGGCATGCATGATGGCGAGATTTTCTTGAGCAGCGAAATCGGTAAAGGTACTCGAATCGGTTTCGATATTCCCTGTGTAGTTCGTGTTCTGAGTGATGCTGCTTAGCTCCGATTTCCCAGTGACAATCGTTCGATCCTGAACTTCCCGTTCACGCAACGTACCGCGGGCGTATACTCGCCGCGTTCCTGCCCTTTTTGTCGAATGTGATGAACATTTGATACTGATTTTTAAGAGGCGGGCTAACCACGCGGAGCCGTCACAACGAATTCATCATCAGTAAAACCCACAAGTCCTCAAACTGAACGAGAGCGTCGCAGTGTTCGTGCTCGCCTGACTGAATCTGATCAGGCTGGAGCAGATGTTTTATGGCGAATAACCAAACTCACGTTCGCCTATCGTTGGCATTTCATAGTCGCCACGATATTCGCTGGCACAACTGCCGTTGTTTCTCTGTTCATCCCGCGGTTGCTAGGTCAGGGTGTCGATGAAGCACTGACGCTGATTAAGGGAGGAACTGCGAGCAGGGGTGATATTGAGTCACTGCTGCTGAACACTGCACTCCTTGTGATTCTGGTCTCGGCGTTACGTGGCACTACTGGGTTTGCTCAGATGTTTTTGGGCGAAACGCTCAGCCAGAGAGTATCGAATCAACTGCGGATGTTGTACTTCGACAAGCTTCAGGTACTCAGCTTCAGTTTCCACGATCGCGTTCACACCGGTCAACTAATGTCTCGTGGATTGTCCGACATCGAAGGTGTGAGGATGTTCGTGCAATCTGGATTAGTTCAGATCGTCCGAGTCGTTGTAGTGATCGTGGCTGCTGGAATATTCATGGCGCAGATCGACTGGCAGCTAGCGTTATTGAGTCTTGGGTTTGTTCCGTTCATGGTTTACCGCAGCGCAAAGTTGCGCCTACAACTGCGCACGACATGGCGGAAAATTCAGGATGCTCTCGGTGATCTGACCACTACGATGCAAGAAAACCTTGCTGGTGTACGAGTTGTCAGGGCGTTTTCAGCTCAGAAATTCGAAGAAGCGAAGTTCGACGTAACGGCCAAAGAAGTAGTCGAACTACGGATGAGCGCAGCGCGCACGCACGCCCGAGGCGGAGGCGTGATTTCATTCGCTTTCCTCGTCGCATGGGCTGTTGTGTTGTGGGTCGGCGGCGAAAAGGTCATCAGTGGTGAACTGACTGAAGGTGAACTCACTCAGTTCTTCTTCTACCTGGCCCTTTTACGTTTCCCTGTGCGAATGATCATCATGATCATCAACTCGACTGCTAGAGCTTCGTCAGCAGGTGGTCGTATCTTTGAAGTTCTCGACATTCCGTCAGAGATCGACGATGAACCGAGCTCAAAGCCACTTCAAATTACTGAAGGCGTACTGAAGTTCGACAACGTGTCGTTCAGCTACGGTGATGCACCCGCACTAAGCGGAATCAGCTTCGAAGCTCGAAAAGATCACACGATTGGCATCGTTGGCGCACCTGGAAGTGGAAAAAGTTCGATTACGAACCTGATACCTAGATTTTACGATCCGACCGTTGGAACCGTCTCTATTGATGGCATCGACCTCAAGACAGCAACTGTTCTATCCATTCGAAGTGCGATCGGGTTGGTCGAGCAAGATCCGTTCCTGTTCGATGGATCAATACGAGACAACATTCGGTACGGCGATATCGATGCTTCTGACGAAAAAGTTGAAGCCGCTGCAAGAATCGCTCAAATTCACGATTTTATTGACGGACTCCCAGAAGGCTATGACACCGAGCTAGGTGAACGCGGCGTGGGGCTATCTGGAGGTCAGAGGCAACGAGTGGCGATAGCTCGAACTTTGCTTACAGATTCTCCGATACTCGTTCTGGATGATTCGACATCGTCGGTAGATGCGGGGACCGATGCTCGTATTCGTCAGGCACTAAGCGAACTAACGAAAGGTCAGACGACCATCATCATTGCGCACCGACTTGGATCACTACAGCATGCTGACGAAATTCTTGTGCTCGACAACGGCAAAGTAGTCGAACGTGGCTCACACGATGATCTGCTGGCTCAGGATGGACACTACAAGCACCTCTGGGATATCCAGAGAGGACGTGGCGTGGAGGAATCGGAGTAGATATGACTTCCAATCCAAACAACGCCTCACAGAAGAAGCCGCTAGAGCGACAGCGACCGGCCAATGCTGAAGAAGAACACTCGAATCTGCATGAGTCAGACGAAGAGATGTTTGCTCAGCTCGATAGCACCGTGTTCAAACGGTTCTTCTATTACGCGTCGCCGTACAAAAAAGCGATGCTAGTCGCTACTTTGGCGGTGATCGGCTTCACGTTCGCCAACTTGTCGCTTCCACTTTTGTTGAAATTCGGAATCGACAACGCCATTAGGCAAGGCGATTCGAATCTTTTGCACGTCCTAGCTATTTCACTCGTTGGTATCGCGGGTCTGTATTGGTTTACTAACTTCTTGCAAAGCGTACTGATTACTCGTGTAGCACTGACTGTTCTCTACGACATTCGCGCCGATATGTTCTTGCAACTCCAAAGGCTTGCGTTGTCGTTCTCCGACAAAACTCCTATTGGCGCATTAATGTCACGAATGTTTGGTGATGTTGGTGCTCTACAAGAGATGCTCGAATCTTCTATCGAGATAATCGGTGATGTGCTGACTCTGTTCGGAATTATTGTGATTCTATTGCTGTTGGACTTCCAACTAGCGATTGTGACGCTGGCGATTGTTCCAGCACTGTTCCTGATAAGGGTTATTTGGCAACCGATAGCCCGGCGCGCTTTCCTGCGGATGCGTAGAAACTCGTCAGTGGTTGGTGTGTATCTCGATCAGAACGTTAGCGGTATTCGGGTGGTTCAGGCGCTAAACAGGCAGCAGGCAAACTCCGGAATTATGACTGGAAAGATCCGAACATTCTTCTGGTCGGCAGTTCGAGCATCCCGATTGGGTGGCGTATTGATGCCAACTGTTGAGTTAATGACCGGAACGGCATTGGCCATCGTGCTTGTGGTCGGCGGTGGGCGGGTCCTTAGCGAATCTATCGAAATTGGAACGATGGTCGCTTTCTTGCTCTACGTCCAACGATTCTTCGAACCTATTCGAACACTGACAATGCACTACGCTCTTTTGCAACGAGCCGTCGCTTCGGGGCACCGTATCTTCGAACTGCTGGACATTCCGTTGGAGATCGACGATAAGCCGAACGCCAAGCCTATTGGCGATGTTGAGGGCAGAGTCGAATTCAAGAACGTTACTTTCGGGTACAACCCCGAACGACCTATTCTCCGCAATATAAGTTTTGTAGCTGAGCCAGGGCAAACTATCGCACTGGTAGGGCCTACTGGTTCAGGAAAAACTTCGATCACTGCACTTGCTCACCGCTTCTACGATGTTCAGGAAGGTTCGATCACGATAGACGGAAGCGATATTCGTGATGTGACTCAGGAATCTATTGGCGGGGTGATGGGAATGGTCTTGCAAGAGCCGTTCTTGTTCTCGAAATCAGTTCTCGACAACATTCAATACAACACAGATAACGCCAGCCGTGAAGACATTGTTGCTGCCTGCAAAATCATTGGTGCTCACGATTTCGTGATGCAGCTTGAGAACGGTTACGACACGGTACTTGAGCAGCGCGGTTCGAACTTGTCTGTTGGCCAGCGTCAGTTATTGAGCTTTGCTCGAGCGTTGGTCGCCGATCCGAAGATTCTGGTTCTGGACGAAGCGACTGCAAACATCGATAGCTACACAGAGCGAATCATTCAAGATGCCTTAAAGAAGCTGCTGGAAGGTCGCACGGCGCTAGTAATTGCTCACCGGCTTTCAACCATTCGCAACTCCAATCGAATTATTGTGGTTCGAGATGGCGAAATTGTTGAGATGGGAACGCACGACGTTCTAGTCGAGTCGACAGGTCTCTATTCGCAGCTGTGGCAAACGAACTACACGTCGTTCGACGACATTGCGGATAATGCCGACGATGTGACTGGAATGCCGGCAAGTAGCACCTAACTCGAACTGCCAGTCACTAGCGGCATTAGTAGTCGTGATGGCATCTCTGAATTGTGGAACACCGTTTGTTTGGCGACTTTCAGCTCAGCGTCTGACCAAAAATCTTTGCCGGTATTGTGATTCCTATCGAAGTTAGGAAAATCTGAACTCGAAACGTCGAGTCGAAGTCGCTGCCCCGGCTGCAATTCGATTCCGACCGGGTTCATGTGAATGACGTACTTGTTGGTAACGTCAGGATCAAGAAGCTTTTCTTTGTCGAATCCGTCTCTGTATCGAGCACGCATGATTCCGTAGGTGAGGTTCACCGCTAAGCCGCTTGGCTCGACGACAACGAGCTTGGCTGTCCAGTCGGTATCCAAGGCGTCCGACGCTGCCCACAGTTCGAAATCCACGGGGCCAATAAACCTCGTAGGCTTTTCGAACGGCTCAGTTTGATACACAAGAACATCTTGTCGGCCATCAAGCGGTTTCTGGTCGCGTGGCATAGGCTGCGCATCGATGTCCATCACGCTCATTACAGGGTCATGCGGATCATATGAATAGCTGTCGGGATTTTCTCCTGATGGCTGATCATACGAAAGTGATCCATCTCCGAATGGTGTATTTGCCGATCCATTGCTGTGCAGATACAGCGGGACAGTCTCGGCGCGCTTGATTGGCCATTCGTTCTCGAACGTCCACTCGTTTGCTCCAAGAATGAACAGCTTCACTCCCGGCTCGGTCCCAATACCGTCATCGATTCCCTTGAACTGGTAGTCGTACCAGCGAAGGATGAGGTTCTCCCACGTTTCTTCTGCTTGCGCACCGTAGTCGATAGGGCCCAAATCTCGATTTAGAGTCGTCATCATGTGTGACCAAGGGCCGACTACAAGCCGATGCTGACCTCGGAGGTGCTCGGGTCCGTTTGCCTCAAGACCTGAGTACTGATTCACAGTGCCGATAACTCGGTCCCACCAGCCAGTGAACATTCCGGCAGGAATATTTACTTTTGGATGTACGGCGTCGAAATCCCACATCTCCTTGGTTTGCTCTCGAAAGAATGGCTTCAACTGAGGAGTGAGATCTGAGAACGGCTCATCGGGCAGGTTATCTAGAGGCAAATACCAAAGCCACTTGCCGCGCTCGATAGCTCGCCATTGGTTGACTGCGTCTACGGGTGAGTGTGGACCGTGTTTTGCTCCAGACCGCCGTCGCATATCGGCGGCCATCATGTAGGTCCATTCGAGCCTACGTCCGGTTTCAAATATGCCGAAATTCATGTCTAGCGATTTTGTACCCATACCGCTGGCGTGAATTGCTTTTAGCGAGGGTGGCTGGAGTTCAGCCATACGCCACGATGTCCAACCGTCGTAAGAGTGACCCCAAGTGCCAACTTGCCCGTCGGAGTGCTTTAAATTCGCGGCCCATTCGACAGTGTCGTAGCCGTCTTCGGCGTCGCCAGTAAGGGAGTTATCCATGAACTGCCATAGGAACTTACCTTCTGAGTCGTAACGCCCCCGCATGTCCTGGCAAATGACGGTATAGCCGCGTTCAGCTAGATTCCGGGCCGTCTTGATGTATCGAGGGTTTAGCTTCCAGTAGGGCGTTCGGAGGATGAGTGCAGGATGCTGACCGCCGTCATCTGGTCGATAAATGTCGGCTTTGAGGACGGTTCCGTCTCTCATTTCAGCGGACACGTTTTCTTCGGATATGACTGATGGCAACTTTTGGCTCCTGTGGGGACGGTTCGTGCGGATTCGCAAACAGTATCAGTTGCGCGAACTTTTCAAGTGTTGTTACGAACTCGATTAGGAATTTTGGTGTCAAACAGAACGGCTTTACTTTCAGTGGAGGACCCGAATCGTCCGACGACGCCGGAGCTATTGATCCTCCCCCGTCTCGGGGGAGTTAGAGGTGGAGATTGCAGCTAGAGCCGAGTCATCCGATGACGAGCGCGACTAACGAGAGGGGGAGACTGCGACGCGGCACCGAGTCGGCCAACTGTGCCC
>Ga0233439_10004633_pt1 | contig 13168 bp, 18 predicted proteins | sample SI_123_September_6_FD_182713 | JGI IMG/M metagenome (GOLD analysis project Ga0233439, IMG submission 182713) | Seawater microbial communities from Saanich Inlet, British Columbia, Canada - SI_123_September2016_100_MG | ecosystem: Environmental > Aquatic > Marine > Inlet | place: Canada: British... | reverse complement strand
ATTATTTCGAAAATATTTTTATTGATTTTGTTCTGAACCCTTACTGTCATTGCTGTGAAACTTATCAAAATGATATTGCAGATCACACCCCCATATTTTATCTCCATAGGTCAACAACTTGGGGATTATCTCTTCGGAATTCTCTCTATTTCCTGTAAATAAAAATTGACAAGTTTTAGGGTATTTATGTATTATCTCTCTTATGTTGTGATGAATATAAGGTATGTTGGAAGAATAGTGATTATTTGATTCTATATCTTTCATAGAACATTCGACAACCACATACAAAAAACTTTCAAATTGTTTTGCTCTATCAAGTTCTTTTTTGAACCTTTCTATGCCACCCCCAAAAGTTCCCCTAAAATCTGATTCGCTTTTCCTGTCCACATAAGTATAGGAATACAAATCCCCGCCTACTGTATAATCCCCAAAGTCTAACTTTTTATTTTTTGTCTTTTTGAATTCTAAAGGATTTTGCTCTCTCGTATCTACGAAGATAGCTACCTCCTTCATTTTTTCGTTTGGTTTAAAAAAATTTTTAGGAATAGGATTTGGGTAAAGAGGCTTGCAGTTAATTTTCTCACAGGCATCAGTATAACTCCCAAAGAAATATTTGTACATATCTATAGATGGTAAATTTAACGAAGCAAGCTCTATAGATGACGGGGCGAATTCTAATTTTTTTTCTTCAACCCTTCTCTCCAAAAGCTCCAAGATATATTTGGATACTATGTCCTTAGGTTGATGCAAGCACCACAACCTTAAATTATCAAAATTTACAAAGTCCCTAAGGAAATAATCATTTTTATTTTTAAAGGGGATGGGGGATTGGTCCCATAAATCTATTCTTGGAAAAAAATTACAATAATACTCCGCTATAGAAGTCTTGTGTTTTTTTAAATGTCCATGTAGCGATCTTTCACTGCGAAACGATTGCTCGCAAATTTTACAATCAAGAACCTTCGGGGCACTCGGGTTTTTCTCCATCAACAACTGCTCTACCTTTGTCATTTTGCCAGTCTTTTTCTGGGCGATCTACTAAATTATTTCTTTTTACCGCCGCATCTATAATATAAGAATTTAATCCTATTTTTTCAATATCTTTTAATAAAGCGCTAGAATCCTTGGGAAAGCAAGTTCCCCCAAATCCATAACTCCCGTCTGGCCCAGGCACAAAAGAGTGCCCAGAGCCTATTCTGGCGTCTTGTGTTGATGCTTCCCGCGCCTTATCAAAGTCTATGCCTTTGCGAGCACAATACTCATGAATTTCATTAAAGAATGAAACCTTCACGCTTAAGAAAACATTTTTAATATATTTCACCAATTCAGCTTCCGCTGGCAAACATCTCGTATATTCTTTCGTATATATATTTCCATCCCCTTTGTTATAAACGTCCTCCAGTATATTTTTGAATTTTTCTTCAATCCTATCTGAATGTGTTCCTATGATCCAATGCTTACAGGAAACAAAATCCTGCCTCCAATTGCTTTCCGTTAAAAACTCAGGCATAAAAGAAACATCTAAGGAATCGGAAACTCCAGGAATAACTGTTGACCTAATTACAATATCTTTATTTGGATCTATATTTCTAATTGATTGTATAGATTCTTTGACTATGCCAAGGTGGCATTCTCCGTCATTATCCATTGGAGTGGGAACCGATATGAAAATGATCTCGCAAGAATTAACAAAGTCTTCGTAATTCAAATTCAACGGCTCTCGTTTTTGGGAATCTATATCCCACATTAATACTTCGACGAATGGACGAAATACGTCCATTGCCTGCCCAACAAATCCATTCCCAACAACCCCTATAGTTTTCATATAGGAGTATTACACAATTAAATTACATCCCCTCGAGAAACCCCTAAAACTCTAGCTTTCCAAGAGGGCATGCTTTCGAGCCGATCCGCCTCTTCTTCAACCAAAATTTTTTGTTTCTCAGCTATCATTACCATTCTCTCTCTTTCTTCCTCGTTTTGAAAAGCTTGAACAAGAGCTAGTATAGAAGCGTTATCATTTTTTTTTGAAGCGACTCTTTTCGCTCTATCTCCATTTAGTCTATTAATTAAAGACTCCATCCTTTTTTCGCATTGATTATACTCTTCGCTTTTGGTCTTCAATAACTCTGCCAACCTAACAGTTAATTCTTGCTGTTGCTCCGCGTCGTTAAACATTGAATTTAACTTTTCCATATGCTTGGAAATATTTTTTAGATTAATGTAATCCACGCAGACATTAATGTAAAGATTCACTTCATCCGCAGTCAAATCAGATTTATCCCAAGTAGCTCTCACGAATTCAGCTTCAAATAAATTCCTATCTTCTTGATCGGAATATGTGTGGATAATTGATAGAAATCTTGGGGACTGTAAAAATAACTCTAAAGCTTCAACGCTCTGCTTATCAAATAGAGAAATTTTATTTGGATTTATCCCTTCGCCAGTAAACTTATTAATAATTTTTATAATATTCTCTGCGCCCTTCGGAGACTGATATGTTTTCCCCAACGCAGATTCTGAACTTTTAATGGATTCGGGGGAATATTTTTCTAAATATTTAAATACAGCTTTTTGTTCTACGCCTAAATTTACTACGTTATTGTCTGGAAATACTAGCTGCGCAATCTGAAAGCTACTCATTCCTTGATTCGCGTATTCAACTATAAAATCTTTTTGTTCGGGAGAGAAGCTAATGCTATCTTTCTTTTTCTTTTTGGTAGTTTTATAGTTTAATCCTTTTTGGGATAAATAACTCCGAACCGAGCGGCCTTCTTTAGTTCGGCCATCTAAACTATTGTCATTAAAAGTTAGTCGAGTAAGTTGAATTAAATCAGGGATATCATGATAATTAGAATCAATGAAAGATTTTTGTTCTTCTGAAAGTTCCATGATTAAACTATATCTTCCTTTTGAATAATTAAAAGCACTTTTTCTTTAATTTTCTTTTTGATGTTTTTTATTTGTTTGTATCCAGCCTTCCTTCCCTTTTCATTGCTGATGAGGTTTAATTTTTTTGCGATAGCTTTATCGTCATCTTTTTCAATGAACAGCATCAAAAATATTTCGTAGTCTTTCGGGGAAAGCTTTTTTTTTAAAACGGATTTTAATTTAGATATTGAATGTTCGAGGTCGAATCCATTATTATGATAATTTATCGCTCCCGAGTTCTCGTGCTTCTCTAATGCTACAGGCATCTTAATGTTAAAAGCGGGTTTTTTTTGCTTTTCCCATTTTTTATATAAGGGACATTCCGAGTTTTGTCTTCCGCTTTTTGTGAAAGAGCAAAATCCAGCATTATTAACGTTATCTAAATCAGCACCATTTTCTGGATTGCCTTCATTGAAGGGGCATCCAGTACATGGCCTAGCAAAATTAAAGTAAACATTCCTGAGAATATTTTTTATTTGATTGCTAATTACTCTATTAATCCAAGGTTTTAGCGATCGAGATTGATCCCACTGATCCCACTTGTTGTATATATGGGCGTGGATTATTTGGCAAACATCGTCGAAGTCGATCCACTGTATAGAGGAAAGCATCCATTTCGATTTTCTTTTCCTAAGCTCTTGGTTAATTTCTTCATATTTATCTTCGTAAGAAAAGTTGGGCATATATTAAAATGTTAAAATATTTTTATTTATTTTCCTTAGGTTCTATTTTCTTAAGCTGCCCTCGGTTTCTTGAAATTTGATTTGGATCTGAATCCTCCTTCATAATGTCCGCAATAGTAGTCTTCCTGCATCCTTCAAAATTAATATCAATATCAACATCTAATTTCTCTAGATTAGGTATTTCATCAATTACAACTTCTTCGGGAGAAGGCTCTGAAGATTTATTCCCGAGGGTTGAGCCGATTGAAAGAGATGATCCACAATTGGGGCAAAACTTTGCGACAGCAACTTTGTTTTCTATTTTTGAACCACAGTTTGAGCAATATTTCATGCCTTATAGTAAATGCAAATCCAATTAATTAAATAATTTTAATTTATTTTATTAAATATCCAGCAATAGCTCTACACGCATCTTTCATGAAACACACATCTTTTTGAGATTTCTCTTCCCAATCCTTATCTAAAATAGACTCAGCTTTAATGTAGTCTATTCCAATGATGCCTACGATATTGTTTAGCTTTGTGTAAATTGGTATCAAACAAGCCTTATGTACTCCTTTATTCAAAAATAATTGTCTGGACGCCGAATGCTTGATGTCGTCGATTTGGTTTATTATCGTTCCATTTTCTTTCATTATCCTCTCTATAAATAATGAATATATAGAGCACCTTAGATCTTTTACATGCTCGCATTCCGTAGACACTCCTTCAGAAACTATTTCGTAAGTACAACTCATTCTTTGCCTAGGTAAGCCTGAAAAATATTTTCCACCATTATGAAATTGATAGATGTAAACCCTGTCAGAATCTGTATTTTTCTGTAATTTATCTAATATTTTATAAATATTCCTAGCAGCATCAACGCTATCAAATACAGGGCACGCTTCCTTATTGGATTTTTTTGAGATATAAACCGTCAAAAGTGTTGTTGTCGCGCCGATTATAGCGGCGATAATTGAGGACCAATCAAACATTTTAGTTTTTACCTTTGTGGGATTGGAGTTTTTTAATGATGAACTTTAATACTTGGCTTCTTTTGATGTCTTGCTCTGTAAAGGTAAAAAAGTGGATGCCTTGATTTTCGCTTTCTGAATCATGGAAAACCTTACACATTTCAGTAAATCCGCTTCTACCACCAATATCGCTCTGCATGGAATCCCCACAAATAAATAATTTAGAATTCTCTCCTATTCTAGTCACTAATGTAACCAATTCGTTAAAGGTGAAATTTTGACTTTCATCGCTAATAATTATTTTATCCACCCAATTCATTCCTCTCAAGAAATTTACGGGCCTAGCGTCAACCTTTTTTTTCTCAATTAAATCTTTATATATATTTACCTTAAGCATTTCTTCCAGCTTGTCCATTAATGGATCCATATACGGATTAAACTTTTCATCTATGTTTCCAGGCAGCGCTCCCATTCCCCTATCTGCGCTTTCAATTATTGTGCGCACATATAACAAGTCAAGTTTTTCGTTTTCGCTCAGCATTCTTAATGCGGAGTATACCGCCATGTAAGTCTTTGTGCTGCCTGCGGGACCGTTTAAGAAAATAACTTTAGTCGAAGGATCTAAGGCTAACTCAAGAAATTTTTTTTGTTTATCGGTTAATCTTTTGGATCTAACGTTCCAAACGGGGTTTCTTAAGCTCATTATTTCTAAATCAAATTCTTCTTCCCCGCTGTTCCCTCTCTTTTTTTTTCGAGCCATAATGCTTTACATCTATATGTACACGTTAAAGTGTATGTAGTTACATAATGAGGGTTATTTTTAAATATATAATAATTATTATTTTTACCTCATGCAAAACTCCACACCCTCAAATAAAGCCTTTTCTTGAAGAGGAAAAGCCTCCTCCCGCAAAGATTAAAAAAGAAGGCAAAGCTCGTGGCCCATTCATGCTTGCTAGTGATTTTTCAAATAAAAATTAAATTATTTTTCTTATTTGCTTGATTTTTTGCGTTTTTAGTTTAAGATTAGTTAAATCAAATTTTGAACTAATTCAAAACACGAAATAAATATATCATGGAAAAAGATAGAGAAGATACTCTTACGCAAATTCTAGCAAACAATTACCTAAACTCGATTAAATTTAAAGATGTAGTCGAATTAGTTAAATTCCATTCTGTTAATGCAGTGAAAAATGATTTAGACAAAATGGAGAATGAAGATAAGGAAGCTCTACTCGATAAGCTAGAGAAGCAAATCGAAGAGGCTCAAGCAAAAGCCAAAGAAGAAGCTGAGAAAGCTCAAGAAGAAGCGGCAAAAGCAGAGCAGGAAATTTTTGAGAAAAAAGTTGAACAGGCAGAAGCAATACTAGGCCCAGGACAACGAGTGACATTAGATAAAGATCAGCAAAAATCTGTTGAAGAAGGGCAAAAAGAATTAACCGCCGAAACTCCCTAATCTCAGATGAAGGTTAAGGGTCTTGAAATTTTAGAAGACCACAAAGAAGCATTTAATAATTTTGCTTTAAGTGATTTAAGTATTTTACATAAAGACTTGGGTATTGCTAAGTTATATAATGCCAATCAATCTTTTGATTTAATAGATCCTAAAGTTGTATTTGGTAGTAATGAAATATTTATATATTGCTCTGTATTAAATAATAATAATGTTTGTAGAGTATCCTTAAAGGTTTTAATATAATATGTAGGGTGGGAGGTATAATGTCTCATAGTAAAATATTTAGTCATTTGGATGAGATAGAGGCTGTAGTTAATGCTCATGGGGTAGGAGCGAAACGAGCTTTCCTGAACAACGAAGATACCCCAACCAAATTAACCCAATTCGCTTACAGTAAGTTGCAGCCAGGAGAAATCTGTGGTTTGCATACTCATGTAACAATGGAAGAGTATTTTTTCTTTTTAAGTGGCACCGCAAAATATTTTGTAGGAGAAGAAGTATATAATGTAGAAAAGGGTTCTTTTTTAAGAATACCCGCGAATACTTACCACGAGTTAAGAAACAATAATACTGAAGAGCTAGAAATAATATACTTCGGAATTGCAACAGACTAATCTATAATGAGGGATTTGGTCAAAGTTTTCACCGAAATGTTTTGGGGTGAGGAAATCGGAAATATTGGTTTTATTAAATTCTTGGTGACTTTTGTTTGTATATTTGTTACTATTAAATTTTTCATGTATATAACTTCTGACAAAAAGAAATAAAACTTTTACAATAGTATCTCATTAGGGTATTCTTGTGTAATATTAGTTACCATGATCGAATTTTATAACGTAAGAAAAAAAGAGAAAGTTTCAATCTCAAAAGATAAGGTTGAAAAAAAAGAATACAAGCGCACTTTAAAGAGTGGTAAAGAATCTATAAGATATGCTTTTGCAGCTGTAGATGAAGATGGAACAAAGCTGACTAAGTTCTGCAGTAAAGCTGATTACGACTCGCTTAATTAAATTAAGTAATATTCTTTTTTTGTTTATAGGTTGTGTAATACCTGTAAATGGGTGGAAAAAGAATTTTAGTAACGGGAGGGTCTGGGTTCGTAGGGACTCATTTAATAAAAAATTTATTAAAAGAGCACCCCAAGAATAAAATAATTTCTATCGACGACTATTCCTCGGGAACAAAGGATAATAACCTTCAAGATCCAAGGGTCAAATATTACAATATTGGCACTTACGAATTAGAGCTTTTAGATAAGCATGCATATTTTGAGCCTAACGAAATTTATCATTTTGGAGAGTTCTCCAGAGTTGTAACATCTTTCGATAAATATGATCAATGTTGGAAGTCTAATATAATTGGTACCAACAAAGTGCTGCAATACGCAGTAAAACACAAAGCTAAATTTTTTTATAGCGCCTCTAGTAGCGGATTGGGTAATGGCGGAGAAGATGAATCCTTGTCTCCTTATGCTTGGATGAAATCTAAAAATGTCGAATTAATTAAAAATTATAATAAATGGTTTGGCCTACAATATAATATCTATTATTTTTATAATGTTTATGGGCCTGGACAAATTGAATCAGGTGAATATGCGACTGTCATAGGGATTTTCGAAAGATTGTATAGAGAAAATAAACCTTTATCTGTGGTTAGCCCTGGGACTCAAACTAGGGATTTCACTCATATCCAAGATATTATTGAAGGGATCCAATTAGGGTCTAATGTTGAATCGAACGATGAATATTGGTTGGGAACGGGAAAACAAACCTCAATATTAGAAATATGCAAAACTTTTAAACGGGATTATGTTTTTATTCCCGAACGGATTGGAGAGCGGGTCGCTGGCGAGGCTCCAGTTGAAGCAACTATGGAAAAATTAAATTGGCAACCAAACAAACAACTATCAAATTATATAGAAGAAATAATTAATCATGAAAACTGAAGAGATAGACGGTCCAATTAGGCCTTGGGGACATTACGAAATCCTTTTGGATGAAAGTTATTGTAAAGTTAAACGCATTGTTGTTAAGCCTGAGTGCAGACTAAGCTACCAGTATCATTACAAAAGAAAAGAGGCGTGGACTGTTGTTCAAGGAGTAGCCACAGTAACTGTTAATGGCGTGATGAAAGATTATTTTCCAGGGGAAACAGTTCTAATAGGTTTTCAAGATAAACATCGCATGGCTAATAATAGTAAATTAGAAAATATGATTTTAATTGAAGTTCAAACAGGTTCGTATTTTGGAGAAGACGATATCGTTAGAATAGAAGATGATTTTAATAGAGAATAAAAGTTCATGCGAGGACTCTTGAAGATATCATATTTTATTTTGTTTTTCCTTTCGGGGTGCAACAATTTATCCAAAAATAAAAAGGATAGCCTTCTGGTTAATGATCTTGGGCCTGAAATAATCAAAAATACTGGGGCCGCTTTATTAGGTATGCCTAGCATCGCATACTGCTATCCTGGGCTAACAGATAAGGACGCTCGAGAAAGTCTCTCAGAACCATTAAAACGCGCGGGGAACGCGATATTTCCAGACACACACTACATTCGTATAAAATATCAATCATTTGTCACGTTTAGTGATTGGTTTCAGAAAATAACCTCTCAACTAAATAACGAAGAAATAGGAGATGGCTACGATTGCGACAATTATTCTTTTTTATATAAATCTTTATTATCGGTTAGCTCTTATAAAAATCAAAACTTGCGAGAGGTATTAGTTGGGGTAATCTACGTCAACCAAAAACATTCTTTTGGAGGCATTCCTTCGGGACAATTCTACCATGCATTAAATATAATTTGTACTGAGTCGGGTTGGTATGTATACGAGCCTCAAACAGGAGAATTTGATAAAATAGAAAATTACCCAAATAACATTTTGTGGTTTATTTTTTAAAATATACTGTATTATATAGTATAATGAAATTTTTATTAGAAAAAGACAGGGCGACTAAAGATATCGTTGCGGTGAGTGGATATTTTGACCCTTTACATATTGGGCATTTAGAATATTTAGAAATGGCAAGTAAATTAGGTAATTATTTATGTGTTATAGTTAATAATGATTACCAATGTAGGCTAAAAAAAGGGAAATCTTTCATGCCTGAGCAAGATAGATTGAAAATTATTCAATCTTTAAAGATGGTTGACTACGCCATGATCTCCGTGGATCAAGACCGCACAGTTTGTATGAGCCTTGAGTTTTTGAAGCCGAAAATTTTTGCCAATGGGGGGGATAGGCATAATCAAGAAATTCCTGAAGCGGAAACCTGTCGAAGATTTGATATTCAAATAGTTGACGGGCTGGGAAATAAAATACGATCTTCTTCTTCTCTGACTGGGCTAAAAGAAAAAACTTAACGTCAGTCGAGCACGGGAGATACAATCTTATTGTATCCAGCATTAACGCTATCTGCTCGAACCACGAAAAAGGATTCTCCTGACTGAAATACGTGATCGTCGATTTGCCCCGTATTTAAGTTGATCCAGTTGTTTACATCGTGATAATATGATACCCATGCCGATCCAGACCAAGCTAAAATATAATCTGCCTGAGAGCTATTTTGAGATTTATTCCAGTTGGAGCTAACATCTATAAGATCGCTTATTTTTGATTCTACTGGAAATGGATTAGACATTAAAAATTTACCTTCTGACCCAGGAAGATAAGACTGAACAAACTGCGGGACATAACCAGAAAAACTTAGAGTTAAAGGAGCAGTGCCTTTTCTTTGGTAAATTAATCCTTCATCAGGATAAATGATCGTTCCTCCTTGGTCAGATCTAGTTCCAAATGTTTGCCATTTGTCGTTATGATAAAAATAAGTCTTCCATCCATATGTAGTCCATATTAAAATATTATCACCAATACTTGGCGTTCCTTTCTCTCCATGAAAATCTTCTCCAGTACCAAACATTCCAGCCAAAGTGTTAGCTTTGATTATGTCAATAGAATCATATGCTTGAAAATACTGGCTAACTAGATTCGCTTCTAGGCCTATTGTAACATCGTTTTCTACATTCGCTAGAACCAAAAACACTAAGCCGTTATATTCTTCTTGCCCATCTCGCAACCTTAAAAAATGAGGTTCCTGAGCGAGAACGTCATCTTCGTAAGATTCCTCTTCGTACTGACCAATGAGATCGCTCAATGTTAATGTTGATCCTATGATTGTTTCTATGACGCCCGAGTAAACAGCTTCTTGATTATAACCGCTCGAAAGAAATGTATAACTAGGTGTCGAATCTTCTGCTGCCTCCAATATATCAATATTAGTGACTCCTATAGCTTGCGTGGCAGCCTCGCTTCCCCAAAAATATTCAGCGCTTAGATCTTTCAGTTGAAAACTGCCTAAAGTCGCAGCTATTATCATAAGTGCAAAATATAATTTGAATCGCATACTCATTATAGTATACACTTTTCAAGCTAAAATTCAAGGGCTAAAAATGTTATCTGCTTGACGGCCTTCTGGAGCCATCTTTTTCAACTTCCTTTTTAGGGCGAGGAGGGGGACGTCTTTCGGGTCGAGCCTTATCAGCTACAGAAGATTCTTTGCGAGCGGAAACGTGATCTCTTAATTGCTTCTGGATATCCTTCAAATCATCATGCAAGGCCTTTTGTTCCTCCTTGAAAGAATCAAAAAGATCCTTTCTCTCTTCCCCTTTAGCTTCTTGCAAGGAATTTACAAATTGCTTTTTACTTTCATTTAATTTTTTAATTTTATCTGCATGAGATTTATGTAAATCTTTAACTTCTTGAGGGATTACAGGTTTGATAGGCCTTTCTGGTTTATTTTTATTTAAATTTTCTTTAATAGATTCCGCTAATTCTTTATGGTTATCGAATCTTTGTTGATTATTCTTGCGAAATGAGTCTACGGCTTCTTTCACCTTTTTGCGGGTAGGGTTTTCTAGGTTTTTAATCACCACCTTCAATTCTTCGCGAAGCTTTTCTTTTTCAAGTTTATAAGAATTCATTTGATTTTTTAATTCATCTGGCAATTCAGGACGAGCAGGGCGAGTAGGCTTTTCGATTTTATTAGGCTTCTCTTTATCTGATGTTGGCCTGACGGGTTTGATAGGTTTTGGCCTTGGCTTAGGCTTCTCAACTTCAAGACGCTTTTTTCCCGAAGGTTTTCCTGGCCCAGCTTGGAATCGATCATCAACTCGATCTCCATCAGAATCAACCCAATTTTTAATTTTCGGGCCATCAACTACATAACCTTCCTTGTCCAGCCATTGACCAAATAAATTAGGTTTTTCAATGGAAGGCTTAGATATAGACGGGCGCTTTGCCCCAATGCTCGAAACGATAAAGCTAAAAGACAAAAGGTAGATAAATAATTTTTTCATGCAAATATATTAGCATCACCCATGCCAACCCAAGAATTGGCTCAGTCATTGGTTTCGCGAGTTTTTTATTTTAAATCTTTATTTATATTTGAGTAATTATTCCAATTGAGATTAGAAATATTCCCCAAATATTAAGGCCTCCAATTCAAACTCCACTTGAAACTCCTAACAGAGCTAATTTCCTCCTGTTTCTCTTTGGGTAGGCACGACACGCAAGAACGAAGATTACATTGCAGCGTGTCGATTAAAACTAAAAGCTCTTCAACCTCCTTGCCCTTATCGGACAATTGTTTCCTCAACATCTTATCAGACATTCGTCAAATCTATTCGGGGCGCCATCCAGGCTCGCGCTTTTGACTCTCATCAACCGCTTGGCCGTCTTTGTTTATCTTGCCTGCTCTAATTTTCGTTGCAGAAATATTTTGCAATTCCTTCGAAAGTTCTAACTGTTCTATGTTATACCCAACAGTTCTTCCGTAGAAAAAATCAGTAATATTAGGAATTTCAATAACTTTAACTTTATCCCCAAACTCTTTGCATGCTGACATAATGTTATTTCTCACTTGATTAAAATCGTAAGGATTAGATTCGTCAATTCCAGCCACATCCCTTAGGGCTATACAGCATTGACCTGATCGCTTAATACACTCCCTTACTAATTCTTTATGCGCGGCATGAAAAGGCTGATATCGACCTATTAATAGGGCTGTAGGAGCTTGGTTGTCCCAGCGCTCGCTAGCGAAAAGTTTTTCTAGGACTTGCTCACACCATTCCTCGGGGGTGCTCCCTGAATTTAAAACTACATCAGCATTTTCTGGATTTTCAAAAAGTTTATTTGTGTCAGCAAACCGACCCTCGTCGATTCTGTTCACCCAGACTGTAAAATCAGCTTTAAACGCTGCTCTCGTATCTTTTGTAGGGCAAACAAAGTCTGCTACTGCATAATTGCCAGATTTTTTAACCCAATCACACAGTTTTCCCATTCTTCTAGCTTGTTCGTTCCGATCTTCTTCTGTAAAACCTAGATCTTTATTAATCTCCTGCCTTACAGCGTCAGCGTTGAACCAAACCGCGTTGAGTTCATTAGTTAATATTTCCGCCACAGTGCTTTTCCCACTCCCTGGCAACCCCATTATAAGAATTTTTCTTTTAGTCATAATACTGCATATTCATACACTTAAGTTTTAAGCCTGATTGCAGTACTATTAATATTTTTTGCTTTTTTATTTAAAATCATAGCGGCATCTATAAAAGTTGACTTGCCTAGCTTCCTTGTCTTGGTGGGTTCGGTTCCATACGTATAAATATATTCACAGTTAAGTAAAGAAAACCAATCTGCTGCAGCTAGGATTTGCGCAGAAAGATTTCTAACTTTAATATCTAAATCAAAACTTCCTCCCCCAATTCCGTTCTGGATGGACCAAGGGTTTAGTTCTCTTTGTAATGCGCTATCGCTGCTCAAAAATGAGTCGTACGGGACAACGACGGGGCCAGCATTAGTTTTGCTTTTGGAGTGCAGTAGCCTTACTGCATAGCCATGCTTGAATTTTCTTTTTAAATTAAAATTTTTTTTTAAAATCTCGGAAGGCTGAAGTTTTGTTAAGAATTGTCTTGCTAAATTTAATCTTTCGTCATTAAACCCTTGGAAATAAAAAAATCCCTTAAGAGAATAAGGGTTTTGTATTTTTTTTGCTTCTTCATGAGATATTGAATGAATTTTTATTCCGCATTTTGAAAAATCAAACAAATCATCATGGTTTGCCATGCACTCATAGTTGTTTAG
>Ga0233439_10004627_pt1 | contig 13179 bp, 11 predicted proteins | sample SI_123_September_6_FD_182713 | JGI IMG/M metagenome (GOLD analysis project Ga0233439, IMG submission 182713) | Seawater microbial communities from Saanich Inlet, British Columbia, Canada - SI_123_September2016_100_MG | ecosystem: Environmental > Aquatic > Marine > Inlet | place: Canada: British... | reverse complement strand
GGGGTCGCCACGGACCACCAATCGATCCCAGCTAAGGGGGACGCCCGCCACCTGTAAATTCAGATCATATTGATCCGACCAGAACCACGGCACTTCTGAATAAGGCGTTGGCTCACCCACCATGTTCCGCGCAACCGCAATGCCGCCATTTTGCGCATTGGCCCAGGATTCAAGACGCACATGACGGCCAAGAATGGGATTGAAATGAAAGGCAACATCCCCGGCGGCATAAATGTCTGCATCCGAACTGCGGCCAAATTCATCCACCTTGATTCCGTTTTCAACGTCTAGGCCCGCATTGGCGGCAATTTCTTGATTGGGCAAAATACCAATGCCCGCCACCACCAGATCGGCGGCAATGGTTTCCCCATCCGTGCAGATCACTTCCGCGACATGGCCATTGCCATCAAGACGTTCCACCGAAACCCCGGTCAAAACATCGACCCCCTTTGATCGATGCAAATCCGCCACCATCGCACCAACGGCCGGGTCTGCCACCCGGGCCAGAATTTGATCGGCCAATTCCACCACGGTGACCCGGGCACCGCGTTGGCGCGCACTGGCGGCCACCTCCAACCCGATGAAGCCACCACCCACCACCACCACATGCACGCCATCCCTTAATTTCGGGCGCAGTGCCAGGGTGTCATCAATGCTGCGGATATAATGCACCCCTGAAAGTTCTGCACCGGGGCACGAAAGACGCCGCACCCGGCCCCCGGTGGCAATCAGCAACCGATCATAGGCGACCACATCCCCATCAATCAGCTGAACCTTGTGGGCGGCACGATCAATGGATTCCACGCCCGCGCTCAAACGGGTTTCAATCCGGTTTTCTGCATAAAATTCAGCCCCATTGAGAAAGGTCTTTTCCACCCCATCATCGGTGATCAACAATTCCTTGGACAAAGGCGGGCGTTCATAGGGCAGATATTGTTCATCGCCAATCATGATGATGTCACCGCCATGTTCGGCTGCCCGCATGGCTTCCGCCGCGCGGCCTGCGGCATGGCCCGCACCAATAATGACAATGCTATCTTTTGACGCCATAAAATCTCTCCCTTTACTGACTCTTATTTAAGCGAGGCTTGCGCCTGGACACACAAGCCGCCATCTGCATTTTTGGCCCAAAGCTGCACGTCTTTATCGCCATCAGCCCGGCCGCAGACGGTGAAATCTGCATCATCGAACACCGGGCTCATGGCCCGAAACTGGAACGCGGCAAGGGCTGCATCGCCAGTGTTGCGCCGGACCAGATCGCTCAACAGGGTTGCCAGCAAAGGCCCGTGGACCACCAGACCCGGATAGCCTTCTACCTCTGTGGTATAGGGGTGATCGTAATGAATGCGGTGGGCATTGAAAATCAGCGCAGAATATCGAAACAAAAGCGCTGCACTGGGGCTCACCACGCGATGAAACGCATCATCGGTGGGGGCTGGCTTTGCAGGCGGGGTCGAAGCATCCTTTGGCGGCATTTCCCGGTACACAACCGTTTGGCGATCAACCACGCACAAGCCAGATGGCCCGGTAACGTCGTGGCGCAAATTGACAAACACCAAAGGCCCGGTGCGGCCGGTTTTTTCAGCAATGCTTTCAATGGTCGATGTTTGGCTGGCCATATCGCCGATATGCAAATCGCCTTCAAAACGAACATCTGATGATGCCCACATGCGCCGGGGCAAAGTAACGGGGGGCAAAAAATCACCCCGTTTGGGATGGCCATCCACATCCAGCGCTTCGGTCGCGGCGGTGCCCAAAAAATAAAGCCAATGATACAGCGGCGGCAACACATCACCCATCTTTGGCGCTGGCCCATCCCGATCAAGGCTGGCCTCAAGTGCCGCCACGGGGAACGGGGCGATTAAATCGGTGACGGTCTGGGTGCGCCCAACCCAATCTTGTAAATTGATACCTTCGCCCAATGCCGCCACGATGTTCTCCTGTTTTAAATCCTGAACAATGACCATAGCGCCCCAAGACAAGGTTGCTCAAGTGCCCGTGTTGACAGGAGACACCGAAAAAGGCCAATAGTTGCCCCATGCTCGATCTTTCCCAAACGGCACTTACCTTTGCCTTCGCAATTTTCGCCATTGGTGGCTTTACCAAAGGCGTGCTGGGGGTGGGCTTGCCCATGGTGGTTTTGCCATTGGTGTCCATCTTTGCCCCAATCCCCGAAGTCGTGGCCATCATGTATTTCTCCATCCTTGCCAGCAATCTGTGGCAGGCATTGCGGGGCGGGCAAATGGTCGCGGCATTCAAACGGTTCTGGCCGTTGCTTTTGGTGCTGTCGTGCACCGTTTGGGCCGGGACCTTTTCTCTGGTGCGGCTCGATCAGACCGTTGTCGCAACCATTTTGGGCCTGGCCATCGCAACCTTTTCGGCCATTTCCCTTGCCAGCCCCAGCTTTCGCATTCCCAAACGCCTTGAACGTCCCTTGGGCCTTTGTGCCGGGGCCGGTGGTGGGTTTTTCGGTGGCATGGCACTGATTGGTGGGCCGCCGGTGATTATGTATTTTGTCGCCCTGCACCTTAAGAAAGAAGAATTCATCGGCTCCATCGGGCTGGTCTATCTGATGACCCTGATCCCTGCGGGATTTGCCTTTGTCCATTTTGGGGTGCTGGAAACCCGCCATGTGGTTCCGGGGCTGGTTTCACTGGTCCCAACCTTCGCTGGTTTGATGGTCGGCCAATGGGTGCGCGGGCGCATCAATCAGGATCGCTTTCGCAAAATTTTGCTGGGGACCATGATCCTGATCGGCTTCAACCTGATCCGCCGCGGACTATTTTAGCGCCTGATTCTGGCTCGATTTAACGCCCCCACTTCATACCCTGTTACACCTGAACAATGCCAACAGACTGAAATTGTTTGCATTTTCAATTGTTGCAAACGCAAATAAAGTAGCGTAATCTTACCTTAAGAATGACGCTTTAAAACATCGGATAACAACCGAACCATCGGCGCCGAAGAAAGCAGCCGGGCGACATTATTTGACAGGGATGACCATGATCGACGACGAATTGGAAGACCGTTCCATACCTTTTTTGATGCACCGCATTGTCGAGCAAGTGGAAGCGCTGGTGAATGACTGGGCGCGGCCGCTGGGGCTCAAAATTGAAGGCGTGCGCGTGTTGTTCCGTCTCCTTGCTGGCAACCGCACGGTCAATGAACTGGCCAGACTAACCGGCATTGAAATTTCCACCCTGTCCCGGCTTTTGGGCCGGATGGAAGAAATGGGCATGATCCTGCGCCGCCGGGGACCAACCGATGGTCGCTCGGTCATTGTCAGCCTGACCCCCAATGGTCGCAAGCTGGCGCTGGAACACCAACCCGTCTATTTTAAAGATTATGAAAAAATTCTTCTGCGCGGTTTCGATTCAGATGAATCCCTTCTGGTCCGCGAGCTTATGCTGCGCATGATCACCAACCTGGAAAGCAGCGCTAGCACAGAGAAAAAAGTCGCTAGTGCATAATTTTACTGACTGATTTAACCCTTATCTTTCAACCCAATAACAAAATAGCTAAATGGAGTTCTCAATGGCTGGAAAGAATGTTCAACACGCTTTTGCGTATGACGATCTACGTGAATGGATTGCAGAGGCAGACAAGCTGGGAGAGATGCGTTATCTCGATGGCATGAGCTGGGAAAAAGACATCGGCATGGTGACAGAAATGTTGCACCACACCGACCCCGCACCTTGCGCCCTATTCGACAAAGTACCGGGTTGCCCCGATGGCTTCCGGGTGCTCACCAATTTCTTCGGTGGCAAACGCAGGGGCATGACCATTGGTTTCCCCTCTGACATGTCAAAGCTGGAATTGACCGATGGTTTGGCCGAGATTACCGAAACCAAAAAGCCAATTCCGCATAAGATCGTTGAAACTGGCCCGATCATGGAAAATGTCATCACCGGTGATGACATCGACATGTACAAATACCCGACGCCAAAATGGCACGAAGAAGATGGCGGGCGCTACATCGGCACCGGCTCTTACAACGTGACCAAGGACCCCGACGAAGACTGGATCAACACCGGCACCTACCGTGTCATGATCCAAGACAAGAAAAAGGTCGGCTTCTATATCTCTCCGGGTAAACATGGCCGGATCCATCGCGACAAATACATGGCACGCGGCGAAAAAATGCCAGCCTGTATCGTTGTTGGTGGTGATCCCATGATGTTCCTCATGGCATCTTCCGAAGTCCCTTATGGGCTTTGCGAATATGATCTGGTTGGTGGCTATCGTGAAAAGGCCATGGAATGCGTCAAAGGCAAGGTCACTGGCCTGCCCTTCCCTGCCAATGCCGAAATGGTCATCGAAGGCTGGATCGATCCAGAAGAATTCATCGATGAAGGCCCGTTTGGGGAATGGACCGGCTATTATGCCTCCGACACCCGCCCGGAACCTGTGATGCATGTCGAAGCGATCTATCATCGCAACGACCCCATCATCCTTGGGTGCCCTCCACAACGCCCACCCGACGAACTGGCCCGTTATCGCGCCGTTGCCCGTTCAGCCCTGCTGAAACGCGCCATTGAAGCCGCTGGCGTGCCTGATGTTACATCCGTGTGGGCCGATGAATGTGGTTCTTCGCGTATGATGCTGGCCGTTGCCATCAAACAGCGCTATCCGGGCCATGCCCGCCAGGCCGGCCATATCGCCTCTCAGTGCCATGTTGGCGCCTATGCAGGTAAATATGTGGTTGTGGTTGATGACGACATCGACGTGTCCAATCTGGAAGAAGTCATGTGGGCGGTTGTTACCCGGTCTGATCCGGCAACCTCCATCGACATCATCAAAAACACATGGTCAACGCCACTGGATCCACGCATTACACCGGATCAACGCAAAACGGGAGATTTCACTAATTCCCGCGCCATCATTGATGCCTGTCGTCCATTCCATTGGATGGATGAATTCCCATTGGTCAACATGCCTTCCAAGGAACTATCCAAAGAAACCCGCGACAAATTCGGTTGGGTTTTGGACGAACCTAAAAAATAACCTTCCCGTTGAAGGCACATGTTTAAAGGGGCAGCGTTCGCGCTGCCCCTTTTCTTATGCGCTTCCCTGCGCCACACTGGGCAAAATTCAAAAACAGGGGAAGACGCATGCTTAAACTTTATCATCATCACACATCGGTCTGTGCCGCCAAATCACGGATGGCTTTGGAAGAAAAAGGCCTTGAATGGGAGGGTGAAATCATCCGCCTGCGTGAACGCGACCAGCACACCCCTGAATATCTGGCCCTTAACCCCTTTGGTCTGGTGCCCATGCTGGACCATGATGGCAAGATCATCGTCGAATCCACCGTCATCAATGAATATGTCGATGAAGTGTTCGATGGCCCCGCCATCCGCCCAAAAGATGCCTATCAACAGGCCCGCATGCGCACCTGGACCCGGATGACGGACGAAAACATCCATGCGGCCGCAGGCGTTGTCACCACATCCATTGCCTATCGCAACGTGCCATCCCACGGCAACCAGATATCAGGCCAGATGGACCCTTATAAACAGGCCCGCAAGATCGCCAGTTTTGAAGGCGGCATTGATAACATCCATTTTCGTACCGCCATGCGGCGCTATGACATGTTGATGGAACAAATTGATGCAGCCCTTGCAGGCACCGGCCCTGGCAAGGCATTGGCCGGAGGGGGGCCAGATTGGTTGATCGGGGAATTTTCGCTGGCCGATATTGCCATGTCGCCCTACATGGAGCGCCTCTATTGTCTGGAACTGGATTTCCTGTGGGAAGACAAACCCAGAGTCGCCGATTGGTTCGCACGGCTGCGCGATCGCCCTGCCTATAAAAAGGCCATTTTGGAATGGTTTGATTGGGACATCACCTGGACCGATTTGATGCACGCAGAAGGTGCCAAGGTTCGCGATGAAGCAAGGCGCATCACAGAAGAAATGCGCGACCCCGAAACCCGGGCTTGGAATCCCCACCACAACGATTAAGATCTGAAAAGTTTCAAAAGGTTCATTAGACAAGGACGCACAGGCTCAGCCCCAAAAACTTCATGAAAGGTCCAGACAAATGAAAAACAGGAAAACATCCCACGCTTTCTCTATCACAGCATTCACCTTGACCATTGCCGCCCTTCTGGTCTTTGCCCCCATGCACGTTGTGGCCAAGGACAAGGGTAACAAAAATGGCGGCGGATTCGGCCTTGACCGTGCCATGGAACGTGCCAATCCCAAAGCCCAGGACAAGCTCAAGCGCAACCACGGTGACCTCGCTAATTTACATAGCTTTGGGCGACGCGTTCGATCCCAAGCGCGTTCATCAGCTACCGCAGCCCGATACTGATCATAGCCACCATTGCGGTGAACTTCACGACTTACTGTTGAAGCTGATCGACCGAGCGCCAAGGCCATTGATCGGATGGACTGCTCGCCCACGATCCCGCGCGATATCTCTTCACGCTCCGACAGCGTTAACGCCAACCTTGAGCGTTTTCGAACAGGAGGGCGAATACCGCCTGTACGAGATAGCAACGGATAAATCGATGATGAATCCCGGTCAAAACTGCGGCCAATGGAACTCATCGGCTCGCCACGCTGCCAGCGATCCCATATCTCTGACTTCTGCTTACTCGTAAAATAAATCCGACTTCTTCTTTGAACCATATCTACACACTCCATCTTTGCGTTTAAGATAAAGTGTTGCGTTGACCGGTTGAGGTCACCGTCATAAGCGGACGTAAGAAGTCCCCGGATATGATCATGAGAATAATGGCGACCAGAGCGGGAAGGTGACATGCTGGAAAAGATTGGCTGGGGCGGCAGGATTCGAACCTGCGAGTGCCGAGATCAAAACCCGGTGCCTTAGACCACTTGGCTACGCCCCAATCTGTCCCACCAACCGTGTCTTATAACCCAATGGGTCATTCGTCTGGCAGGGACGGGCCGCACATTACGCCCAATGGGTGAACCTGCGCAACACTGGTTTGGCCTAAAACAGGGGGGACTTAACAAAATGTCTAAAAATGCTCTATCGTGGGGCCATGGACGATCATAAATCAAAATGGATCATTGAGGGGATTTCCCCCCAAGCGATGGAAAAGGCAATTCTGGCAGCGGCCGGAGCTGGCCTTTCCCTGGCCGATTGGCTTGACCACCTCATCACTGAGGTCGCCGCCAAAGAAAAAGAAGATCGTCGGAAAAACCAAAAAGATAAAGAAGCAGATTAATACGCAAGTGATTTAACCCCACCTGCATATCACCCCACCTGCATATCAATGCGTATGGCCCTCATTTAATAGCCCTACAATTGATCTTGAAAAACCGAGTTTTTCACAAAAAAACAAGCCCCTAGAATACCGGGAACTACTATTTTTCATAGAGTAGCACCCGGGCATACTGGCATCGATAAGCTCAAAGTGTCTTATATTTACTCACTTTTTTCTGGACATTTATCGCAAAAACCTATTCCTGTAAATTTAGCCATACCGTCGTAGTGCCAATATGAACAGACAAAGTAGCGCTAAATGAAGCCAACATCGCCCTGGAGCGTCAAAGGAGTCGAGCCTGAAGCCCGCGAAGCAGCAAAACTGTCTGCGCGTAGGGCTGATATGTCCCTTGGCCAATGGTTAAGCCATACCATCCGTATGGCGGCGAAAGAACAGCTGAAATCTGGCGGTATTGCTGGGGATAGCACCAATGCTACTCAGGGCGCTGAGGCAGGGAATACCGCCACCGCCAATGCAAATGGGGCGGCCGGTAGTGCAGGAAATGGTGCACCCACGGGAAATGGACCTACCGAGACGTCTGGCCCCCCCGCACCGACCACCGCAGCCGTGCTTGAAAGCATTAACCGTCTGGCCCAAAAAATCGAAGAAACCGAAACCCGTACTACCAGCACCATTGCCCCGATTGTGGAAAAGGTGAAAAACCTTTCCGAACAAATCGAAGGACTCTCCAAGAGCCAATCGGATGATACCGCCCCGCTGGAACGTGCCCTGTCACGGGTGGCAGAGCGCCTCGACCATTTGGAAACCCCCCCGGACCAACCCCGTGGTTCCGAGCGGCGGGGCAGCAAAGACGGATTTTTCTCGAAATTTTTCTCTTAGTAGCCGAAGCTTAAGCAACGCCAAACCAAACCATTAAAGGGACCGGAGCAAAACATGCCCTGGACCATTGACAAGATCGGAATGAAAGCCCGGGTGCGGGCCATGGCTGCAGCCAAGTCTGCGGGCCTTGATCTTGGACCTTGGCTTGACCGTGCCATCCTAGACAGCCCTGAAACAGGCCCCCGTGACCAAGAAAGCCCACAATGGGGCGAATCTCCTATTCATGACGCCCTAACAGCCCTGGAAGAGCGTATCGATTCCAGCCACTCTCGTTTGGCCCAACTTATCGATCCGATAGATGATGCCCTGCACGAAATGGACACCCAGGTGCCAAAATTATTGGATCAGGGCCAAAATGCCGGAAATGCAGCAAACGCTGATTTGCAGGAAGGCCCCCCTCATGCATCCCCGGGCACCAATGATCCGCATTTAGCCACAGAATCCAGTAGCGATAGTAGTGCTGGTAGTGCCAGTAGTGCCAACCATGCCAATGATGACGACAATGATGATGATAAACCGAATATATACCCCCCCGTTATTGACACCTCCCCGGATATCAGCGATCAGGATATCCCCAGAGATTTTAGTAGTGCTGATGAAGCGGAACACAGCCAACAGAGCGATCCAGCTTCTGAATGGCACCCCCCCGCCCGTCCCGGCCAAGGCGTGCCCCGTATTTTTATAGGCATTGGCGCCGTCACCCTGATGATCGGCGCCTTGGGGCTGCTGGGCTGGTTATGGGCCACCCCACCCACACCAGAAAAATGGACCGCGACAAAATTAAACAAAAGGGTGCAGGTGCCGCCAAGTCTTGATCAGACCCCCCCCAAAATAGCCCAGATCAAAAAGGGTGCGTCCAATAGCCCCGCGATAGAAAAGACCCCTCCTGCTGATATCTCCATCCAGGCATTACGCTCCATGGCTGAAAAGGGCGTTCCGTCCCATCAATATGCCCTTGGGATGGCCTTGATTGAGGGCAAAGGCACAGGCAAGAATTTAAAAGGAGCCATCCAATGGATCGAAGCCGCCGCTGTCCGAGGCTATACCCGGGCGCAGCATCGCCTTGGCCTTCTGCATGCCAAAGGCACCGGGGTTGCCCTCAACCCGGTTCAGGCCTTTTTCTGGCACCAATCTGCTGCCGATCAGGGGTTTGCCGATTCCCAATACCGCCTTGGCCTTTTATATGCCAATGGTGAGGGGGTCGTAAAAAGCCATGTGTTGGCCCGCCAATGGTTTCAAAAGGCGGCTGGCAAAGGACATGCAGATGCCATGTTTAATCTGGGCCGCAGTTATGCGCTGGGACAGGACACACCCAAAGACCCGCAAAAGGCACGCACCTGGTATGCCAAAGCCAAACAGGCCGGTTCAAAACTAGTGCCTTCTGCCCCCGCAACAGGGGGCACATTGGCTGGCACATCCCCAAGCACTACTTCTGGCATTTTGGTAGTTCCTAAAGCCACAGGGAAAATCGGGGTAAAAGAAATTCGCGAAATCCAACGGCTTTTGGCATCCCTGAGTTTCAATCCCGGTAGTGCCGATGGTCAGGCCGGGGCACGAACCATAGAGGCCATTCGGCTCTATCAGGGGTTCGCTGGCTTGGCCGTTGATGGCCAACCCTCAATCGCTCTATTGCAGCATATACGGGAAATTACGGGCAGTTTGAAAGCACCCTGAACCACACCCCGGGCCAGCCATCTTCGACAATTTTTAAAGAGAACTACTTTAGACACTACTTAGGCATACTGCGGACTACCCGGTATGACTTATCCATCTAAACCTCAGCATTTCTGCGACTATCAGACAGCTCCCCTGACCATACCCACCACCCGGCATTAGCACTACTTAGCTCAATTTCACGGGCTGCTTTTTGCGCTTTTGCGCCATTTTCATAGAGGCCAAAGCAGGTTGCGCCACTGCCCGCCATGCGGGCCACAAGACAATCGCTGCTTTCTGAAAGAGCCAATAATCCATCCCCGATCGTTGGGGCAAAGGTGCACGCCGCCGATGTCAGATCATTGCCGCATCCATCGATCAAACCCGCCAGTTCACCCACCGTTGCAGGGCCATCGCCAAAATGTGATGGGACGAATTGGGAGGCCATACTTTCAGAAAAAGAACCGGCCCTTTGGGGGGCATCATCATAGGCCTTGAACACGGCACGGGTCTCAACACCTACGCCGGGATTAACAAGCACCAGACCAGCACAGGGCAGATGGGGGAAATTTATCAGATCTTCGCCAATGCCGGCCATGAAGGCAGGGGTAGAGCGGATCGATACCGGAACATCAGCCCCGAGAGCCAGGCCAATTTCCGCCAACGGTGCATCGGGGCGATCCCACGCTTTTGAAAGGGCGACCAGAACCGCTGCGGCATCTGCCGATCCACCGCCAAGGCCAGCGGCGACAGGAATGTTCTTGGTCAACCGGATATGGGCTTTTTTGCCCCGCCCATCCCAATCAGAAAAAGCGCGGGCTGCGGCAACAGCCAGATTGTTGGTATCATTTGGGGGTAACAGGCTTGAATATGGCCCATCAAGTTCAAGGCCGAAATGTTCACTGTCACTGACTTCCACGATGTCTGAAAGACTGGCAAAGGCACAGAGCGATTCCAGAAGGTGATAGCCATCCCCGCGCCTGCCAACAATATGGAGAAAAAGGTTGAGCTTGGCCGGGGCTGTGACGCGCTCGGGAATGTTCAGCCTCCCCGTGGTGCGGACGCACCCTTACCAATATCCGGTGCGCCCTGCGCACCTGAGCCTATTGAGCGGGAGGCCTTCCGCTTTTCTTCGGTTGCCCCAAGGCCATTGTCCAGTTTCTTCTTAATTTTCAGCACCTGATCGGGTTCAGGTCCAAAATTAAGGGCGCGGCGCCATTGGAACCGTGCTTCGACCCTGCGTCCGACGCGCCAATAGGCGTCTCCCAGGTGATCATTAATGGCTGCATCGTCTGAACTCAGCATCACGGCACGTTCCAGATACGTCACCGCCTTGGAAAAAGTCCCGAGCTGGTAATGGGCCCAGCCGAGCGAATCAATAATAAAGCCATCCCGGGGCCGGGCCTTGACGGCCTTTTCAATCATGCCCAGCGCCTTATCGAGGTGCATCTTTTTTTCCACCCAGGAATATCCCAAATAATTCAGAACAAACGGCTGATCGGGTGACATTTTAAGGGCCGTCAGAAAATCCTTTTCCGCACGCATCCATTGCTTCGAGCGCTCATGTGCAATCCCCCTGGAATAATACAGGGTCCATTTTGGGTGCTTGCCCGGGCCAATTCGAACAAGCACCTTGTCATAATCCTTGATGGCCTCGACATAGCGTTTCTTGAAACGCAATAAATCGCCTCTGGCAATAAGCGCATCGGTCCGGTCATTTTTTTCATTCACCATTGCCGTCAACCGCTTGATGGCTTCATCGGTCTTTCCCATGCGATCGAAAACCAACGCGGCCCGAAGCGACGCACGCCATGCCAGCGGGTGTTTCACATCCACGCCATCATATGTTTTGACCGCATCCCCATAACGATCAACGGTCTCAAAAATATCCCCCAACAGAATCTGGGCGACGGCAAATTGGGGACGAAGATGCAATGCCATGCGCGTCAACATCACCGCAATCTCCTGAATGCGATCCTGGTTCAACAACATGGCCAGATTCCAAAGCGCCTCAGCAACCCCGTCACCCGCGCCAGTTATCATCTGCGCCGGTTTTTCGCCCTTTTTCAGGCGCGCAAGGGCTTGTTCCATAAGCCGCGAGCCCGGTTCACCAACAAGGGCCGCCCGATAAATTTTTTCGGCACGCTCACTGTCACCCTGGCGTTCAAAAAAAGCGCCCGCCAAAAGAACAAACCGTTGGTGTTCCTTGCCTGTGGCTAGTTTCTCAAAAAATGGCGCTGCGCGTTTTGGTTCGCCAACAAGGTCCAGAATCAGGGCCGAATGAAGAGTGTGAATAACCCCAAGTCCCTGTCGTTTGCCCAATGGCGCCAGCGTTTTTATGGCCGCCTTACCATCGCCTTCACCAGCCTGAACCCAGGCCAAAACCAATGGAACAAAATAACTGCCAAGGCCACGGTTCGGAATGACCTTCAATTTCAATCTGGCATCGGACAACTTCTTGTTGCGAACATCGTCAACCGCCAGCAACAAAGACGCCATGACGTTTTTAGGCTGAAGCTTCAGATAGCGCCGGGCCAAGGGCACTGCTTTTTCCATGTGCCCGGCGGAAATCATTTGATGCAGGGTTTGGCGCAACAATCCCGGATCATTAGGCAAATACCGAAGCGTGCGGGACAGCAACCGTGACGCCAACGCCGCGTCAAAATGGCTTTCCGCAAACCGGCCCGCCAAAAAATCGCCATAAGGGGTGGAATGAATGCCCGGATACCAGAGCGCATCATCGTTGCTGGCAGCAACCGCTTTAGCGCTGCCTGCAACCACGCCCAAACAAGCGATCATCACGGCTGTTGCCGACACAGCCCGAATTTTTGGCACCAATGCTGTCTTTATTCCTGTCTTCATTCCCAAAATACTCGCGTTTTAGCGTTTTCAGAGTAGCTTAAACTATAACACGGAAATCTATCCCTATATCAGCCATCTACATATTGGGATAATTGGGCCCACCGCCGCCTTCAGGCGCCACCCAGGTGATGTTTTGGGTTGGATCCTTTATATCGCAGGTTTTGCAATGGATGCAGTTTTGGGCATTAATTTGCAACCGGGGCCCATCTTCTCCATCACTTTGAATGATTTCATAAACCCCCGCCGGACAATACAGGGTTTCCGGTGACCCATATGTGGCATGGTTGATGGCAATGGCCCGATCGGGCTCGGCCAAATGCAGATGGGCCGGCTGGTTTTCTTCATGAAAGGTGTTGGAGATAAAAACCGAGCTCAACCGGTCAAAGGTCAATTTGCCATCGGGCTTGGGATACACAATGGGCGTGCATGCATCAATGGGCCGCAGGCTTTCGTGGTCGGGCTTGTGATGCAGGGTCCAGGGTGCGCGCCCCCTAAAGATATAAGCATCCAGTGCGCCATTGATCAGCCCGCCCAACAGACCAAAGCGAAACCCCGGACGCAGATTGCGCGCAGCGTGCAGGTCTTTC
>Ga0233439_10004624_pt1 | contig 13184 bp, 10 predicted proteins | sample SI_123_September_6_FD_182713 | JGI IMG/M metagenome (GOLD analysis project Ga0233439, IMG submission 182713) | Seawater microbial communities from Saanich Inlet, British Columbia, Canada - SI_123_September2016_100_MG | ecosystem: Environmental > Aquatic > Marine > Inlet | place: Canada: British... | reverse complement strand
CTCATCTGAAGGTGTGTTTGCTTTTTCAAAAATTCTAGTTAGTGTTTTTCTCTCTGTATCCTCTACAATGGCTTTAGTTTCTTTTTCAATTGCTATGACTGATCTTGCCAAATCAATTAATCCTTTCAAATATTCTTTGTTATCAATTAATTTCTGATTATATTTTCCTCTAAGCTCTTCTAGTTTTTCAGCTATTACTATGAATCTAGGATTATTCCTATCACGATTTATTCTTCGTGTGATTTTAATTTCAATGGATTTAGGATCATATCTTTGCAACCCTTCCTTAATTTTTCGAATTACTTCTTCATCCATAACTAAAACTTCCAAGTCATCACGAAGAGTGACATCAATATTATCTTGGATTAATTTTTCTGTTTTAGGTCCCAATTTCTTCCAAATCCGTGCATTACCTCCTTTAGAAGGGGCAATCGAATTGTAAATTTGATATAATAATTTGTAATCTTTTACCATCTGTGAATTGGTATATCGTGGATGTAACATCTCCCAAAATTTATTCAATATTACAAAATCTGTCGCAAATGATTCTTTTCGAAGAAGGCTGCTTGAAGTATCCTCTTTTACTTCTAAACATTCTTGAGCCGCACTCAATAATTCAAATCCTTCTAATTTTCGATCTAGAGTTACAAAATAACTCATCGCCCTTTTGAGTATATCTGGTAGTTCTTCTGCCAGTTTCTCTAAACTTTTTACGACGTTCGAAATTTTCTCATAATCATACGTTAATGCCTTTGAAACGTTATCAAAGACACCAATGTAATCTACAATCAATCCGTTTAATTTTCCAGGAGATGGTCTGTTGACTCTGCATACTGCCTGAAGTAACCCTTGATCCTTGAGCATTTTATCTAAATACATGACTTGTAAAATGGGAGCGTCAAATCCACGCATCAATTTCTGAGTTACTATGAGTATTTTGAGAGGATGACGTGGATTGTTGAATTGTTTTTGAATTTCATTTAATTCTTCACGAGTTTTATCAAATCTTTCATACCAATCTTCGGGGTCACCCTTACTCAAAGTCATTACAACTTCTGAGGATTCTTTTGGGAATATTTGGTCAATCGCATCTTTGTATTTCACACATGCCTCTCTGTTATGAGCAACAATCATTCCTTTGAATCCTGAGGGATCTATGTTTTCTATAAAATGCTCTATCATTTTTTTGGCTTTTTTATCAATCGTATTTTTTGATATTAGAAATTGATGTAATCTAGCAGCTTTAGTTGCAATAATTGATTCTTCACTTTCTGTAGCACCTGTTTTAATTAATGCATATGCCTTTTCAAAAGATGCTTTATCAAATTTGTATTCTGCAGGTACCGTTTCAAAATTGATTTGTAGTGTAGTGTGATCTTCAACTGATTCTTCAAAAGAGTAACGATGTAGATATCTTGCTTCTCCATCTTCTTTTGCACCAAATGTTAAAAACGTATTCCTATTTGCTTTGTTTACTGGAGTTCCAGTTAATCCAAAGAAGAATGCATTAGGTAATGCTTCTTTCATATATTCTCCAAGATCACCTTCTTGAGACCTATCTGCTTCATCAACTAAAACTATGATGTTGTCTCTATCATTAAGAACTCCTTGAGATTCTCCAAATTTATGAATAGTTGTGATGATGACCTTTCGAGTATCCTGTTTGAGTAATTTTTTTAACTCCTCTCTAGAATTGGCAGGAATTGTATTCGGTACATTTGCTGCATTAAATTTTCCAGATATTTGTGTATCCAGATCAATTCTATCTACAACTATAATGATTGTAGGATTTTCTAATTTTTCCTCATATCTTAATCGCATTGCAGCTAAAATCATTAGTAATGATTTTCCTGAACCCTGAAAATGCCAAATCAGTCCTCGCTTTATTTTATTTTCAATTACTCTTTGAACAATTAGATTTGTAGCCTCATATTGAGGATAACGCGCAATCATTTTGATTTTTTTGGCATCTGGTGATGTACTGAATATGGTATACCATTGCAGCATTTCTAAAACTGTAACTCTATTGAAAAGCGATTCAATTGTTTCGTCCATATCTGCTAATTTTGAAGTCTCTCGATCTTTTTTCTTCCAGGGTTCCCAGAAATCCTCCCAAGAGTTTCCAACTGCTCCATACCATAGCTCTTTTCCCTCAGTAGCCGCACTGAATACATTTGATGCAAATAGTTCTGGAATATTAGATTCATAATCTTCAGATACTTGAATGGCCCCATCTGCCCATGTTTGGGATTCTCTAACTGGCGATTTCGTTTCTATGTCTACTAATGGAATTCCATTGATAAATAAAATAATGTCTGCACGTTTCGTTTTACCTGTACTAGATGATTTTATCGAATATTCTTTGGTAACTTGGAATGAGTTTTTATGAATATCATCAAAATTAATTAATTTGATTGGAATGTCTTGATTGTTCTTACCGTATCGCATAGTTTTATCTCCTTTAAGCCATTTTGAAAATTCTTCATTTGCATTTACAAGACCATTTTGTGTCGAATGAATAATTTTATCTAATTGATAGAGTATTTCGTCTTCTCTTTCTGGATGTTCTTTAACTGCAGGATTAAATTCTTGTAATTTTTTCCTAAGCGTCTGTTCCAATAGAATATCTGTTTCTTTTCTTTGGATCTTTTTGGGATCCAAATAATCCCATTTTAAATTGGGAGTTTCTCTTTGTAAAATTTTTAGAATATATTCTTGAATGGTGTTTGCTTCAGTTAATGTCAATTGATATTCTCCCTCGACGCAAATTTTGAATTAAGAATCACATTTTGCATTGAATAAAGATTAGTTAAATGAGATTGCTGTTCCAAAATTTGTTTATATATCGATAATAAAATTTGAGAAATTTTTTCTTGTTCTGGCAATGATGGCAGAGGAATCTTGATCTTTTTTAAATCCTTTTTAGATAACCCATATACCGAGATTCCATTCACATAACTAATTATTTGATTTTTCACAAATGGCATTGATGTTAAAAATGCTTGAAAATCTAACGATACACTTTCCTCAATATTGCGAAGCGCAATAGTATGTAAACCTGCAACTATTTTTTTATTCTTAACATTTTTTAACAAAACACTCGCGCCTGATCCTTCATAATCTTCAGATGCGTCTACAAGAACAATATCGTCTTCTTTTAGTAATGGGAGATTTTTAACTTTGGTTTTAGAAATATATGGAATTTCATCAGAATCACAATCAAGAAAATATTTCCACTTTTGATGAATGTCCCCATAATGAATATACTGTATGTCTCCAGTATCTTCTAAATCACTTCTAGGGTTTGAACCTGTAATGAGAAATTCAAACAATTCGTCAAAAGTTTTGTTCTCCCAAGATTTAGGAATTTCAATTTCTTTTTCATATAACCATGGAATTTTTTTGAAATTTTTATGTCCAATCCCTTTTGTTAATAATGATTCACGCTTAGAAACATAATATTTTTGAGTTTTTTGTATCAATTTATCTAAACAATCGATTGAGTTTTGAATTGACCATAAAGTTTCTTTAATTTGTAATTGTTCTTTCTCTGAAGGTAGTACAAATTCAAAATCTGCCAAATCCCGCCATCGCACATAAGGATTTGTTGAACCTACTGATCGTTTTACTGCATGTTCTGTAAATTTTTCTAATCTTACAATAAATGGTAACAATCCGTCAACTAATCCATTCTGTTTTGAATTTAATACTAATGTTGTATTTGAACAAATTCCATCAAATGTTACGATACCTGTTTTTCTTAGATATGCCCTACGAGTACCAAACAACACTTGTCCTTTTAAAAATTTTCTGTGAAATGCAGAACCAATTACATCTTTAGATTTTTCTATATCTCCAAACCTTGTGATGTGTAAAAGTTTAGATTCTAAATGTTCTCCAGCAACATAGTTTGTTAGACCATTTTTTATGGGTTCATATTCATTATCTTTTCCAACTTCTACAAAATCTCCGAATTTTACTTTTTGGGCTTTCATCAATTATTCACTTTTAGTTCCGCTTTAATTTTAGATAGTGATAATGCCAAGTTTTTGGATGATTTTTTCCATTCTAAGACGGTATCCAACAAAGAAAGATTTTTTGTTTTCTTTTTCTTTTTAATATATAATGATAAACTAAGAAGAAAATTATTTTTCTTTATTTCTTCATAATCTGCAACGTAAGATATTCCTTTAATGACACCAAAATCATCAAATATTTTAGAAATAAATTCTATATTTTTCTCTGAAAGATAATTTTTATGTCCAGAACGTTCTACTTGTTCAAGCGCATCTATGAATAGAACTTTATTTTTACGTTCTTGTTTTTTATTTTTTCTTAATACTACTATACAAGATTCCATACTAGCATTATAAAATAAATCTGGTCCTAAACCAATAACTGCTTCCAATTTATCATCTTTGATTAGATTTTCTCGTAGTTTTTCTTCACCATCTCTGAACAATACGCCATGAGGAAAGAGTATTGTTGCACGGCCTTTTTTACTCATTGAAACTACGATATGTTCTAAAAATGCAAAATCTGCTTTTCCTTGAGGTGGTGTACCGTAAATATTTCTATTATATGGATCTTGTTCCCATCTACTTTGGTTCCATTTTTTAATTGAGTAGGGAGGATTAGCCAAAATAACATCAAATTCTTGTAGTTTATCCCCTTTCAGAAAAACAGGATTTTCTAAAGTATCCCCTTGTTTGATTTTTGCATCTTCATAACCGTGAAGAAGTGTATTCATCCTTGCAATTCCTGAAGACACTACATTTTTTTCTTGGCCAAAAATAGAAAGGGTTCTAAAATTTTTTTTTGATCTTTTTAAATAATTTATACATTCAAGTAACATTCCGCCTGTTCCACATGTTGGATCATATATTGATTCATTTGGTTGTGGCTTTACAATTTTTGCCATTAATGTAACTACAGTCCTATTTGTGTAAAATTCCGCAGCAGTATGTCCTGAATCATCTGCAAATTTTTTTATTAAAAATTCATATCCGTTCCCCATTTGATCATCAGGAACTCTAGATATGGATAATTTTTCAGTTGAGAAATGTTCAATTAAATCAATAAGAGTTTCATCTGATAACCTCTCTTTATATCCCCAATTTGCATCCCCAAATACATCATACAGTGTGTCTGGATTCGCCTTTCCTATCTCTTGCATTGATTTTTGAATTTTTATTCCTAAATTTTTTGTAATTTTTCTAAGATCTTCCCAATGACATCCTTCAGGAATTTTAAATCTATGATTGATGGGGTTGCTTGCAAATTTTTCATCATTAGTTTCTTCTAAAAGGATTTGATATTCTTCATCGAAGACATCTGAGAGTCTTTTGTAGAAAAGTAGTGGGAAAATATATACTTTATAATCTCCAGCATCAATTTTATTTCTTAAATACTCTGCGCATCCCCAGAGATATGATTCCAATTTTTGTTGAGTTAGTTTAGTATACGTCATAGTAATTTTTCCTTTTGTAGAATTCTTTCAACTTCTAATTCTGATTTCTCAAATGCTTCGATTGAAGTTTTCAAATCAGATGAAGTTTGTTTTAACGTAATATTTTTTTCTTTTTGTTTAGGTTCAATGTATCTAAAAACAGATAGATTCCAGTCTTGTTTTTCTATATCGGATAGTTTTACAATTTTTGAAAAATGTTGTTTATCTTTACGGTTCTGGTAAAGTTGTAAAATTTCATTCACATGATTTTCTCTTAAATAATTCTGTGCTCTTCCTGGTTGATATATTTCTGAAGCGTTAATAATCAATACATTTCCTTTTTCATGTTTTAATTTTTTATGTTTGAATATTAAAATACAAGGCGCGATTGATGCACCATAAAAAATATTCGAACCCATTTGAATAATTGCTACCAAATAATCATGTTTTTTTATTATATTTTCACGAATAGTCTTTTCAGTTCCTCTATACAATACTCCTCGAGATAACACTACTCCCACTCTACCTGTTTTTTCTTTCATTGATGATAACATATGTTGCACCCATGCAAAGTCTCCGTAACTATTTGGTGGAAGTCCTGCGAATGCTCGTCCATAGGGGTCATTTTTCCATAACTCATAACCCCATTTTTTTAAGGAGAATGGGGGATTTGCTAAAACAACATCAAACTTTGCAAGAGACGGTCCATCTAAAAATTGGGGCTTTCGAAGTGTATCTCCCCGCTTTATTTGAAAATCATCTAACCTATGCATGAATAAATTGATTCTTGCAATAGATGATGTACTAAGATTAGATTCTTGACCATAAAGTTTTGTTTTTCTCCAATCTTGATTTTTTTCTTTAATTTGATTTATCGCTTCAATTAACATTCCACCTGTACCACATGCCGGATCATAAATGGTCTCTGTATCTTTTGGATCAAGTATTTTTGTTATTAATGCAGTAATGCTTCGTGGTGTATAAAACTCACCTGCCTTTTTATTTGATAAATCTGCAAACTTTTTTATTAAATATTCATATGCTCTTCCTAATTTGTCCGTTGAAAGTTCAGAATTAGATAGATTGACTTTGTTAAAATGTTCAATTAAGTCAATCATTAATTTGTCTGAAAGTTTACCCCAATTGGTATCTCCAAAGATGTCATACAGTGTGTCTGGATTTGTCTTTTCAATTTCCAGAAATGATTTTATTAATTTTTGACCTAATTGTTTTGTTTGTTTTCTTAGGTCATTCCAATGACTTCCTTTAGGAATTTGAAATCTATGATTGATGGGGTTGCTTGCAAATTTTTCATCATTAGTTTCTTCTAAAAGTTGTCGATATTCATCATCAAAGACATCTGAGAGTCTTTTGTAGAAAAGTAGTGGAAAGATATATGCTTTAAAATCTGAAGCATCGATATTTCCTCTTAGATAATCACATGCCTCAAAGAGATATGTTTCTAAATTGAATTCTTTACCTTCTTGACTGCTAAAACTACGTCTAAAATTTTTGTTTGATTTTTTTTTGTCAGATTTTAAATTTTTTTCCATGGTTGTTTTGTCTGACACATTAAATTGCTATATTGAGTTCTATTTTACGCCTTTGATGACAAATGAAATTGGAAATCAGAAGATCATTGAAATATTTGAATAAAATCTAATAAAATATGATATTATGTGTATTGAGTTATCTTAACTAATGGAATTAAACTCGTCACAGCAATTAGCAGTAGAATACAACAAAGGCCCACTTCTAGTCGTAGCAGGTCCTGGCAGTGGTAAAACCAGAGTAATCATTGAGAGAATTTTACATCTAGTAAATTTAGGAGTCAAACCTGAGGAAATACTCTGCCTTACTTTTACCAAAAAGGCAACAGAAGAAATGTCTCAGAGATTAGAGAATCAGGATATTTCGGATGTACAAATCAATACTTTTCACTCTTTTGCAAAATCAATCCTAGAAGATAATGTACTAGAATCTGGTGTAAACATATCATCAGGAGTTATCAAACGTTCAGCACAATTGGCATGGGGTCTAAAAAATATAGATTCATTTGATTTCCAACATGTCGCTATTGGAAATAATGCAGAAGATCTTATCCGTTCAATCATCGATGGTATTAGAACATTCAAAGATGAATTAATCTCACCTGAATCATTAAAAAAATATCTAGATTCAAAAGAATCTCAAGAATTAGAAGAAGATGAACAAGACCTAATTAATCGTCTAATTGATTTGTATAAAGTCTATGTAAAGTATCAGGAATTTTGGGGTGCAAAAAGTGTAATTGATTTTAATGACATTATAGTGGAAGCAATTAATCTGGTAAAAACTAGACCGTTAATACAACAAAAATTACAAAAAAAATACAAACACATTCTAGTTGATGAATTTCAAGACAATAACTTTGCACAACTAGAACTAGTCAAATTAGTTTCAGATAATGGTAATGTAACTGCAGTTGGAGATGATGATCAATCAATATTTAGATTTCAAGGAGCATACATGAAGAATTTTAATGACTTTGAAGAATATTTTAAAAATACAAAAATTATAAACCTTGATCAAAACTATCGCAGTACACAAAATATTGTAAATCTTGCAAGTACACTAGTTTCAAATATTGAAGAACGTCAAGAGAAGAATTTATTTTCTAAAAATGTAGAAGGTGAGAAAGTCAGAGTTTGTGCATGCTCTGATGAAGACGCCGAAGTAGAATATGTTGTAAAAAATATCAAAGAATTACTTGGAAAGCAGATAGTTAGAGAGGATGGAACAAAAGGTACAATCTCTTATGAAGACATTGCAATTCTTGCTAGAAGCCGAAAATCAGGCGTGAAATTTGTTAAATCCCTCAAAGCTCATGGATTACCTGCGGATTTTGTAGGCTCTGATAACCTCTTTGCAACACCCATAGTCAAAGATGTGATGGCATACTTGGCAGTAGTGAATTGTCCTGCAAACGCAGGTAGAGAAATTGCAAGACTGCTAAAAAATCACGGAATTACAGAATACAACATTGCCAAAATCAATCACTATGGTGAGAAAATATCTGAAACAGACAATCCAGGGGTAGATTATGTTCTAAAATCATTACAAGAAATTGTAAGTCAAGACACTACACAGAAAAAAGAAATTTTAGAATTTGTAGATGTACTGTCTAGTTTATCTGAATTATCAAAATATCGTCCTAGTGATGTAATTTACAAAATTATAATGTCAGTTTCCGGATTGTATAAAAAATCAATTCAAGATAATTCCATTGAAAATAGAATAAATCAAGTCCTACTCAAAGAAATTTACAATTATGCATTAGAATATGAGACATTATACCCTGATGAGAGTTTAACTGACTTTATTTCATATCTGAATTATCTATTTAGATTTGATTTAGAACTACCTGAAGAACTAGAAGAAGATGACAGTATTCTTGTAACTACCATTCACCAAAGTAAAGGAAAAGAATTCCAAATAGTCTTTGTAGTTGATGCTGCAAAAGACAAATTACCATTACGTTCAAGGACAAAGAAATTCTATGTGCCAAAAGATTTGGCAAAAGGACTAGTTAGAACTGCCAATGAGAAAACACTTCATCTCTTAGATGAGAAAAGATTACTCTATGTTGCAATGACTAGAGCCAAAAGCCATCTATACATTACATATGCACAAAACTATGAAAACAGAAAGACTGAAGCCAAACCATCATCATTTTTAGAAGAAATGAATTACAAAGAAAATGAATTAATTAAATTTGAAGAATTTACATCAACTACTGATGTACAACTAGCACAGGGTGAACATCTAGAACAGCTAAAACAAGAACACCAGGCAATTGCGGTAAATGCTATTCATCAAATGAATCTAAAAACTGCAATTCAGAAAATTATTGATTTGGCAAAAATAAAATATTTTGAGGAATTCAAGAATTTAGATAACTTTGATCACACCAAAATCTTTGAAACTGAGGCCAAAGAGGACCATATTGACTCTCAATTATACCAAAAATCAATCCCACTTATCACAAAAGAGAATTTCCGATTAAGTCCATCAAAAATTCAAACCTTTGAGGATTGCCCACTCAAATTCAAATTCCAACATGTTCTACGTGTTCCAACTCCATCCAAGACATACTTTGGAATGGGTACTGCAATTCACTCAGTTGCCGAAAACATGACTAAATTACAAAAAGATGGAAAAGAATCTAATGAAAAATTAGCATTAGAAATTCTTGAAAAACAATGGGATACCTCATCATATAGAAATCAAAGAACCAAAGAATCCCAAGACAAGGTAAAATCAAAAGAGATGGTAAAGACATATCTTGATTGGGCAGAAAACAATCCAAACACACCAGTTGATGTTGAACCAAAATTCAAAATTATTCTAAATGATGTTACAATTTCAGGAAAAATTGATAGAGTTGAGCAAACACCAGAGGGTGATTATGAGGTAATTGATTTTAAAACAGGTTATGCATACAAGACAAAAAATACTATCAAAGAAGATGTACAAATGAATCTCTACGCATTAGGTACAGAGAAACTTTATGGAAAATTACCAAAGAAGACATCATTGTTTTACATAAAATTCAACAAACTAGTACCACATTTCATTAAAGAAGATAAACTTGATGAATTCAAAGTAGAGTTGGAAAAAAAGATTGATTCAATTTTTAATGAAGAATTTGATGCCAAACCTGATTTCCAAAAATGTTCTAGATGTGATTATGCATCAATTTGTGATTCAAGGGAAACTCAATAACTAAATTAAAAATTTAGATGCATCAATTCCTTCCTGAGTGATTTTGATCCATCTATTTCTCCCAATTTTTTCAACCTCAATGAATTTCCATTGTTCTTGTAATGGTTGAATAATATTTTTATCCAAACTTGCAAATCTTGCCTGTGATTGATTTTCATCTTTTGCACCAATTGTAATTATTTTTTCTTTTTCAGCCAATATCGCCATCTCTTTTTTTGTTATTTTACCATTATTATCTTGAATAATTTTTAATGCATCAATTAGTTCTTGTCGTGGTTTTTGAATTTCATATTTTGGTAAAGCAATAATATTTTTGAGTCCAATTGATTGTTGTTTCCCCTGAGTTGACGGATAACTTTCTGGTTCTGCATAGTATGGTGTGACATTACACTCTTTGAATATCATACATGCCATCATACATGCAATTGCTTGAATCTTTGAACCAGATGAAACATTTACGTAAATGTCATTGTCTTTTTCTTTCTCAAAAATTTCTTTAACTATTTTTAAAATATTAAAAACATCACCTCTATCAGCTTCTGCAAACTCTACTTGGATTTTGTTTTTCTTTAGATCTTTTAGAATTGTTTCTGAATAATTTTTTGCTTTGTCCTGACTTGGATTATCATGTTTAACAAGCCAAATTTTGTCTGCTTTCATTTCCTTTGCTGGAAGCAAGATTCTATCTATTTCAAAGCCTAATGGGATAATATGTACGCGTAATTTTGATAGTTTACTCATGATAGTATGTTCATTATGCATACTATGTTGATGTTATATAATAATTTCTATAGTGTATCTAAATTATGAAAACACAAATCACAAATCAAAAAAACGAATCAAGTTCTAGTTCTTTTTATCCTAGAATTATTCGAGAGTTCGAAGATCATGATGAACCAATGGTATATGGAGGAAAATATTGACCATACTATTTGGATTGAAAAACAAATCGTATGAAGAAAGTATTACTTCATCTTTTACAAATCTAAAAGAAAAATTAGAAGAACATCAAAAGGAAAAATTAAAATGATTGTCAAAAACATGAATGCATTTTTCAAAAGTTTCAACATGAAAAATATCAATCAAGGAATTTTTGAATTCAATAAAGCAGTGCAAGATTTTGGAAACTCTGTGGATAAAATGACCAAAGAGCTTTCAGCTGATGTTAAAAAATCAAAACAAATATCTAAAATTAGAGAACAAAAGAATAAAGAAAATCTTGAAAAAATTTGGGGTAATAGAAAATGAATCAATGGACTAGAAAACAAATTATGAAAGGACTAAAGAAAAAAGTACCTAACATTGACTTTATAAAAAAATCTGAAAATATTGGTAGAAAAGGAGGAATCTGGACTTATCAAAGGGGTTGGAACTGGTTCTACAAAGGAGTTCCAGTATTTGATTATGAAGCAGAAGAATATGGCCATGTTCTAATGTCAGAAGTAGGAGAAAAGGATCCAGTGCTAAGTAAAATGGAAATAAAAACAGCGTATGTGAATGGAGTGTACAGAGAAATTCATAACTGGTTGGAAGATAGAGGCTGGTATCCACAGTGGTGTAATGTAGATACATTGTTCTTTTGGCCTTACAACATTAAGGGATTTGGAAAATAAAGATGATTAGTGAAGATAAAATCAAAATTTTACTTGAGGATATAAAATCTGTATACATGGTTGGATATTTCAAGGATGATTTGACTACTGAGGCTGAAAAATGGGGTCAAATTGAAATTCTTGAGAGGATTTTGTTAGATAATTAGATTTTTTTATTCACTTCTAAAATTATATGCCTCTTTCAGAATATTTTCTAGATTTTTTACTTTTGGCATATCTGCTGGTAAGAAATTTCCTTCCCAAAATGATTGTGATTCAGACCAATACCAATTGAGTTCTGATTCAGGAGGTTGATCTTTTTTTCTAAAAGCAGGAAGTTCTATTCGAATTAACCCATTTCTTTCTTTTAGGACACAAATATTATGAACATTTTTTGTTTGAATTGCAAAATATCTCTGATTGAATTTAAAATCAAGTTTCCAATCCTGTCTTTGTCCTAGTTTTGTTATTTCTTCAACAAATTCTTTCATTTTAGAAATTGCTTCTTCACTCCAACCACGTCGTTCAGAATAATATTTCCAGTCATATTTTGTATCTTGATTATCTGATGTATATGGAATAATTGCTCTCTCTTTACCAACAATCATCTTTGTATTACAAAATCTATGTCCTTCTTTTTCATAGAAATTTAATTCCATACAAAATATGTCAATACCATTTTTTCTAAGGTATCTTGCAAGTTTTTCAGTAATGGGATCTATTTTTTCTGCAACAATGAATAATTGTTGATGTTCATTAAAATCTGGAATCTCTCCAAATTCTGATTCAAATTTTTTCCATAAAGATGGAAAATTACCTATATGTTTTAGTTTTGCAATTTTATTTAATTCATCAGAACCTGTTGAATTACTAATCCATTCAGCATATTCTAAAACTTGTGCAATAACTTTTCTAGGTGTTTGATCTTTTTTAATTTCAATTATTATTGTATCTCCAAATTTATTTAATCCAAGTAAATCAATAAAATTTCCATCTACAGTTCTGACTTCTCTTCCAATTATGAAAATACTTTCTCCAAGAATTGTTGGATGTTTTTCAATAAAATCATGAATTTCAAATTCTGTTGAAACTGGTGTTTGTACATATTCTACTAATTCATTGTTCTCAATTTTATGTAAAACCATAATTTTTTTCCAATTGGTTACTCTTTTTTGTGTTTTCTCATAGAATACGTAATTATGAGCCTAGATTTTTTATTTATCCTGTAATAAACTGCTATAGAAACCACTAACTTATGCAATTTGACAAGTAAGTTCTAACTAACTAGGAAGGAAACTTTACTACTTTATGTTTAATTTTATTCGTAATTTGATCGCGATCTTATTTTTTTAATTCTATTTCAAAAATATTTTCAAATG
>Ga0233439_10004621_pt1 | contig 13187 bp, 15 predicted proteins | sample SI_123_September_6_FD_182713 | JGI IMG/M metagenome (GOLD analysis project Ga0233439, IMG submission 182713) | Seawater microbial communities from Saanich Inlet, British Columbia, Canada - SI_123_September2016_100_MG | ecosystem: Environmental > Aquatic > Marine > Inlet | place: Canada: British... | reverse complement strand
AATTAAAAAAAGAAAGAAGTAAGTTTATTTTGTTTTTTTATTTTCTGATTTTTTATTATCTTGAGCTATTAGAGCAAATGGAAGTTGATCTGGATATACTGTTACACCACCTTGTTCAATAAATAGCGGATAGATATCAATTTTATGATTTTGACCTCTCATTTTACTTACATGTAAAACTCTTTCAAAACTTGCTTCTTGTCTTATTTTTGCTAAAAAGATAACTCCATCAAATAAGAAATCTTCTGCTCTAAAATTTAGCTCATCCATGGTAGCTCCAGTACTCTCTGATGTTGCAAATAAAGTTACATCTTTCATATTTTCTAAAAATTTAACGATACTTTTCCTATATTCTCTTTCATCATTTACGTAAACGTAAGAGAACATGGTCAATGAATCTAAAACTACTCTTTTGATTTTTTTCTTTTTTATTATTTCAATTGGTTCTGCTAGAGTTGAGATCATTCCTATAATTGGTTGTTTTAAAATGTAAATTAAGCCTTTTTTGATATATGGCTCAAAATCTATTCCCAAGGTTTTTGCGTATTCTACAAACCTCTCTTCATTATCATAGAGCATGTAAAGACCAGGTTCACCCCTTTTAGCTCCTTCTAATAAGAATTGCATGGCCAAAATTGTTTTTCCTGTACCTGGGCCGCCTGAAAGAAGAACTGATAAATTCCTTTTAATTCCACCTTTAAGAACATCATCTAAACCTGGAACACCTGTTTTAATTAAATCGCTGGTTAATGTTTTTTGTTTTTTTGGTTTGATTTTATTTACATCTAATTCAGGTGTTAGAAGAGGAGATTTTATTTTTTTTGATTTTTTAATTGTCTTTTTTTTGGCCATGAGTATCACATCTTTTTGATATTATTAATTTGTTTTAGTATAAAAGAGTTTTGATTGTTTTGCGCTGTCCAGAAAGTCACTTTTTTGTATACTAGCGCCCTGGCGGTTCCCTTATAGGAATCAGAGAAAAGCAAAGCTCTTCTTCCTGTAGCCGAGGCGGGTACTCGAAAGAGTACGAAATCCGCCGTGCCCTAGTATACACTGATATGACTTTTTGGACAGCACCGATTGTATTGTTTATGGTTTTGCAATTTTCCACATTACTTTGAAATATTCTTTAAAAGAATTTGCAGTTTCAACATTTTTAACTATAAAAGTGATTGGATCTTTGTTTAAAATAGCAATTAGAGTAAAATCTTTATATATATTGATTGCTGCTGGAGTGGTAATATCTAAATATCTTTTTTGAACTATATTAGATTTTTCTTGTGAAGGAAATAAACCTTTAGAGATCTTATTGAAGATGATTTTTGATTTAATCTTTTTTTTAATTCTTTTTCTATGAAGATTATTAAAAAAGTTTTTTATCTGCTCAACATTCTCACCAACTCCGGCTCCAAAAGCATAAAACACCTCATCTTGCTTAACTTCTTTTATAACTTGATTAAATGCGTTTTCCATACCCTTAATTCCAATAAATACTTCTGCAATTTTTTTATTTTTAGACAATTGAGTTTGAAGGATTAGCTGAGGTAATAAATCTTTTATTGATTCTTTATCTTTTTTTATCTCTTTTTCTTTATTATCCAAATAATCTAAAATTGAATTTGGATCTGCTGCACTAAAGTATTTTGTAGATTCTTTAGTAATATGACTAACTAGACCTTTATTTTTTAATCTTTCAAGAATATCATAAATCTTTGATCTGGTTACTTTAGAGTCATCAACTATTGGACCAGTAGTAGTTTGACCTAACTTCAATAAAGATAGATATACTTTAATTTCACTTTTTGTTAGCCCTATTTTTTCTAATGGTTTGATGTCCATAGAAATAAAAAAGAAAAAGAGTATATAAACTTTATGTTTGCACCCCCTTTAGGAGGGCACAGTATTTATAAGTAAATATGTTTTTTTTTGATAAATGGGAAATACAGACCAAGATTTCAAACTATTAGGACATATAAATATGTGTGGAGAAATTTATCCACATGTAGTTTTACCTGTTGGAAAAATTAATAATGTTCCTTTTATTGTTTATAATAATAGAGACATTCTAGATGAAGATGTAAAAGTTGAGAGATTAAGTAATGAAGATTTTTATAACTGGTATAATTTTGTTATTTATAATGAAGGGATTTTAGAAAAATTAGAAGGATTTAATCATTATTCCCGCCATCTGTTTGCATTTTCAAAAGAAGATATTGAGCAATACCTTGTTGAAGAGAAAGAATCTTTTTTTAGAAGAGTTTTGGAAGATGATAGAATAAAAGATGTTAATCAAAATTTAAGAACAATTATAGCAGAACAAACAATGGACCAGGAATTAATATTTAGAGAACTTAAAAAATCATATCAAGAATATAAATTAAAAGGATATGATGTTGAAAGAAAATATGATGATGAGATCAGATCTTACTCTACCCCATTTGAACAATTAGGAAAAGGACTTTTTGAAATTGCTAAAGAAATGAAAAAAAAAGAAGTTAGAGCTTATTTACTTGGCAAACAATAACATTTAAATACGTAATTAAAATACATATGTTCTAATGGCTAAGAAAAAAAGAAGTGTTTCTAAGAAAAAGAGTGGTTCTAAAAAGAGAGCTCAAGGAGCTTTGAAAAAATTAAGTTCTAATTTAAGTCCTACAAAATCATCTGGAAAAATTCATAGAGTTAAAACTGGTGTTCCTAAACTTGATCCTTTAATTGCTGGTGGTCTTAAAGAAAATAGTATTAATTTAGTTGTTGGAGATGCTGGGAGTGGTAAAACTATCTTTGCTATGCATTTTTTAATGCAAGGACTTAAAGAAGGAGAGAGTTGTTTATATATTACATTTGAAGAGAAGAAAGAAAAGTTGTATGAAGATATGAATTCTTTTAATTGGAATTTTTCTAAATTTGAAGAAGATAAAAAGTTTTTCTATTTAGAGTATAGTCCTGAGCAAGTTAAGTCTTTAATTGAAGAGGGAGGCGGGACTGTTGATCAACTTATTTCTAAAAGAAAAATTTCTAGAATAGTTATTGATTCGGCTACTTCATTTTCACTATTATATCAAGATGAGTTGACTCGTAAAGAAGCTGGTTTAGCTTTATTTAAGTTGATTAATAAGCTTGGTTGCACTGCTGTTTTAACTTCACAAGGAACTTATAAAGATGGAAGACTCCAGGCAACTTCAATGGAGTTTGAAGCTGATAGTATTGTTTTATTGTACCATATGAAACAGAGTGGAATTAGACATCGGGCTATTGAAGTATTGAAGATGCGAGGAACTAAGCACACAAATAAGACTATGAGTTTTGTTATTGATGGAAAAGGGCTTAATGTGAGTCCTGGAAAGTTGTTTAAGATGAATTTGTGATTTTTTGAATTTTTTTTGGTTAATGTTTTTAAAGTTTTGATGATTTAAAATTATTATGAGTGACGAAGGAGATTTTTTTATAGGTATTAGTTTATTTGGAGTTGGCTTAGTTGGGTTGGTAGGATTTTCTACGTTATGCATGTATCATGTTATGAAAGATAGCAATTTTGAGAGAGAAAAAGAATATAATGGAAAAAAAGTTTATTCTCAGATTAGAAGAAGTTTAGATAGACCAAGTCAATATTTTTTACAAATTAGTGTTAATGAAAAAAGACAACCAAAAAAAGTTTATGTTGATATTGAGCCATTTGGTAGCTTGGATTTTATGGAACTGATAGATTCTAAAGGTAACAGAATTGATTGTATGGGAGAGTATTCTTTTAAAGATAATAAAATTAGTTGTTCGAATGGAATTGATGAGAGAGTTAGAGAAGATTATGTTAATTTATATAATGCTTTAAATTTACCTAAATAGGTTGCTTTTACTTACTTAATTTATTTAAAGGAACTTAATTATTCTTATTTTATGGGAAAAACAGATTCAATTATTGGAACAGCTCTTTTAAGTGTTGGTGTTAGTGGCCTAATAGGATATGTTTTAGTTAGTCGCTATTTTAGTCTTAAGTATAAGGATTATTTTCGTGATGTGAGTGATGGTGATAGACAAGTTGAGAGTAGAGTTGTTTTTGACAATGTCCATATTTTTGATCCTTATTTAGAAGTTATTGTTTCTAAGACAGGTGAAGAGACTAAAAGATTTGTTGATAAGAGAGATGATAATGGATATTTTGGGAGTTTGGATTATTTGGAAGTTTTAAGAGATGATGGAGAAGTTAAGTTCTGTTTTGGTGGAAACGATATTAAGAAATGTCCTAATGGTTTATTAAATGAGGATAAAAAAGAATATTTAGATTTGTTTGATAATCTTGGTTTGAGATTTTAGAATTGTTTGTGTTTATTTAATAAGAAAAAAAGAAAAAAAAGAAAAAATTTATTCTACTTTTGCTGTAATAGTTCCAGTTACTGTATGGTTTAGGCCTGATGAGCTTGTGTATACAATTGTTACATCTTGCTTAAATCTTGCTCCTGTTGCACCATTACTACATCCTGTTAAACTAATACCATCTGAACCACCTAAAACAGTTCCGTCAGTCCATGAATCATCACCGTCTGCTTCTGCACTATCAGTACATCCTGAAATAGCTACATCAACTGCTGATAAGTCATTACCAAGACCATTTCTTAAAACTAAGTCTGCGCCTGTTGTGGATACTTTAAAATCGTCACATCCCATTCCCGGAGCTAGTGTACAACTACTTGGTAAAAATTGTGATGGATTTAATACTCCAAAATATGCTAATGCACCAATTGCTACTAATACTACTAGAATAGCCCAACCGTAAGTCATAAGAAACTCCATTGCTGCTTGTCCTTTTTTATTCAACTTATATCACCTCTATGATTATACTTTGAAAAGTAAATTACTTTTCTTATATACAAAAATATTTAATTTTCAAAATATGCTTTTGTATATTTATACATAGAAGTTTATTTTTATATTTAAAGGTTGTTATTTTTTTAAGATTTGTCGAGTGGTTTTTTCCTTTACTACTTTAAAGATAATAAGAACTTATAAAACCATTTTTACTTATTAATTATATAATGAAGTCTAAGAGTAGAGGTCAAGCTAGTTTAGAGTATATTGGAATTGTAGGAATTGTTTTAGTTCTTCTTATCCCTTTGTTTTTTTATGCTGTCAATAAATCTTCTGAAAATATTAAATTAAATCAAGCTAGTGATACTGTTAATACTATTGCTAAGGCTGCTGATGAGGTTTATACTCTTGGACCTGAAACTAAAAAGTTTGTTTGGATAAATATTCCTGGAGGAGTTAGTTCTACAACTATTAGTATTAATGAGGTGACCTTATCTTTGGGAAAGCAAAACTTCGTTAGTGATATTAATGCGTTTACAACTGCGCCAATGATTGGGTCTTTTCCAAAAGATAAAGGAACGTATAAAATTTCTATTATGCACCTTGAGAGTGGAGTTGTTTTAGTTGGAGATGGTAATGATACTACTGATTTGCAAATTACTTTTTTAGCTCCAAGTGGTTTAACTTGTAATCCTGTTACGCTTAAAGCTACCACTAATGAGCCAGCTAGATGTAAGTATGACACTAGCGATACTGATTATGACTCTATGACTTCAAGCATGGTTGGAAATGCACTTGGACATACTTATAGTTTAGGTGTTTTAAATGATGGGAATTTTTCTTATTATGTTAGGTGTATGGACTCGTTTAATAACAAAATGAATTCATCTGATTTAATTAGTTTTAATGTTAATTTAACTTATTGTGGTACTGGAGATGGAAGTGGAAATTTAACTATTGAGAGTAATCCTCCTGTTGTGACTTTAATTAGTCCTAATGAAGGATATGTATCTAATTCATCTAGAAATGATTATGCATACAATGTTACTGATCAAGCTTCAATTTTACTTTGTTCTTTTATTGCAAATGGCACAGTTATTAATTCAGTTATAACTCCTTCCAAGGATGTCACTAATAATATTTCGGGAGATCTAGATATTGGAAATTATGATTGGCAAATTAATTGTACTGATGCTTTTGGCAATATTGGAAATAGTTCGAGTAGAGGAATTGAAATTAATGCTACACTTGATTCTGATTTACCTGTTATCAATGTAGTTTCTCCCGCTAATAATACAGTTAGAAATTTTAATTTAATTAAATTCTTTTACAATGTTAGTGATGCTACTTCTGGCGTTGATTCTTGTACTTTAAGTGTTGGTGGAATTTTGGATACAGGGGGCTCGAGTAGTTTTGCTGTAACTGACTCTTCAATTGTTGAAGATACAGAAGAGGTTTTTACTGTTACTTTATCTCAAGGGAATCATACTTGGAACATTAGTTGTGAGGATGATAGTATTTATCAAAATAGCGATATAAGTCAATCGTATATGATTAGAGTTAATTCTACCACGGAAGAAGCTTTTATTACGAGTTGCGCTGGCAGATGTGGTTTTGATGGATATGGAGATGGGATTTGTAGACAATCAGAGCCAAAATGTGATCAAAATGGTGAAGATCATAACACTGATGGAGATGTGTTTTGTACTGGAGGAGCTCAGTCGGATACTTGTTGTTGTGTTCCTTAGGGTCTTATGATGGTTATTAGAAATAAAAGAGGGCAAGCAGCAATTGAATCTTTAATTGTGTTTGGGATTGTGTTTTTTATTTTTATTGCTATTTTTATGTTGTATACTGATAAGAATCATGATATTAGATTAACTGAAAAGGAACTTAATTTATTAGATGATTGTACAAAGATTGCAAATCACATTGATAATTTGTATTTGATTGGTTCTGGCTCGTCAATTGAGTTTAGGATCTACAATAATTTTACAATTGAGCCTGGATCAAAAAGAATTTTTCACGATGAAACTTTTTGTAGGTTTGGTTTTAATAGAGTTAGTGAGGATAATTTAACGTTTGGTAATTTTGATTTGGATGAAGGGAGAGTTAGATTGATTTATGAAGATAGCATGATTAAGATTAGTAATATTTGATTGGTGATAGATGGTTAAGGTGAAAATTTGCAAAGATAGTGGAAATAAGAAAAAGTTGAATTCCAAGGGACAGATATTTTCGATAGATGCAACTGTATCTCTTATTTCTTTTGTTATGATTTTTATGGTTGTTTTAGCTGTGTATAATCTTTATGCCACTAGACTCAACGATGGTGTTTTGTCAAATGAATTGCAATTGAATGCTTTTTTAATGAGTAATTCATTGATTAATACTAAAGGTGAGCCAATTAATTGGCACCATGATGTTAATAATACAACAATCATGGGGCTTGCTAAACATAGTGGAATTGGTGATCAAGAGAAAATTGATGTCTTTATGAATATGGATTATAATTTGTCTAAACAAATATTTAACATTGAAAAGTTTGAGTATTATTTTAGAGTTTTTGATGAGAACGGTGAATTATTAAATAAGAGCGGAGAGAGAATTGGAAATGAATCTATTGAAGCTGTAAGTGTTAATAGGTTTGTTTTAATTGATAATCAGACAAGGCAGTTACAATTATTGTTTTATAGGAATTGATGATGGTGCTAAGAAAAAATAAAAAGGGATTTGTATTTACTCTTGATTTGATATTGGGTTTTACGATATTTTTTGTTGCCCTTAGTATTAGTTTGTTTTTTGTTGCTCGTGGCTCTGAAATTGCTATTGGTGATTATCAGTTATCTTTAGTTGGGTCTGATGTTGTTAATTTACTTGAAAATAAGAATGCGTTTGATTCTTTGGATGAAGAAACTATAAGTAATGAGATGGAGAGTTTAATTCCTACAAGTTATGATATGCTAGTTAGATTGCAAGGGAATTTTTCGCAAGGTAATGGGACGATAGAGATTGGGTCTGAAATCCCTTCCAAAAGATTGTTAATTGCAGGGCAAAGAGTTGGTGTTACTAGCAATGATACGTATTATAAGATCACTTATTTTACATGGCCAAGGTTACAGGAATAGATGATGATTAATAAAAAGATGTTTGGGAACAGAAGAGGAGTTTTATATACTTTGTCTTTGACTTTGTTTGCTCTAATTATTATTGCTCTTGCTGCTTTGTTTTTTGATAGTTCTAGTTCCTCTGAGAGTCGTTTAATTGAACTCGCTTTTACTCAAAAAATAGTTGATTTGGATGATTCGATATCTAAGTCTATGTCAAAGATTGTTCTTAATGGGATGAATATGAATTTAGATTATTCGAATAGTTCTTTTACGATTTCGCATTTTGATAGTTTTGAGGATAGTGGGTTGGATGATTCAATTAGTTCGTTTGTTTCTAATGTTGAGAGTGATTTTAGGATTGTGAATATTAGTTGGGATGATTTTGAATCACAAAAACCGATTGTGTTTGATTCGATTAATTATATTGTAAAGGATTCTAAAACTATTGAGATTTTGGAGAATGAAAAGATTACTGGGTATGAAATTAATTTGAGTTTTAGTTCTAACATTACTAGTTGTGTTGATTCGATTTCTGGAGGTGGCGATCTTAGTTTTATTTTTAATGCTGTTTCTATTGATGGGGGTTGTTCGTTTAATCAGGCTGACGTTGATGACATTGATATTGATTTGGTTGTTGGAGGAGTTGGAATTAGTTTAGATATTGAGAGTGATGGTGAATTAGATTTTTCTTCGAATGCAAGTATTAATAGTACAATTAAAGTTTTGTTTGATGAGAATGATTTGGTTTCTGGGTTTAGTGCACCTATTGAGGTTTTGTTTTTAGATGTGAATAATTTTAGTAAGAGAAGTAATTTGAGTTTGGTTTGGAGTTGATGTTGTTATTATGAAATTAAAACACACCTTTATATTAATATTTATTGTTTTATTATAGGTATATGAGTAAGAAAAAAGGTAATAGTAGAAAGAGTTCTAGCGATAAGAGTAGTAGTGGTTCTAGTGTTGGTGCTTTGAAAATTCTTTCTCAAAGAAAAAATGAGTTGAAAAAATCTAAAGATAATAAAAAAAGTTCTAAATCTAAAGTTGTTTCTAAGTCTAAAGTTGTTAAAAAGAAAACGACTATAAAGAAAGATGCTAAAAAGATTGTAAAAAAGGTTACTAAAAAGAAAGTTAATCGAAAAAAGGTTGCTAAGAAAAAAAATTCTAAAAAGAAGGCTGTTAAGAAGAGAGTTGTTAAGAAGAAAAGGCGAGTTGCTAAGAAAAAAGTTGCTAAGAAGAAAGTTGTAAAGAAGAAGCGTGTTGTTAAGGTTAAGAAGAATTCTAAAGCTGCTAAGAAGAAGGTTTCTAAGAAATCTGGAAGTCAAAAAGTTACTAAGGATAAAAAATTGAAATCTAAAGTTATTAAAAAAAGTGTTAAAAAGAAAAGGGCTAAAAAGGTTAAAAAGAAAATTGTTAAGAAGAGGAGATCTAAGGTTTCTGAAAAAAAAGGTTTGAAGTCTAAGGTTTCTAAGAGTAAAAAAGGTAAAAAAAATTCTAGGGTTGCTCATAAAAGTGCTAAGAAGAAAGTTTCTAAGAAAAAGAAAGCTAAAAAGAGAAAAGGTAAAAGACATCCTATTAGAAATTTAGTTCTTGTAATTTTGGTTTTATTAATTGCTATTTCAATTTTAGTTAGTTTGCTAACTAGTTTTAATGTTTATGATTTTTTGAAGAATGGTTTAAATCAATTTTTGTTTTTTGTTTCTAATATTTTTGTTAATAGTAGTTATAAGAATGCTTATTTTGGTGTTACTGGGTTGGTTGTTATTGGTTTATTTGCTGTTATGATTATTAAGAAAAATAGAATGAGGAAAGCTAAGCTTGCTAAGAGTTTAGGTATTAGTTCTAAGAAATCCAAAAAGGAAGATTTGAAGTTATCTAAAGCTCAATTAGATGAGAAGCAAAAACAAGAACAACTTAAAAAGATGCAAGATAGAAAAATTGTTGTTTCTTTAAAATCTAATGAGACTGAAATTGATGCTTTACTAAGAGTTGTTTTGGAAAAAGGTAAAATTGGTTTAGATCAAGTTGTTAAGATGTTTAAAATTGATATGAGTATTGCTAAGGATTGGGCTAAAATCCTTGAGGATAGCAAATTAATTGAGATTAATTATACTACTTTTGGGGCTGTTATTTTAAGTAAGCCTAAGGAAGTTAAAAAAGAGAATGGAGAAGTTTAGTTTTTAGAAAAGAAAAAAATGGGTAGAGATATAGTAGAAAAATATAGTATTACAAGTGATGAGTTTCAAGTAGATGTAAATATAACTGGTGGGAAAGGTAAGGTTAAGATTTACGAAGTTGTTTTTCATGAAATTGAAGTTGCTACTAAGGCTTTACTCGATAAGGTTAAGGAAGAGTTGATTGGAGCTGTTAGAATTAGTGCCGAGGAAATATTAGATCCTAAGGCACTTGTTAAATTGAAATCTAGGTTTCAAAAAAGAGCTCAGGAATTAATTGAATCTAAACTTCCTGGAATTGATAAGAAAAGAGAGAAGTATCTAGTTATGAATTTAATGATTGAGATGCTTGGTCTTGGATATATTGATATTTTACTAAATGATGTTAATTTGGAAGAAGTTGTGGTGATGTCTGCTAATGAGCCGATTCGAATTTTTCATAAAAAGTATGGATGGTTAGCAACTAATGTTTATTTTGATACTGAGATGAAAATTAGAGATAATTTTAACACGATTGCTCGTAGGGTTGGTCGGCAAATAACTACTCTAAATCCTTTATTAGATGCTCATTTACTTACTGGCGATAGAGCGAATGCTGTATTGTATCCAATTTCAAGTAAGGGAAATACGCTTACAATTAGAAAGTTTGCTCGCGACCCTTGGACTGTTACTGATTTTATTAAAAACAAAACTGGAAATAGTGATATCTTTGCTCTGATTTGGTTTGCAATTCAGTATGAATCAAATATTATTGTTTCTGGTGGTACTGGATCTGGTAAGACTTCACTTCTAAATGTGTGTATGCCTTTTATTCCTCCAAATCATAGAATTATTAGTATTGAAGATACTCGTGAATTGCAGTTACCTTCAAACTTATATTGGTGTCCTCTTACAACTCGTCAACCTAATCCTGAAGGCAAGGGCGCTATCACTATGCTTGATTTACTTGTAAATGCTCTTAGGATGAGACCTGATAGGATTATTTTAGGTGAGATGAGAAAAAAACCGCAAGCTGAAGTTTTATTTGAAGCGATGCATACTGGTCATAGTGTTTATGCTACAGTTCATGCTGATTCAGTTATTTCAACTATTCAAAGGCTTACTAATCCCCCTATTGAAGTTCCTGCAAATTTACTTAGCGCTGTTAATATGAATGTTGTGATGTTTAGAAATAGAAGAGAGAACATTAGACGTATTTTTCAGGCCGGGGAATTTTTACCAAGTGAAGAGGAAGGTAAATCTACTATTAAAGCAAATATTATTTATAGATGGAATGCGGCAACTGATAACATTGAACCCCATAATAAGCCAATTAGATTGTTAGAAGATTTTAGTCGATTTACTGGTCTTAATGAGTTAGAGATCAAGGAAGATATTGCTAAAAAGAAGAAAGTTTTGGAGTGGATGGTGAAACATAATTTAAGAGATAGTGCTAGTGTTGGTAAGGTGTTTAATGCTTATTATTTAGATCCCGAATATATAGTTAGTGCTGCTAGTAAAAATAACGATCCTAAAAAAATAATTGAGGATCTTAAGGTGTAGAATGGTTTTAATTCCTTTTTCATTTATGCCTCCAAAAGCTTTAGTTAAGTTTAGTTCTCTTTTTATGAAAAGAGCTGCTTTTTTTGAAAAGTTAATGCCGTATTTGCAACTTGATTTAGATAGAGCTGATATGAAGATTAGCACAAGAAAATTTCTTGCGATGTGTATTACTTCAAATGTTTTTATGTTTGTATTTTTGGCAATTGTTTTGACTTTATTTATGCTTAAGATAGGTAATGGTATTTATGGGGTGTTAATGGCCATTGTGATTGTTTTAGGTGTGTTTTTTATGCAAGTTAGTTATCCTAAGGTTTTAGCTGGAAAAAGAATTAGAAGATTAAATTCTGATTTGCTTGCTGCTCTTAGAGCTGTTATGATTCAGCTTAATTCTTCAGTTCCTTTGTTTGAAGCTTTAGTTATTATTTCAAATCAAGAATTTGGTGAGGTTTCTCATGAATTTAGAACTGTTGTTAAGGAGATTAATGCTGGAACTCCACAAATTAGAGCTTTAGAAAGTATGGCTTTAAAAAATCCATCACCTTATTTTAGAAGAACTATTTGGCAAATTATTAATGGGATGAAAGAAGGGGCTAGTATTAATGATATTCTTAAGAATGTAATTAAGAATTTAACGAAGGAGCAAATTATTCAAATTGAAAAGTATGGATCAGAATTAAATCCTTTAGCGATGTTTTACATGATGGGGGCTGTTATAATGCCAACACTAGGTATAACTTTTTTAATTATTATTATTTCGTTTATTCAAATTGAGGAATCTTTAGTTAAATTATTATTTTACTCTTTGCTTGGATTTGTTGTTTTCTTTCAAACAATGTTTTCGGGTATTGTTAAAACTAAAAGACCTACTTTACTTGGTGATTAGATGGGAATATATAGAATTATTTCAAGATTGGTACCTTCGTTTCTCTCTAAGAGATTGAAATCTTTTTATGCGTATAGCAATATTAAAATTGAGTTTGAGAATTTTTTAGGGTTTGTTACTTTGGTTAGTTTTTTAATTGGTGTGGTTGCAGGTTTTTATTTAAGCCTATATTTTAGGCAATCTTTTTGGATATTTTTCTTTTCATTTAGTATTTTAACTGGAGTTAGTGTTTATTTGTGGCTTGTGTTTTTGGTGGATAAGAAAGCTAGCCTTATTGAAGATGCACTTCCTGATGCTTTGCAACTTATGGCATCAAACTTGCGTGCTGGAATGACGCCTGATAAGGCTTTACTACTTAGTTCAAGACCTGAATTTGGTCCACTTAAAGTTGAGATAGATATTGTTGGAAGAAAGGTTGCACTTGGTAAAGGAATTGGGTCTTCATTAATGGAGATGGCAAATCGTGTTAAATCTAAGAGATTGCTTAGAGCGGTTGAATTGATTAACTCAGGGCTTAACTCTGGTGGTAGCTTAGCTGTATTGCTTGAAGCAACTGCAAATCATTTACGTGAGCAGTTTTTAGTTGATAAGAAAATTAAGGCTAGCATTACTATGTATTCGATATTTATTTTTAGCGCATCTTCCATGATTGCTCCGATCCTTCTTGCACTTAGTTCT
>Ga0233439_10004616_pt1 | contig 13201 bp, 13 predicted proteins | sample SI_123_September_6_FD_182713 | JGI IMG/M metagenome (GOLD analysis project Ga0233439, IMG submission 182713) | Seawater microbial communities from Saanich Inlet, British Columbia, Canada - SI_123_September2016_100_MG | ecosystem: Environmental > Aquatic > Marine > Inlet | place: Canada: British... | reverse complement strand
AGTAGTTTTGCAAGTATTTGGATATATCCAGTGATTGATGAAAACATAAATATTGAAATTATAGAAAAAGACCTAAGAGTAGATACTTATCGATCTAGTGGGGCGGGAGGACAACATGTTAATACTACAGATAGTGCTGTGAGAATAACACACATTCCATCTAAAATTGTAGTTCAATGTCAAAATGAAAGATCTCAACACAAAAATAAGGAAACATGCATGAATATGTTAAAAGCAAGATTGTATGATTATGAAGTTAAAAAAAAAGAACAAGAAAATCAAAACACAGAAAATTCTAAATCAGAAATTGGCTGGGGACATCAAATAAGATCTTATGTTTTACATCCATATAGACTGGTAAAAGACAACAGAACAAATTTTGAAAGTACAAGCCCAGATAAAGTTTTAGATGGTGATCTTGATGAATTTTTAGAACAATCATTATATCAAATAAAATGAAAAAAATAATTACAAAATATCTCGCAATAACAACCTTTATTATTGTATTGATAATATTATATTTGAGTGTCATTGGTTTGGAGACAGATAAATTCAACAATCAAATAAAAGATAAAGTTAGTAAAACTAACAAAAATTTAGAAATTGAATTAAAAAAAATAAAATTAACTCTAGATCCATTCAATTTTAAAGTTAACGCAAAAACAATTGGTACAAATATAATATATAGGGGGAATAATTTAGAATTAGAGTATATTGAAACTCATATTTCTTTAATTTCGTTGTTCAAAAATAAATTTAGCTCCTCAAATTTAAACTTATCAACTAAGTCGATTTTGTTAAAAGATTTGGTTACTTTTATTAGAGCAACAACAAACAAGCCAGAGCTATTCATTTTAGAAAGTGCAATTAAAAATGGGCAGGTTGTTGCAGATGTAGAGATCAATTTTGATGAAAATGGAAAAATAAAAAATGATTATAAAATTAGAAGTATCTTAAAAAATGGAAAAATAAAATTTTTAAATATTTATAATTTTGAAAAAATAAATTTTAATTTAGATGTGAAAGATAATATTTTAGATTTTAAAGATTTAAGTTTTACAACAAATAAAACAAACTTTTTTTCTGATGATTTTAAGATTACTCAAAATAAAAAAGATTTTCTTTTTGAAGGCGAAATTCAAAATCAAAATGCCATCCTTAATAATAATCTGCTTGAATTATTAAATTTAAATTCGAAATATTTAAACTTTTTAAATACTAATTTTACCTCTAAAAATATCTTTTCTTTTAATATTGATAACAGGTTTAAAATAAAGAATTTGGTTGTAAACTCAGATATACATATAGATAAATCTGAATATAAAAATTCTTCTTTCTTGGATAATTATCTGTTGGAGGTAAATGATTTAATCTATATTAAAGATCATAAAATTAAGACCAGTTACAAAAAAAATAATTTTACAGCACAAGGGTCGGGTAAAGTCAGATTATCAAATCAATTTGATGAAATTAAATACTCAATCACTAATATAAATAATGATCTTAAATTATTATCAAATATATCACTAAGTGAACTAAAATTTAAAAACCAAGATTTTCTTAAACCCTTTTTTCCTAAATTAAATGATCTGATTAATTTTAAGAATCAACAAATTGAAATAAATTTTGATAAAAACAATCTTTCAATTAAGGGATCAGGAAAAATTAAATTAGAAAAAAATTTTGATGAAATAAATTATTTTATTTCCAAAAATAAAAATCAATTCAATTTTGATGCGCAAATAGATTTAGACAAAACTTTATTAAGTATTGATTTTTTAAATTTTAAAAAAAATAAAAAAATTACAACACAAATAAAATTAAAAGGAAATTATAATAAGAACAAAGAACTTAATCTAAAAGAAATTAGTATCTATGAAAAAAATAATAAAATTATATTACAAAACCTTTTATTAGATGAAGATAATCTAATTATTAAATTTGATAAAATGGATCTCAATTTTTTAGATAAAGAAGATAAAATAAATAAATTTTTAATTTTAAGAAAGAAAAAAAATGAATATTTCATAAATGGCTCCTCATTTAACGCCAAAAAATTAATTGATAATTTGCTAAAAAATAAAAGTAATGATGATTATAAAATTTTTAAAGATAATATAAAACTAAGTTCAAATTTGAAAAACATTTATATTGGCGAAAATGATATTGTGTCTGACTTCAAAGGTATATTGGAAGTTAAAAATAACAAAGTTGTTAAGGCTGAAATTTCTGCTCTTTTTGATAAAAATGAAAATTTAAGCTTCACTATAAATACTAATAACAATGGAGAAAAAATTACTACTTTATTTTCATCTAGAGCAAAACCTTTAGTTAAAAAATATAAGTTTATTAAAGGATTTGAAGAAGGTTATCTAGATTTTTATTCTTCTAAAATAGACAATGTCTCTATATCTAAACTTAAAATTTATAACTTTAAGTTAAAAGAACTTCCCGCCTTAACTAAACTTTTAACTCTTGCTTCACTTCAGGGAATTGCTGACACTTTATCAGGTGAGGGAATAAGATTTGATGAATTTGAAATGAATTTTACTAACAAAGATAAATTAATGACAATTGATGAAATTTATGCGATTGGCCCAGCAATCTCAATACTAATAAGTGGCTATGTTGAAGAAGACAAACTTATAAGTTTACGTGGAACGTTAGTGCCTGCTACTACATTAAATAAAACTATTGGTTCAGTGCCTTTTTTAGGTAAAATTTTAGTTGGAGATAAAACAGGCGAAGGTGTATTTGGAGTAAGTTTTAAAATTAAAGGTCCACCAAAAAATTTAGTAACTACAGTAAATCCTATAAAAACTTTAACCCCAAGATTTATAACAAGAACGCTTGAAAAAATTAAAAAAAACTAATTTAATTCGATTTTTAAATGTCTTTTTTTCCCAATAGAAAGTTTAAGGTAGTTTTCATTAAAAAATTGATTTGTAATAACTAATTTTTCATCAGATATAATTTTATCATTAATTTTTACTGCGTTACCTTTAATTAATCTTCTTATTTCACTTTTAGACTTTTCCAATTTAGACAAAAGTATTAGATCAATGATATCTAATTTTTCATGAATATCCTTTGAGTCAATCTTAATAGAAGGTAAGTTAGATCCAAGTGAATTTCCTGAAAATGCTTCTTTTGCAGCTTGTTCTGAATTCTCAGCAGTTTTTTTGCCATGTAGCATTGAAGTTGTTTGATTAGCTAAAAGTATTTTTAAATCATTGATGTTTTCATTCTCAATTTTTTTGATATCTTCTATTTCCATATCAGTAAAATTTTTCAAAAATTTTATAACGTCTCTATCATCTGTATTTCTCCAAAATTGCCAATAATCATAAGCTGATAAAAATTTTTCATCTAGCCAGATTGCCCCATTTTCAGATTTTCCCATTTTTGCTCCTGTGGCCAAAGTAATTAAAGGCGTTGTTAAACCATAACTTTGTTTATTTGAATATCTTTTAATAAGCTCTACGCCATTCACAATATTTCCCCACTGATCTGAACCACCAATTTGTAAAACACAATTTTCTTTTTTACTTAGCTCTAAAAAATCATAAGCTTGTAAAATCATATAATTAAATTCCATGTAACTTAAAGACTGCTCTCTATCTAATCTTAATTTCACACTGTCAAAAGTTAACATTCTATTAATTGTAAAATGTTTGCCTATTTCTCTAAGAAAAGAGATGTAATTCAAATTTTTAAGCCAAGTATAATTATTTACAAAAATAGGTTTTGTTTTAGGGTTATCGTTATCTAAAAATTTTTTAAGTATATTTTTTATATTTGTAATATTTTTTTCAATCTCTTCTTCACTTAAAATTTTTCTTGTTTTATCTTTTCCAGATGGATCACCTATTCTTGTTGTACCTCCACCTAGTAGTACAATTGGTCTATGGCCATTTTTTTGTAATAATCTTAGACACATGATTTGTAATAAACTACCAACATGTAAGCTTTCAGCAGTACAATCAAATCCGATGTATCCTTTAATTCTTTCATTATCCATTAAGTTGGATAATTCTTCTTCATTTGTGCATTGATAGAAGAAACCTCTCTCTTTAAATTCTTTTAAAAATTTATTCATAAGCTTATAGTTACACAATATACAAATTTTTATTAAAAAGAATATCAATGAAAAATAAATTATATACAGCTATTGGGTTAATGAGTGGAACTTCAATGGATGGGGTTGATGTATCATTGATTAGATCAGATGGATCTTATGAATTTATCAATGTTTTAGATGAATATTTTGAATATAACGAAAGTTTGCATCAACAATTAATTGAATTTAGAAATCTAATTTTAAGTATCAATGATTTAAAGCTGTATTCAGCTAAATTAAACGAGCTTGAGAGAGAAATTACTATATTTCATAGCAAAATTGTTAACGAAATGTCATTAAAGTATCAAGATGAGATTGATTTTATTGGTTTTCATGGGCAAACAATTTTTCACAATTCTGAAAAAAAAATTTCAAAACAATTAGGAGATGGAAAACTCATGTCTCAATTAGTTAAAAAAAAAGTTATTTATGATTTTAGACAAGAAGACATGTTGAATAGAGGTCAAGGTGCTCCATTAACACCTATTTTTCATAACTTGTTGTCTAAAAACATAAATGAAAAGTATCAAATAGAATTTCCAATCTGCTTTCTTAATATAGGTGGAATTTCGAATATTACTAAGATAATTGAAAAAGAAGAAAATTTAGAAGAAAACTTGGAGGCTTTTGATTCAGGTCCAGGTAATTGTATGATTGACGATTGGGTTAGAAAAAATTCTAATAATAATTTTGATGAAAATGGCTCAATTGCAAAATCTGGTAAAATTGATCAATTAATTTTAAATCAAGCAATTGATAATTTCAAAGTAGTTTCTTTTGATAAATCTTTAGATGTAAAAGATTTTGATATTTCATTTGCAAAAGGGCTATCATTAGAAGATGGTTGTGCAACAATAACTAATTTTACCGCTTACCTTATAGCAAAAGGAATTGAGCATGCTAATGGAAATAATGTTAAACCCATAAAATATTTAACTTGTGGAGGTGGCAGAAAAAATGATTTTCTTATCCAAAGTATTAAAGATTATTTACTTCAAAAAAAAAATATAAGTTTAAATTCTATTGATGATTATAATCTAAATGGAGATTATATTGAGTCTCAAGCATTTGGTTATCTTGCAATCAGATCATTTTTAAATTTACCAATATCATATCCAAAGACTACTGGCTGTGAGCTGCCTACAGTAGGTGGTAAATTAGTTAAAAATTTTTAGTAAAGAGCAGTTTCTTTTTTTATGTATTTATCAAGATTTTTAATTAAATTTCCTTCAGTTTTTGAAAAAAAATGATTAGCTTCAGGTAAAGATTGAAATTCTACCTTTATACCTTTTTGAGCGCTTAATCTTTTGTCTAGTTCAGTGATATATTCTAAAGGAACTAATTCATCTTTTTTACCATAAATCATCAGTCCTGATGTTGGGCATGGTGATAAAAAAGAAAAATCATAAACATTTGGTTGAGGAGAGATTGCAATAAATCTGTTGATTTCTGGTCTTCTCATTAATAATTGCATAGCTATTAATGATCCAAAAGAAAATCCTGATACCCAACATTGTGAGTTGTCAAAGTTTTCCCTTTCAAGCCAATCTAATGCAGCAGCTGCATCAGCAAGCTCACCTTGTCCATTATCAAACTCCCCATCACTTTTGCCGACACCTCTAAAATTAACTCTACACACTGAAAAATCGTTATCCATAAATGTGTGAAAAGTATCCACAACTACTTTGTTGTTCATTGTTCCTCCATATTGAGGATGTGGTTGTAGGACTAGTGCAATTGGAGATGTATTTTTCTTACTTTTATAATATTTTGCTTCAAGTCTTCCAGCGGGACCTGGAATAAATATTTCTAAAATTTTATTATCCATATGCGATATTGATTATTATTCTCAAAAAAAAACTACGTTTATCATAAGTGAGCGACAATATGTTAGTTTTTTTAAAATAATCTATACTTGACCATTTTAGTCAGGTATGTATAAAAGTGTCGAATTTAAAGGGTAATATGAAATTAACATCAAAAGGTAGATATGCCGTAATGGCATTAGTAGATTTAGCAAGGTTTGATGGTATCAATCCAGTCTCGCTAAGAGATATTTCTTTGCGCCAAGGTATATCTCTAGATTATCTTGAGCAAATTTTTTCTAAATTAAAAAAAAATCAAATTGTGCAAAGTACCAGAGGAACACAAGGTGGTTATGCTCTATCTAAAAAACCAAACGAAATAAAGCTTACAAATATTTTTCATGCAGTTGATGAAAAAGTAAAAACTGTTCAGTGTAAAAAAGAGTCAAAAAAAGGCTGCAATGGTAAAGCTACAAAATGCTCAACTCATAATCTGTGGGATGAATTAGAATCACACATTAATAGTTTTTTTGAAAAGAAAAGCTTACAAGATTTATTAAAAAATAATAACGATCAAAGAAATTAAAAGATGGATAACAGACAAAAAGAAATAGATAATTTAAAAGATTATAAATATGGTTTTTCAACTGATATTGAAAATACGAGAGCTCCAAAAGGTTTAAATGAAGGTGTAATAAAGTTTATTTCTAATATTAAAAAAGAACCTCAATGGATGCTTGATTTTAGATTAAAAGCATTTGAGAGATTCAAACAATTAAAAGAACCTGATTGGCAAAAACCAAAGTATCCAAAAATAGATTATCAAGATTTATATTATTATTCAGCACCTAAAAGTATGGACGATAAACCTAAAAGTCTTGATGAGCTTGATCCTAAACTTTTAGAAACTTATAAAAAACTTGGAATCCCATTACAAGAGCAAGCAAGGTTAAATGGTATTGCTGTTGACGCTGTATTTGACTCAGTATCTGTTGCAACAACATTTAAAGAGGAATTAACTAAACAAGGAATTATTTTTTGCTCAATGTCTGAAGCTATTCAAAAACATCCTGACTTAGTTAAAAAGTATTTAGGTTCTGTTATACCAATTACAGATCATTTCTTTGCAACTCTTAACTCGGCAGTGTTCACAGATGGTTCATTTGTTTACATTCCAAAAGGAATAAAGTGTCCAATGGAACTATCAACTTATTTTAGAATTAATGCATCTGAAACTGGTCAATTTGAAAGAACATTAATTATTGCTGATAAAGGAAGTTATGTAAGTTATTTAGAGGGTTGTACTGCACCTATGAGAGATGAAAATCAATTACATGCTGCTAACGTTGAATTGATTGCATTGGATGATGCTGAAATTAAATATTCAACAGTACAAAATTGGTATCCTGGAGATAAAGATGGAGTAGGTGGAATATACAACTTTGTTACAAAGCGTGGTTTATGTAAGGGAAAAAATTCAAAAATTTCCTGGACACAAGTTGAAACTGGCTCTGCAATAACATGGAAATATCCAAGCTGTATTTTAAAAGGCGATAACTCTGTAGGAGAATTTTACTCTATAGCAATTACAAATAATCATCAAAAAGCAGACACAGGTACTAAAATGATCCACTTAGGAAAAAATACAAAAAGTAAGATAATTTCTAAGGGAATTTCAGCGGGTAATTCTGATATGATGTATAGAGGTTTAGTTGATATATCCTCAAAGGCCGATAATTCACGTAATTTTACTCAATGTGACTCATTATTAATGGGTAATAAATGTGGTGCCCATACAATTCCTTACATTAAGAACAAAAATCTAAAATCAAATATTGAACATGAGGCAACTACATCAAAAATAAGTGATGAGCAGCTTTATTATTGTAATCAAAGAGGACTAAATCAAGAAGAAGCAGTTAGCTTGATTGTTAATGGGTTTTGTAAAGAAGTTTTACAACAACTTCCTATGGAATTTGCTGTTGAAGCACAAAAATTAGTTGGAATTAGTTTAGAGGGGAGCGTTGGTTAAATGTTAACGATTGAAAATTTAAAAGCAAAGATTGAAGAAAAAGAAATATTAAAAGGATTAAATTTAAATATAAATCCTGGAGAAGTGCACGCAATTATGGGCCCAAATGGTTCCGGAAAAAGTACGTTGTCAAATATTTTGTCAGGAAAAAAAGGTTATGAAATAAACGGAAACGTTACTTTTGAGGGTGAAAACTTATTAAATTTAGAAACAGAGGAAAGAGCACATAAAGGCATTTTTTTAGCATTTCAATATCCATTAGAAATTCCAGGAGTTAACACTAATACTTTTTTAAAGACTTCAATTAATGCAATTAAAAAAGCTAGAGGTGAAAAAGAATTAGATGCTATCGAATTTTTAAAATTAATTAAACAAAAATCAGCGGAATTAAAATTTGATGAAAAAATATTAAGTAGGCAGTTAAATGTAGGTTTTTCAGGTGGAGAAAAAAAGAAAAATGAAATTTTACAGATGTCAATTTTAAATCCTAAACTTTCTATTTTAGATGAAACTGACTCAGGTTTAGATATTGACGCTCTTAGAATAGTTTCGGAAGGAGTTAACTCATTAAGAAATAAAGAAAATTCTTTTTTAATAATTACACACTACCAAAGGTTGCTTGATTACATTAAACCAGATTTTGTACATGTGTTAAAAAATGGCCAAATAATTAAATCAGGTGATTATGAATTAGCCAAAGAATTAGAAAAAGTTGGATATGAGGATTTTAATTAATGCAAAGTGAGATCAAATCAAATTTTGAAAAATCTCTAAGTGAAGGAAATTATTCAACTTCACAAAAGGAAATTAAAGAAAAAAACTTTAATAAATTTATAGATCAAGGCTTTCCAAATAAACGTATTGAAGATTGGAAATTTTCAGATTTAAATCAAATTATTTCAAGTAATTTTAAAAAATTAGATTTTTATAAAGAAAATAATGTGTCAAATATTGATGTTGATTTCATTAGTGATTTTAATCATAATAAAATAGTTTTTGTTAATGGCAATGTGTCTAAGATTGATTTTAGTTATGAAAATGAAGAAAAAATTATTATAAACCAAAATTTAGAATTAGATAATGAATTGAGTGAAAATGTATTATTAAACTTAAATACTGCTTTTCTTTCCAGCTATATTAAAATTACAGTTAACAAAGGTTATCAATTCCAAAAACCGTTGATTTTATACAATTATTTAACATCTAATTTAGATAGTTGCGGGCTGAATATGAGGCTAGACATTAATCTTGAAGATAACACTTCTATGGATGTAGTTAACATTTCAAACGAAAATGCAAAAAATAATTTTTTAAATTTCAGACAAAAAATTAATATTGGTAAAAACTCTATTCTTAAAAACTATAGTTTAGATATTAAGCCAACATCAAATGTTAAGTATTCATTTAAAGATATTGATTTAGATAAAAATAGTCATTTAGAATATTTTATTTTATCCAAAGGTTCAAAATTTGCAAAACATGACATTAATTGTTCTCTTAATAATAATCATGGCTCAGTAGCAATTAATGGAATAATTGATTTGGATAATAAAAAACATCATGAAATTAAAACTGCAATAAATCATAATGAAGAAAATTGTAAAAGTTATCAGTTAATTAAGAGTGTATTAAATGAAAATTCTAAAGGAGTTTATCAAGGTAAGATTTATGTAAACTCTAAAGCTCAAAAAACAGATGGTTATCAGTTAAGTAGAGCTCTATTACTTAATGATGATGTGGAGTTCAATGCAAAACCTGAATTAGAAATTTATGCTGATGACGTAAAATGTTCTCATGGATCAACTTCGGGCAATATTGATGAAAACTCTATTTTTTATTTAATGTCTAGAGGCTTAAGTCATGCTCAATCAAAAAAATTATTAACAAATGGATTTTTAAATGAAGCTGTTGAAAAAATTACAAATGAAAGTGTTAAATCTTTAGTTAAAAAATTAACAGGTATTAAAGAATGAACATAAATAATATAAAAAAAGAATTTCCAATTTTTGATGAAAAAATTCAGAATAATGATCTAGTTTATTTAGATAGTGCAAACTCTTCACAAAAACCAAAAGTTGTTATTGATAGAATTAATGAGTTTTATTCAAAGCAATTTTCTAACGTAGGAAGAAGTGTTCATTATCTTGCTGTTGCAGCTACTAATTTATATGAAGGAACAAGAAGCTCTGTTCAAAAATATATTAATGCAAAAGATAAAAATGAAATTGTATTTACAAAAGGTGCTACAGAAGCACTTAATTTAGTTGCAAATACTTTGGGTCAAAATTTCCTTCAAGAAGGAGATGAAGTACTTATTACAGAATTAGAACATCATTCTAATTATGTTCCTTGGCATTTTTTAAGAAAATCAAAAAATATTAAAATTAATTTTGCAGAAATTAATAAAGAAGGCGAAATCACACTAGAAGAAATAGAAAAAAAGATAACCCCTAAAACCAAAATAATTTCAATTACACATTTATCAAATGTTACTGGTGCAATTCTACCAATTAAAGAAATAACTGAACTAGCTCACTCTAAAAATATAGTTGTTGTTGTTGATGGGTGTCAGGGAGCACCTCATTTAAAATTAGATATGCAAGAACTTGATTGTGATTTCTACGCTATTTCTTGTCACAAAATGTATGGCCCAACGGGTTTAGGGATTTTGTACGGTAAGAAAAAATGGTTAGATGAATTACCACCATATCAAGGAGGAGGTGGAATGATCAAAGAAGTTAAAAAAGATAGAATTTCTTATGGTGATTTACCAAACAAGTATGAAGCTGGCACAATGGCTACAGCACAAGTTATAGCATTTGACCAATCTATTAAATTTTTAGAGAGTGTGGGAATAGACAATGTTATGAAACATGAAGCGGAGTTAGTTGAATATGGCCAAGAACTTTTACAAAAAAATAATTCTGTTAAATTAATTGGAAGTCCGAAAAACAAAGGTGGTGTTTTATCTTTCACTATTGAAGGTATTCATCCACATGATATTGCAACTATTTTAGATGAGGATGGTGTTGCTATTAGAGCAGGACACCATTGCTGTCAAATATTACATGATAAATTAAATATACCTGCTAGTGCAAGGGCATCAGTTGGAATATATAATACAAAAGATGATTTAGATAAACTTAACGATTCAATTAATAACTGTAAAAAAATATTTAACTTATAATGAATTTAAAAGAATTATATCAAGAAATAATATTGGAACATGGCAAAAATCCAAAAAATTTGAGGAAGACTGATGGTTTTAATAAAGATGCAAAAGGTAACAACCCTTTATGTGGTGATAACGTTCATGTGTATTTAAAACTTAATGGACAAAAAATTGTTGAAGACATATCTTTTGAGGGAAGCGGATGTGCTATTTCAATGGCATCTGCATCTATTATGACAGATTTGATTAAAGGCAAGAATGAAAATGAAGCCAAAGAAATTGTTGAAGATTTTTTAGGGATGATTAAAGAAAATCCTGAGCTTAAATCAGAAAATTTAGAAGAAGATGAAAAAACAAAACTAATGTGCTTATCTGGAGTTAAACAATATCCAATGAGGGTAAAATGTGCAACTTTATCATGGCATACATTAGTCTCAGCTTTTGAAAATAAAAAAGATCAAGTGAATACGGAGAATTAGAATGACAAAAAAAGAGCAAATTATTGAAGAGATCAGAAAAATTTATGACCCAGAATTACCTGTAAATATTTATGAACTTGGTTTAATTTATGATGTTCAAGTTGAAAATGATAATTTTGCAAAAATAAAAATGACATTAACTACACCCAATTGTCCAGTAGCAGAGAGTTTACCTAAGGAAGTCAAAGATGGTGTCATGCAAGTTGAAGGCATAGATGATGTTGATCTTGAATTGGTTTGGGACCCACCGTGGAATAAAGACATGATGTCTGAAGCAGCAAAATTGGAGTTGAATTTATAATGAATCCTATAATTAAACTAAGCGATAACGCAGCATTAAGAATTAAAGAAATTATGTCTAATGCAGAAAAAAATTCACTTGGCGTAAGAGTATCAGTTAAAACAGGTGGTTGTGCTGGAATGTCTTATGTGATGGAGTATACAAAAGAATTAAATCCAAATGATGAAGTTATTGAAGATAAAGGAGTTAAAGTATTTGTTGATTCAGCTGCTATAATGTATTTGCTTGGTACAGAAATGGATTATAAAAAAGAAGAACTTTCATCCTCTTTTGTATTCAATAATCCTAATGAAACTGAACGTTGTGGCTGTGGAGAGTCCTTTAAAATAGAGTAGGACTTATTGTCCTATTATTTGCATATCAGTATTGCAATAAACGCATGACTACGTTATAAAGTATTTATGAACAAATTTGAATTTAAAAATCTTGTTAAAAACCTTAAAGATTCTTTAAAAGAAAGAATTTTCTTCAAAAATCTTCGTAAAGAAGTAGAGACTGGTGCCAACGGCACACAGGACTACGTTGTTAAAAAAGGTGTTAACAAAGATACAATCGCAACAACTAGACAGTAATTAACTACTAGCTACTGTAATACATCTCAAACTCAACTGGATGAGGTGCGTGTTCAAATCTGTGAATTTCCTCAAACTTAAGTGCAATGTAAGCATCAATTTGATCATCAGTAAATACACCACCTTGAGTTAAAAACTCTCTATCTTTATCTAAACTTTCCATAGCTTCTCTTAAAGAACCACAAACAGTTGGAATAGCATTAACTTCTTCTGGTGGTAAATCATATAAATCTTTATCAAAAGATTCACCTGGGTGAATTTTATTTTTAATTCCATCAAGTCCAGCCATAAGCATTGCAGCAAATGTTAAATAAGGGTTTCCAGATGCATCTGGAAATCTTATTTCACATCTTGCACCATTTTTACTGAGAGTAATTGGTATTCGACATGAAGCAGATCTATTTCTAGCTGAATAAGCAAGAAGAACCGGTGCTTCAAAACCTGGAATTAATCTTTTGTAACTATTTGTTGTTGAATTAGCAAAAGCATTAATGGCTTTAGCATGTTTTAAAATTCCACCAATGTAATGAAGAGCTGTTTCTGATAATCCAGCATAAACATCACCTGAAAATACTGGAGTTTTACCTTTCCAGATTGATTGGTGGATGTGCATACCCGAACCATTATCACCAGCAACAGGTTTTGGCATAAACGTAGCTGTTTTTCCAAATGAATGTGTTACCATTTGTACAACGTATTTATAAAGTTGAACATTATCTG
>Ga0233439_10004614_pt1 | contig 13207 bp, 9 predicted proteins | sample SI_123_September_6_FD_182713 | JGI IMG/M metagenome (GOLD analysis project Ga0233439, IMG submission 182713) | Seawater microbial communities from Saanich Inlet, British Columbia, Canada - SI_123_September2016_100_MG | ecosystem: Environmental > Aquatic > Marine > Inlet | place: Canada: British... | reverse complement strand
TGATGAATCTAAGTTAGACGGCAAGCCAACGCCGCGCAGGGCGCAGCGAACCCCGTAAACTGCACGGGTGACACAAATTGGCATCATAGGCACGGGGGCGTGGGCAACCACCCTCGGAATACTTTTGGCACGAGACGGAAAAAAGACCGTTCTGTGGTCTCGCACCGAAGCACGCGCTCAAGAACTGACATCAGCGCGCGTGAACGAACGCTCGGTACCGGGTGTTGAGTTCCCTGAATTGATGACCATTTCGGCTTCGCTCGAAGAAGCTCTCGGCACTTCAAATCTTGTAATCATTGCCGTTCCTTCTGTAACCATTCGAGAGAATATTAGAAAAATTCGCTCTGCGATTCCTTCGGGAGCCAACGTTGTTTGCGCCACTAAGGGAATCGAAATCGCCTCCGGAAAGCGCATGTCGCAAGTGATTGCCGAAGAACTACCAGGGTTCGACCGTTCGCAAATCGGCGTGCTTTCTGGACCCAACCTTGCAAGAGAAATTGCAGCGGGTAATCCTGCAACCGCGACGATAGCGTTCCCGGAAGATGGAATTGCCGAGCAAGTTCAATCGATGCTTAGCTCTGAATCGTTCCGGGTGTACCGTAGTGAAGACGTTATCGGCGTCGAACTGGGTGGGGCACTGAAAAATATTATTGCTATCGGAGCTGCATTCATCGACGGCGCAGGGCTGGGAGCTAACGCAAAGGCTGCCTTTGTGACTCGCGGGCTCCACGAGATAACTCGACTCGGTATTGCGATGGGTGCTCGACCAGAGACGTTTGCAGGTCAGAGCGGAATGGGTGATCTTATTGCTACCTGCTACTCGAATCTCAGTCGAAACTATCGTCTCGGAATCGGATTGGCGTCGGGTAAAGACCTGCCCGCGATACTTGAAGACCTCGGTGAAACTGCCGAAGGTGCGCCCACTACTCAAGCGGCAGTACGCCTCGCCAAAGAATTGAAGATCGACATGCCAATCACCGACGCAACGCATGCTGTGTTGTTCGAAGGTACGTCGCCAGTCGAAGTAATACGCAACCTGATGGGACGATCACTTCAACCAGAAGTGCGGTACTAGGCGAATCTAGTTAGCCACCGAGATCGCCGAGTTCGTACAAGATTGCCGACATAACGGTTATCGCGGCTGTTTCACTTCTTAGCACTCGACTGCCCAAAGTGACCAACTGTGCACCGGCTTCACGAATGCTTTTGGCTTCGTCGGTACTGAACCCGCCTGGAGGTCCGATTAAGGCCGCTAGCTGTTGGGAATCTGCGGCCAGTGACTGAAGCACCTGGCGCAGTGGCTTTGAGTCATCGGCTAACTCCTCCCACATGCACAGGAGAGGCTGTTCGCTGACGATCTCCTGTATCGCATCCATAAGTGGAACCGGGGCTTCTACAGTGGGCACGGTGGCTCTCCCGCTCTGCTCCGAAGCTTCTATGGCAATACGCTGCCAGCGTTCGAGTCGTTTGTCAGAAGGCGTTCCCGTATTTCCGCCTTGCACTCGTTCCGACATCACCGGAATGAATCGAACAGCGCCGAGTTCGGTGCACTTCTGAATTGCAAGTTCGATTCGTTCAGGTTTAGCCAGTCCGAGCAGCATCGTGACCTTGCTGGATGGCTCGGCAACGGGTCGAACGGCTGATACGAGAGTTGTTGAAACATCGTTCTTACCAACATGGTCGATCTCGACTTCCCACTCAGAACCAGAACCATCGAAAAGCCTGATGTGATCGCCGGTATCTGCCCTTAGAACCGTCTTCAGTTGTCGGGCTATCGACCCGTCAAGAGAAATCGAACGGTCAGTGGCGTCGATGTCGGGAACGTAGAACCTGTGCATTGCTACTTCGATCCTGCAGCGCGGGTGATTCGAGTCGCAGTCCAGTCTTCGATCATCCTGCTCGACTCAACCTGTCCTCCGACCTCTTCAAACGCTGCGACAACGTCAGTAAGCCGAGTATCGAGAACGCCTGAAGTGATAATTACGCCGTCGTCGGAAACGGAATCGATTAGTGGTTTAGCGAGTGCGATTAGAACGTTAGCTGCGATATTTGCACCAACCACGTCGTAGCCTCGATCAGGAACTTGGTCGTGCGGGATCGATCCGGCGAGGACCGTTGATTTATCGGAAAATCCTGCTGCCTTTAAGTTCGCATTCGATGAGATAACCGCGTCATCTTCAATGTCGAGTCCAGTGGCGTGCCCTGCGCCGAGCGCAAGAGCTGCGATTGAAAGAACACCAGAGCCGCAGCCGACATCGAGGAATCTATCGTCTGGCTTTATTGCCATTTCGATTTCTTCCAGACACATGAGAGTCGTCGGGTGATGGCCAGTACCGAACGCTAGACCGGGTTCGAGTTCGATTACAACGTCAGTCGGCTTCGCGTGAAAAACGGTAGATCGAGGGACGATAACGAGGTTCGTTCCAACCCTGATTGGCTCGAATTGTTGATTGCGCCATTCGTCGTCGCTAACTTCAAGTTCTTCGACTTCGGGAAGATCGACCAAGTGGCGAATCAGCCGAACGCCAACATCGATAGCGGTCTTGCGACTTTCTGTCGTGGGATCAAGCGGTAGCCAGCCTCGAATCGTTACCCACGCGGTTGGATCTGGCGATTCGCCTTCGTCGGGATTAAATCCGCCCTGTCGTTCGACAGAAGCCGATCCTTCACCGTGAATATTGAACAGGTGGGTGAGCGGTTCGACGTACTCGGGTGGTGCCTTGATGCTTAGCTGAAGCCAGCGCATCTTTCCTACTTCTTTTATTGGCTGAGATTGCTGATTATTGGTAGGGCCGTGAGTCAACTGTTAAGAGTTGCTGCCTTCACCGCGGAAAGCGTCTTTGAAGCGATCAAAAATACCTTGATCAGAGCCAGAAGTTTCTTTGACCCGTTCTAGTCCGAACGACTCTGCAAGTTCTTGCAGAAGTTCTGTTTGCCGGTCGCTTAGCTTGCCAGGTGTCATCACCTTTAGCTCAACGAGCTGATCGCCACGTCGACCTGCTGCACCCATGTGCGGGATGCCTGCACTCTTGATTCGAGTGACTGCACCCGATTGAGTACCCGGTTTTACATCGATATCGATGGAGCCTTCCAGGGTTTCGACATTGATGATTCCGCCTAAAGCAGCCATCGCCATGTTCACTTCTGCGGTCATCATTACGTCGTTGCCGCGACGGGTAAAGACCTTGTCGCGTTGTACGCCGATGTGGACATATAGGTCGCCGTTTTGAACACCGGCACCACCCGATTCACCTTCGCCGTGAATCAACAGCTTTACACCGTGCTCAACACCTGCTGGAATCTTTACTTCGATCTTGCGAGATATTCGTTCCGTTCCGCGTCCTGAACACAGCTTGCAAGCTGTCTTTACTTGTTGGCCTTCACCCTGACACGTTGGGCATGCAGTGACCTGCTGGAATTGACCGAAGAACGTGCGCTGTGTGCGCCGGACTTTGCCTTCACCGTGGCAGGTGGAACATTCGATAATGTCGGTTCCAGGTTCTGCTCGATTACCGTCGCACCGTTCGCAGCTTTCCATTCGATTGAGTTCAAGTTCGCGAGCGACGCCGAATGCGGCATCTCGGAAAGATACGTTTATCTGGAACTCTAGATCGGCTCCACGGTTGGCAGCCTGACGAGAGGATCCGCCAAAGAACGAATCAAAAATATCTCCGAAGCCGCCAAAGCCTTCAAAACCGTCAAATCCACGACCTGACTGACCGTTCACGCCCTCGTGGCCGAACTGATCGTACTGCGCTTTTCGCTGAGGATCGCTCAGAACCTGATACGCCTCGTTCACCTCTTTGAATCGGTCGCTGGCGTCCGCCGCCTTGTTACGGTCGGGGTGGTACTGCAGTGCCTGCTTCCGAAACGCCTTTTTAAGGTCTTCCGGTGTGGCATCACGGGCAACACCGAGAACCTCGTAGTAATCACGTTTACTAGTTGTCATATATTGCGGCCACTGGTCCTGTAGCGAAAGTCTGTTTTAGAGCGGAGTTTGAGATCGGCGCGAAGAAACACGCGAACTTGTTAATTATAGACATGAGAAGTGGTAAATCCGAATGCGGGTATAAACCCAACTAGGAGGAATACCTATGACGATCGGCGGTTGGCTATGGCGGACGAACTAACCGCCGTAGAACATCATCGTCATCTGATCGAGATGATTCGCCATGTATCGAACTGCTGGGATAGCCATTTCGTATTCCATACGAGTTGGTGCCATCACGCCAATCATTCCCTCGGCGCTAGTCGAAGTTCCATATCGGCTAAAGACTATCGAGAAGTTTTTTAGCGCTTCTTCATTGTTCTCATCGCCGATAACAACACTAGTTACGCCGCGAGGGTCGCCAGTGCCTTCCAGCACAGCTGTCGCCTGAGAATCTTCAATCAGCCACGTTGCGCCCAGTGACATTGCAGGATCGGCAAGCAGTTCCGGTTGTTGGAATAGTTTTCCTATACCGCTGATACGTTTTTCGTTGCGGGAGGATGCGTCATGTTGTTTCAGAGCCGTTACAGCGGAATCGAAGGCCTGGCGCTCGAATCCTTCACCTATACGGGCTGAGCGGGCGACTAGGTTGTTGGCCGGAACACCGACAATAGCCTCACTGAGTTTATTACGGGTATGTTCAATTTCCGAGTTTGAAACGAAAGAATCGAGATTTATAACCTGTTTGTAAACACTGGCTTCTTGTAACACAACTATTACGACTACCAGCATTTCTTGCAGACGTAGCAGTTCGATGCTTTTGACGGGCGCTGGTGCTGTTCGAGGAACAGTCGTGAATGCCAACGTATCCATGAGGCCCGCAAGAATTTCCGATGCTGAGTCTATCCACTCTTCCACATGCGATTGAACCGAACTAAATTCCTGATCGATTCGTGCTGAAACGCGCGGATTCAGGCTCGTTTCCGGATTGAGAGAGGCGACGAACTGCCGATAGCCACTGTCAGATGGAATTCCACCTGACGACACGTGTGGTCGGTGAATAAGACCGTCTTCTTCGAGCGCAACCATCTCGTTGCGTATCGTTGCGGGGCTGGCCTTCAGCTTGGTCGAACGGGCAACAGTGCTGGATGCAACGGGGGACGCGGTTTGAACGTGTTCAGAAACGATGAACTTGAGTATTTCTCGTTTTCTAGAGGTCAGAGTCGGCATGCTTGTTCCAACTGGACTTTGCGGTGCGTTTTTCTCGCAAGGCGGTGACGTACACGGTTCAGGATATGTCCCGATGAAGTTAGCATGCAGTTTTCCCGAGCGTCAACGGCAATACATCGGTTGGCAACTCGAATCGAATGCTCATTTGGAAATTCGATCGCTCGAATCAGTTTCAAAACTATAGGAAACCATGAAATCACTAACAACAGATGCCTTTGATCGAGCTTGTGAATTCGTGCAGCGAATTGGTCGTCCGTTGGAGCAGGCTCAGCTCAGGTACATCTTTGGCGAGGGCACGGTTGACGAAGTTCTCACTGAATTGAGCAAGTTCCAGAACGACGACGGTGGATTTGGGCATGGGATGGAGCCGGACATCCGAATGCCTAATTCGTCGCCACTTTGTTCCTCAGTAGCATTTCAAGTGCTGCGAGAGCTCGAAGTTTCTGATGACTATGAAATAGTTCGGTCGGGTATCAGCTATTTTGCAAACTCGTACCAGCCTGAGATTGGCGGATGGGACCCAACGGGTCCTGACGTTGACGAGTACGACCGTGCTCCGTGGTGGGACTATTCGCCGATAGAGGGACGATTGACTCCCCTCAAAGTAGCGAACCCCGGATCCGAAATTTGCGGATATCTGAAGCTATTTAGTGCCGGTGACGCTTCAAATCTCGTTGTCGATCAGGTCGTCGAAGATTTACTGAATTTATTCTTTGATCTTCCTGATGAAATCGAAACTCACGCGTTGATGTGTTTCATGCGCATGGCAGAGATGTTGTCTGACGAAGTTACTGAAAGGATGCTGCCGAAGTTGGTTCGTGCCTCTCATCTAGCTGTAAGCGAGAACGCTGATGATTGGCGGGGTTACGGAGGTCGTCCACTATGGTTCGCACCTGCCCCATCGAGCCTGTTGGCATCTGAATTTTCGATCAGCGTAGAAACGCAATTGAATTTTGAAATAGATTCTCAAAATGCCGACGGCGGGTGGCTGCCGGTGTGGTCGTATGGCGACCGGAGTGTGGCACTTCAGCAAGCGACCAATGAGTGGGCAGGGTGGCTCACTTTGAGGAATCTTATTGCGTTCAAATCGTGGGGACGAATTTGAACCGCTGTATTACCGCCTGATTCGACGGTGGGGGTATTTGCCTCTAGTCGAGAGCGATCTAAATTCGCGACCTTGAATACCAACTCAGATGAGCCAGTATTCAGAGAATTCAATTGACGCTCACGCGGGCGCGTAGTTAAATTAGTAATCGAACTGCGTTCATGTTGAGAACTCTCTCTACTATGATTGCGCATCACCGATCAAATCGAGGAACGTCCGCATGGAAATTCGCTGGTTAGGCAATTCGACTTTCGAAGTCAAATCTTCAGTGGGCGTAGTAGTAGTCGATCATCAGGGTGGTATTCCTCCTGCTTCGGAACTAAAAGACGAAAACACCGTATTTGTTTACAGCAAAGGCGAGCGTCGGAGTCATCCGGAAAGCGACTCGCAGGTGCTTTCCGGTCCTGGCGAATACGAGATCGGCGGTCTTGCCATTCGGGGAATCGCTACCCCGGCAGACGACCCTGCGATTTCGCACGATATCAACACCGTGTACGTAGTCGATGCCGATGGTCTTCAGGTCGCAACACTAGGCAACCCCGGTTACCAGCCATCAGCTCAATCGGTTCAACAGATCAGCAAAGTCGACATTCTTATCATCAATACTGAGTCGCAAGGGCTAGAGTCCGATGAAATGTCGGCAGTAATCAGAAACCTCGAACCGAAGATGATTGTTCCTTCGGGTTACGACGCTGCGACAGGCAAGCCAAGCGCTGCCATGCAACGGTTACTAACTGAGTTAGGCGTGAAAGAGTTTGAAGCAACATCAAAACTCACTGTGAGCAAGAGTGGTCTACCTGATGAACGAGCGGTAGTAGTGCTTCAGCAGCGCCCCGAGGCCTAGGCAATCTGAGTCGCTAGTTGCTAGCGGAATCATTTGAGAAGCAAAAAGCCCCTGCGAATTGCAGGGGCTTTTTTATTGTTCTGATTGCTGTTCGCAACGGAACCAATTGGAAGTACGGCGGTTACCGTGCGTTCCGTTCGATCCGTCGCCACGCTAGCAGAGCCAGAGGAGCCAGTAGAAGTGCAATGTTGCCTAATCCTGCCGGTCCACCCTCTCTTGCGCTGCAAGAGCCACCAGCAGCCTCTTCAGCCACAGCGGTTGCCGTTGCCTGCGCTGCAGCTGTAGCTGAGACGTCGGCAATCGGAGTTGGCGTCGGCGTAGACGTTGGCACCACGGTCGGTGTTGGCGTCGGCGTCGGCGTACGGGTTGGCTCCGGAGTTGGAGTAGGTGTTAGCGTCGGAGTCGGCGTTGGTGTGTTTGTCGGCACCGGAGTCGGCGTCGGCAAAGGAGGGAACACCAATAGGAAGTTCTCTCTGCGAACGCCATCTTCGAACACGTCGCCCTGAAGGGCTTTTGTTTCACCGATGAAGAATTCGATCGGTCGTCCATCATATTTTTCGAAATATGGATCAATGGTCAGGAAATACTCACCGCTGAACACTGACGCAAATGGGGTGATGAAATCATCGATCACTGCGTAAATAAGTGTTCCGTCCGGCGGTGGTACTGACCCAGCTCGTACACGTCCTTCATAGAAGGTCGGTGCGAGGAGTACCGGTGTTGCAGTTGGCGTCGGTGGTACCAGCGTCGGAGTTGGTGTGGCGAGTGGAGCGAACGGGAATCGAAGATTTTGCTCGCGAAGCTGGGGAAGTCCCCAATCGGTAATTTCGTTGCCGAATTGATCGAGGAACGCGTATGGTGTCTTCTCGTCAGCTTGCGCCTGGTCTTCGAGCCAGAACGTTACATCTTTGCCTATCAGATTGTCGGGAGCATGGATAAACAGACCAACAAATTGGTTTTCTGCCTGTTCCCCCACTACAACAGAATTCGAAACCCAGTCGTCGATCTTGGCTGTGATGATCATGCCGTTCGGATCACCGCCGCCCGAGATCGTTACAGATCCATGCAACGTTATAGCTGAGATGCTTGGGATTTCGCCCTGAGCGTTTACACGTTCGCCTAGTCCCGAAATCAGACCAGCCAGAACGGCGGTCACGATTAACACTAGTGCCAGTCTAGATTTCATATTTATCACTCCGGCGCCCGTGCTCGGTATTAGATATCTGAATTCAGAAGAACGCCCCCCTCCCGATGATTCGGAAGGGGGGCGCCCGTTTTTACGTACTTACTTCTAGCAAAGGTCCTTACGGAACGATGTGTGGAAGTTGTCCGTTGTCCTGTGGGCTGATGAAGACCCAGATACCAGAACCAATGGTTACGGTGTCTGAACTTACCTGCTCACGGAACTTCGAAGTCACGGTGTCGAATGTGTACGCTCGACCGTTATTCACGGTGTTGAAGTACGTACTGCTAGTGACGTTTACGCCAGTACCAGAAGCATTCGGTCGTGTAAGGGTTGCACCCTTGTTGCCAGACTGAGTCTGTGAACGGCTTTGGTCAACCACACCAACTAGGTTCCAACCGTTACCGGTTGCAATCGTAGTCAGGCCTGGTCGTGCATCGCCAGGACCAGTTGGTCCCTCAAGGGATACCTTCTGGTCTTCAAAGTTCGAAGTCTCAACCCAGTAACCAGGTCCAGCTGTAACGCTCGCCAGGCCAGGAGTGGTCTGAGAAGTGTATGCAGCCGATCCAACCTTAGAAGCAATTCTCCACGGCTGTGAAGGCGTGGTTGCGTCGTAGGCAACAACCTGTTTTACACCAGTGTTCGACAGAACAGTGTTGACGTCAGTGTCGAGTGGGTTCGATGGGAAGGAAACAGAGTTCCAGCCAGCGAAGAGCTCAACAACGAAGTCAGTTCGGTCAGACTTAGTGAACTTGGTTGTAGTGGTAAGGGTGTTACCAGCAGCGTCCTTAGCCTTCACAACGTACGTGTGCGATGCGTTAGTCAAAGCAGTTGCAGGTTGGAAGAAGAAGGTTTTGCTGTCAGCCGAAGCGATAACACTAGAAGTTACGTCGACAGTGTCGAGAGTAGCTGATGTGATCGTTACGGTTGATACCTCAGAACCGGCTTTGTAGTCAGTTGTGAGGAACGGGTTCGACTGAGTTGTCGTACCAGAGTTTGCTGGAGTTGAAGTCGGAGCGGATACTACCTTGTCAAGCGTGTATGCCTTGACGTTGTCTTTACCACTGGTAGCAGCGTTGCTCGCCGAGTCGGTTGCAACAACCTTGACTGCACGCCTGCCATCAGCAGATGAACCCTTGGAAACCACGAGGCTCCAAACGTTTCCACCCTGAGCTACAGCGAAAGTACCGTTGTTGACGTTACCCACAGTCGAAACTGGAGTTAGGTCAGCCTTGATGTCAGTAACTGTGATCTTAGGCGGAGCCTGAAGGTCCTCGTCAGAAGAAACAGTAACTGTCATCTTGTCAGCCGTTAGGCTGTCAGCCGCTTCGCTGCCTGTGCCAGAACCAGAACCCGCTGAGCGGACTACGGTGATGACAGGAGAGAGCTTGTCAGCTGCAATAGCCGAACCAGCGTCTGTTGAGTTACCAGCAAGATCTTGGACAGTGCCCTGAATCTTGACAGTAGGTTTGTTGTTCGACGGAATCGTCGCGTCGAGGTCAAGGTAAACGTCCGAGCCCTGTACAACTACGCTTGCAGGAACGAAAGTTCCGCCAGCACCGCTGAATACGACCTGGAAGTCAGAAGCACTTACAGAAGTGTCTTTGATCTTGCCATCGAATCGGACAACGATCGAGTCACGAACGTTAGACTTCTCAGCCGGAGTTGTGATTGATGTGTCCCAAGCCTTACCAGTTTCCGAAGAAGAAATGTTCGGAATAATTTGGTCAATCTTGATTGTGTGAGGCTGGTTACCGTGTCGGCCAGTGCCGTCGTTTCCAGTAGCAGACTTGGCGTCTGAGTAACCGTAGTTACCAGCGAGGTCAGTTGCTCGTATCTGGAAGTCGACAGTATCGTCCGGGTTGGTGATACCAGCGTGCGGAAGTACAACAGTCTCTGTGTAAGAGAACGGAAGTGAGTTAACACCATCGCTCAAAGCACTTAGGTCGATACTAGCAACCTTGCCTGAAACAGTAGGCAGGGTAGGAGTACCAGGAAGCACTGAACTTCTTGACGCACCGGAAGTAATAACCGGTAGAGCATTTGTCTTGTCAGTTCGGTCGTCGATGTTCAGCGAGAATGAGCTGATATCAAGACCAGACTGGTTGTCGGTTACGTTACCTGTGAAGGTAGGCAATCGGTTCTGAGTCTCAGATCCAGATGTAGGTGTACTGATCGTTGCAGTAGGCACAGTTGTGTCTAGTGAGTAAGAGGCAGTACGTGGAACGTTAGTTGCAGTACCAGAAGTATCTGCATCAACGTAAGTAACAGTAATCGGACCAGCTACAGCCGGAATGATTCCAGGATTACCAGTCAGACCTGTACCAGGCTTACCGGCAGCCAAAGCTGTAGTTCGCTCGCTAACAAGCACTTCACCTTCAAATCGACTGGTGTTTCGACCAGTTTCTGTGAGGGTAACAACGGCAGTTCCGCCAGTGTCTACAACACTCTTGACTGTGACTGTAAGTCCGTCAATATCTGACGATGGGTATCCGATGTCGACGTTACCGATTGCACCAGCAGTGTGGTCAACCTGAAGTGTGATCAGCGGTGCGTTTGTGCCATCACCGACATAGTCGATGCTCTTGACACTGACGTTGGCGATGTTTGCACCACCAGCGTTTAGACGAACCTTGATGTCACCGATTGCTCCGATAATAGGGCTTGTAGCCGTATTGGAAAGAGCAATCTGAAAGGTTGAACCTACAGCATTCAATGTCACAGCGTAGTTCTGTGACGAGATCGCTGTAGTGTGGTTCAAGTCGGCGTCAATGACCGTAATGATGAATCGGTCGGAATTTGCAACGATGTCTCGTGCAGTTGTTCCAGTCGACGCATATGAGGCATATGTCCCATACACCGTGCTAGCAGATGTTCGACCTGACACAGCCGTTGAAGGCTCTGTGGTCAGACCGGAGGCTTTGTTGGTGACATACACCTTGCCGTCCGCTGCTGCACTGGCGGAGTGAGAGAGGCCTACAACAGCTACCGCAACCAACGCAATAAGCGTAAGTCCGGAAAGCAATTTAACTGATAGCTTCACAGCTTCAGTCCCCCTTGCATCCGCGTATCACCCACAACAATGGCAGAAGGTAGAAAGAAAAATTCTTCCACCATTGCCAGGTGGTATGAAACCCGGAGATCTCCATACATTTATCCTCCCGCAAGTGCGGAAGGTTTGCCGATTCCATTATTTCTGTCCTGCCCAAATGCTGGCCAATCGGCACGCGCAACATCGGACGTAGGGACAAACTAAAGTGATTTAATCACCGTAGTGAATACGATGTCAACCCTTTCAGCATAGGCCCTGTACTGATTTGTACGTTTGATTAGTGTGGACACACATCCGTTACCGGGTATGTATTCACCTACGTACTCATCTGTTCTAACGAACTATAGAGAGCCTTCTGAACGGGAGTCAACAAATCCCATAACAATATAAAGCTAGTTTGCGTTACCAAAGAATTACATCCTAAGAACGTATCCTGATGATTAACCGCAAACCCACTTATGTTGAACTAAACCTTTTCGGGTTTTGTGATCGAACCAAGGAACTCGTCGTTCGTCTGGGTTCTAGCCATTCGTTCGAGAATTCGTTCGGCGGCTTCGGTCGGGCTGTTCGAGTCTTGTCCAATAATTCCCATCATTCGACGTAGCAGCCATACCTGCTTCAACGTGGCGTCGTCCTGAAGTAGTTCTTCGTGACGTGTTCCACTTCGTTCGATGTCGATTGCTGGCCATAGGCGACGTTCTGCCATCCTGCGATCAAGATGCAGTTCCATGTTGCCGGTCCCTTTGAACTCTTCATAAATGAGATCATCCAAACGAGAACCCGTGTCGATCAGCGCAGTAGCGATGATCGTAAGGCTGCCTGCTTCTTCACAGTTACGGGCAGCACCAAAGAAGTGCTTCGGTGGGTATAGAGCATTAGGGTCCATACCACCCGATAGTGTCTTACCGCTGCTTGGAACCGAAAGGTTATATGCACGTGCAAGTCGGGTAAGGCTGTCGAGAAGTACGACTACGTTCTCACCGCTTTCAACCAGCCGGCGCGCTCGTTCGAGTGCAACCTCAGCTGTGCGGCAGTGGTCTTCGATAGGTTCATCGAAAGTCGAACTGAACACCTCGCCTTTAATGGTGCGGCGCATATCAGTGACTTCTTCAGGTCGTTCGCCGATGAGGGCGACGATGATGTAAATCTCAGGATGGTTCTCGGTGATGCCTGCGGCTATCTGCTTAAGGAGAACAGTTTTACCTGCCTTAGGCGGTGCAACGATAAGTGCTCGCTGCCCTTTACCGACAGGAGCGACCATGTCGATCATGCGAGTAGCCATCTGCTTAGGAGTGGTTTCAAGCTTGATCTGGTCGTTCGGGTAGACCGATGTGAACTGGTCGAACTTAGGTCGCTTTGAAGCAGATTCTGGGTCGAAGCCGTTAACCAGCTCGACACGAATTAGGCCGAAGTATTTTTCGCCTTCTACTGGAGGTCGAACCTGACCGGCAACCATGTCGCCCTGTCGAAGTCCGAATCGTCGAACCTGGCTTTGCGAAACATAAATATCTTCGGTGCCACCACGTTTACCTGGGGTTCGAAGGAAGCCGTATCCGTCGCCCAAAAGGTCGAGAATGCCTGCTCCTACGAGCTGGTCGGTAGATTCGGCGACTGATGCAAGAACTTCTAGAACCAGTTCGGTCCGCTGGGTCGGAACTCGCTTGATGCCTTTATCGATGGCCAACTGTCGAAGTTCATCGTTCGTCTTTGCACCAAGGTTTCCCAAATCGGGTAGCTTGCTCTCGTCTACCTCGAAATTATCTTTTGGCAGCCCTGCCGGGCGTTGCCCGCCTCCGCCGCCGCCTCTTGGGCGTCGTCGTCCTGATCGTCGGCGATTGCCGCCGCGGGATTGGGATGATCGGGTT
>Ga0233439_10004613_pt1 | contig 13213 bp, 14 predicted proteins | sample SI_123_September_6_FD_182713 | JGI IMG/M metagenome (GOLD analysis project Ga0233439, IMG submission 182713) | Seawater microbial communities from Saanich Inlet, British Columbia, Canada - SI_123_September2016_100_MG | ecosystem: Environmental > Aquatic > Marine > Inlet | place: Canada: British... | reverse complement strand
TGAACACCCCGGCGGTAACCATGGTTGCCGCATGGATCAGGGCCGACACTGGCGTTGGGCCTTCCATGGCATCGGGCAGCCACGTGTGCAGCCCCAACTGGGCCGATTTACCCATGGCACCGATAAACAACAACAAACAAAGGGTCGTGATGATGTTCGCTTCCATGCCCAAAAATACAAAGGTCTTGCTGGCCATGGCCGGAACGGATTGGAACACGGTATCGAATGACACCGCATTGAACACCATAAACACCCCGAATATGCCAAGGGCAAAGCCAAAATCACCAACGCGGTTGACCAAAAAGGCCTTAATCGCGGCGGCATTGGCACTGGGCTTGTCATACCAGAACCCGATCAACAGATAGGATGCAAGGCCAACGCCTTCCCAACCAAAGAACATCTGGACGAAGTTATTGGACGTCACCAGCATCAACATAAAGAAGGTAAACAGCGACAAATAGCTGAAGAACCGCGCGATGGATTTGTCGTGGGCCATGTAGCCAAAGGAATAAACGTGGACCATGCCCGAAACCACAGTGACCACCACACACATCAACGATGACAGCGTATCAAACCGCAACGCCCAGCTAACTTCAAACGTGCCGGAAGTGATCCAACGCAGCACTTCGATATCACGGGGTTGGCCGCCGATGCCCACCTGGACAAATGCAATCACAGCAAACACGCCCGACAGCAGCAATGCGCCGGTGGTGATCAGGCGCGCTGGCCCGTCACCAATCAGGCGGCCAAACAGGCCAGCGATTAACGCGCCAACAAGTGGCAAAAAGACAATGGCCGAATACATGCGCGCGCTTACCCCTTAAGCCTGTTGATGTCCTCAACCGCGATGGAACCACGGTTGCGGAAGTAAACGACAATGATGGCAAGACCGATGGCTGCTTCTGCAGCCGCCACCGTCAAGATGAACATGGCAAAGACCTGTCCCACCAAATCACCAAGATTGGCAGAAAATGCCACCAGATTAATATTGACCGCCAAAAGCATCAATTCCACAGACATCAAAATGATGATGACGTTCTTTCGATTGAGGAAAATGCCAAACACCCCAAGGGTGAACAGCACAGCGGCAACAACCAGATAATGGGCAAGGGTGATGGTAAACATGTTAAATCCCCTTCCCTTTTTCGACGTCGCGCAGTTCCACCGCATCATCGCGTGATCTTGCCACCTGATCGGAAATCACCTGGCGGCGCACCCCGGGGCGTGCGCGGAGCGTCAACACAATGGCGCCAATCATGGCCACCAGCAAAATCAAGCCAGATGCCTGAAACAGGTAAAAATATTTGGTGTAAAGCAACTGGCCCAAAGCTTCGGTGTTGGTGGTGTCGGTCAAGGCCGGGGTCTTCGCCGCAATCAACCCGCCCGCTTCCGGGGCGCTGTGCCAGGCGGCAATGACAAAGACCAATTCCGCCATCAAAATCAGGCCGATCAATCCACCAATGGGCAGGTATTGCAAAAAGCCTTCGCGCAATGCCGCAAAGTTAATGTCCAACATCATCACGACAAACATAAACAGAACCGCCACCGCGCCGACATAAACAATCACCAAAATGAAGGCCAGAAATTCTGCCCCCAACAGGATAAACAACCCTGCAGCATTAAAGAATGTCAGGATCAGGAACAACACGGAATGAACCGGGTTGCGCGCAGCAATCACCATCACACCGGATGCAATGGCCGTTGCAGCAAACATATAAAAAGCGAGTGCGGTCAAAATCATCTAGCGGCCTACCGGTACCTGGATTCGGCGTCTAAACGATGGGCAATTTCATTTTCCCAACGGTCGCCGTTATCCAAAAGTTTATTCTTGTCGTAAAGTAGTTCTTCGTGGGTTTCTGTTGCGAATTCAAAATTCGGCCCTTCCACGATGGCGTCCACCGGGCAGGCTTCTTCACATAATCCGCAATAAATGCATTTTGTCATGTCGATGTCATAGCGCGTGGTGCGTCTGGACCCATCATCGCGCGGCTCGGCCTCAATGGTGATGGCCTGGGCCGGACAGATGGCTTCGCACAGCTTGCACGCAATGCAGCGTTCTTCGCCATTGGGATAGCGCCTAAGGGCATGTTCGCCCCGAAAGCGCGTCGACAGCACGCCCTTTTCATAAGGGTAGTTGATCGTCACCTTGCGCTTGAAAAAATAACGCAATGTCAGCCACATCCCGGAAATAATTTCCCGCAGACCAAACGCCTTGATTGCGCGGACAATTACCGACATGGCGCTCTCCTGTCCAAACGAACTGCGTGTTTGATCATCAAACCCCTCATTTTGGTACCCATCCGAACGCGACCAGCACACCTGCGGTGATCACCACCCAAATCAACGACAAGGGCAAAAATATTTTCCAGCCCAACCGCATCAATTGGTCATAGCGATACCGGGGGAAGGTTGCGCGCACCCATAAAAACAGGAACAAGACGAAACAGATTTTGCCCACGAACCAAAGTGGCCCCGGCACCAGATTAAAGGGTGCGATGTCCACCGGCGGCAACCAGCCGCCCAGGAACAAAATAACCGTCATCGCGCTCATCAAAATCATGTTCGCGTATTCACCGAGGAAGAACATGGCAAAGGTCATGGATGAATATTCGACGTTGTACCCTGATACCAGTTCCGCTTCGGCTTCGGGCAAATCAAACGGCGAACGATTGGTTTCAGCCAGCGTGGAGATAAAGAACACCACAAACATCGGGAACAGCGGAATGGCAAACCACATGCCTTGTTGGGCCATCACAATCTTTGAAAGGTTCAGCGACCCAACACACAACAAGACGGTGACGATCACCAGCCCCATGGAAATTTCGTAAGACACCATTTGTGCCGCAGACCGCAGCGCGCCCAAAAAGGCATATTTGGAATTGGAGGCCCAACCCGCCATCAAGATGCCGTAAACCCCAAGAGACGAAATGGCGAACAGGTACAAAATACCCACATTGATATCGGCCAGAACCATGCCCGCATCAAACGGGATCACCGCCCAGGCAACCATGGACAGGCTGAACGTCACCACCGGTGCCAATATAAAGACAACCTTGTTGGCCGATGATGGGATCACCGTTTCCTTGACGAATAATTTCAGGCCATCGGCCAAAGGCTGCAACAACCCCAAAGGCCCAACCACATTGGGGCCCTTGCGCAATTGCATGGCGGCAATCACCTTGCGCTCAAAATAAGTCAGATACGCAACCGCCACCAACAACGGCACCAAAATCGCCAAAATCTTGGCGACAATAATAATGCCCGGCAGCATATACAGGGTCCAGAGCTCAGCCATCGGTCCCCGTCTTTGTCTTTTTAGCCGAAAGCAATTCGGTGCATTGCGCCATGGTGATGGAAGAACGGCTGATGGGGTCCGTCATATAGAAATTATCAACCGGGATTGCAAAATCATCATTGTTCATAGAGCTCTCTGGGGAACCGGCTGTGCCAAACGCGTCCCAAGGTGCTGCAACAATCTCATCAATGGTTTCAAACACCGGATTGACCAAAGCCATATTAGCCCGCACGTCATCGATGGAATTATACGGCAAGGTTTTCCCGATGGTTTCTGAAAAGGCCCGAAGAATTTTCCAGTCTTCTTTGGCATCCCCCAATGGGGCGTGGGCCATGCGGGCACGCTGCACGCGGCCTTCGGTATTCACATAGGTGGCATCTTTTTCGGTATAAGCCGCACCCGGCAAAACAACGTCAGCGCGGTGCGCGCCGTTATCGCCATGATGGCCCTGATACACGACGAAGGCCTTGCCCAAACCATTCATATCAATTTCATCGGCACCCAAAAGCCAAACCAGTTTGATGTCGCCCGCACCAGCTCCGTCAACAATTCCGGCAACATCACGGCCATTTTCTCCCGGCACCAGACCAATATCCAACCCGCCAACGCGACTGGCGGCATTTTGCAACAGATTGAACCCGTTCCAACCGTCTTTGATGCACCCGAATTTTTCAGCCAATTTATGGGCTGTCGCCAAAACCGCCGCACCATCATCGCGGGCCACCATACCGGCACCCAGAATGATCATGGGCTTTTCAGCACTTTCCAGAACCTTTGAAAAATCATGCTTGCCATCAAGGATCGATGACAAGGCTTCGGGCCCTGCCCCTAGATGTTCGGCACCATAGGTCGCATCCTTTGTGGGCTTCCTGATAATTCCGATATCAAAGCCACCTGCCAACCAACGCCTGCGCAATCGCGCATTGATGATGGCGGCTTCGGTGCGGGGATTGGCACCAATGATCAAACAGGCATCGGCATCATCGATGCCGGAAATGGTCGAATTGAACAGCCATGATGCACGGCCGTCATACCCCAGCTTTGAGCCGTCTTGGCGGCAATCAACATTGGGAGAACCCAGTGCTGCCATCAGGTCTTTCAGGCCCAACATGGATTCGCAATCGGCAAGATCACCGGCAATGGCCGCAATCTTTGATCCATCAAGACCCTTCATGGCCCCGGCAATAGCAGCGAAAGCGTCATCCCAAGAGGCTGGCACCAATTTTCCGTCGCGCCTGACATAAGGCGTATCCAGACGCTGGCGACGCAATCCGTCATAGGCAAACCGAGTTTTATCGGAAATCCATTCTTCGTTGATGTCTTCGTTCAAGCGCGGCAAAACACGCAAGACTTCTGTGCCCCGGCAATCAACCCGAATGTTGGACCCCACCGCATCCATGACATCGATGGTTTCGCATTTGCGCAATTCCCATGACCGCGCCTTGAAAGCAAACGGCTTTGACGTCAATGCCCCAACCGGGCAAAGATCAATCATATTGCCAGACATTTCAGAGCTAACGGCCTTGCCAACGGTGGCGCTGATTTCGGTATCTTCGCCACGACCCAACGCACCCAGTTCTTCGACACCGGCAACCTCGGAGGCAAACCGCACACACCGGGTGCAATGAATGCACCGCGTCATCTGGGTCTTGATCAGGGGACCAAAATCCTTGTTGGATACCGCGCGTTTGTTTTCAGAAAACCGTGAGTGATCAGATCCGTAGAACATCGCCTGGTCCTGCAAATCACATTCGCCGCCCTGATCACAAATCGGGCAATCAAGGGGATGGTTGATCAACAACATTTCCATCACACCGCGTCGGGCCTTTTTCACCATTTCGCTGTCGGTCTTGACCGCCATGCCTTCACCAACCGGCATGGCACAAGACGCCGCCGGCTTTGGTGGGCCAGGAGAAATTTCAACCAGACACATGCGGCAATTGCCCGCAATGGAAAGACGGTCGTGATAGCAGAAGCGCGGAATTTCGATTCCAGCATCTTCACAGGCCTGCAGCACCGTTGTGCCGGGCTCGACCTCGTATTCTTTACCGTCGATGGTCAGTTTAGGCATCTTTAATCCCGCATCCCTTTAAGCTGCCGCGCCAGCGCGCGCATTGATACGACGTTCAATCTCTGGCCGAAAATGACGAACCAATCCCTGAATGGGCCAAGCCGCCGCATCGCCAAGGGCACAAATGGTGTGGCCCTCAATCTCTTTGGTAACCTCTAGCAACAGGTCAATTTCTTCGACCCGCGCTTCACCGGTTACCAAGCGTTCCATCACCCGCCACATCCAACCCGTACCTTCACGGCACGGTGTGCATTGGCCACAGCTTTCGTGTTTGTAGAATTTCGACAATCTTGCAATGGCCCGGACAATATCGGTGGATTGATCCATGACAATGACCCCCGCCGTGCCCAATCCCGATTGGGCTTCTTTCAGGGCATCAAAATCCATTTTAACCGTTTCACAGATTGATTTGGGCAGCACCGGCACCGAAGACCCACCGGGGATCACGGCCAATAAATTATCCCAACCGCCGCGCACACCGCCTGCGTGTTTTTCGATCAATTCCTTTAGGGGAATGCCCATTTCTTCTTCAACGTTGCAGGGTTCGTTCACATGGCCGGAAATACAGAACACTTTGGTGCCCGTATTATTCGGCCTGCCAAAGCCCGCAAACCATGATGCGCCCCGGCGTAAAATAGTCGGTGCCACAGCAATCGTTTCAACATTATTCACGGTCGTAGGACAGCCATAAAGCCCAGCCCCTGCAGGGAACGGTGGTTTAAGACGGGGTTGGCCCTTGCGCCCTTCAAGGCTTTCCAACAGGGCCGTTTCTTCGCCACAGATATAGGCACCGGCACCGCGATGGATGTAAAAATCAAAATCATAGCCTGACCCACAGGCATTCTTGCCTATCAACCCGGCCTCATATGCTTCATCGACGGCCGTTTGAAGATTTTCGGCCTCCCGGTAAAATTCACCCCGGATATAGATGTAAGCCGCATGGGCATTCATGGCAAAGGACGCCAACAATGCGCCTTCAACCAATTTATGGGGATCATTGCGCATCATGTCCCGGTCTTTGCAGGTTCCGGGCTCACCTTCATCGGCATTGATCACCAGATAATTGGGACGACCATCTTTTGATTCTTTTGGCATGAACGACCATTTGACCCCGGCCGGGAACCCTGCCCCGCCGCGACCGCGCAGGCCGGATTCTTTCATCTCGTTGATGATCCAATCAGAGCCCTTGGCCAAAATTTCCTTGGTGCCATCCCAATCGCCACGGGACTGTGCACCGGCAAGGCGAAAATCCTTGTGCCCGTAAAGATTGGTGAAGATACGATCCTGGTCAGCCAGCATCACGCGTCTCCCTTCAAGGATGTAAGGCCTGAAATTGGCTCAGACCCTTCACGGCCCGATTGCGGCCCGGGTTTTGATGTGTCCCCGGCCTTGATGGCCCGCAGCAATGCCTTGGCACTGTCAGGGGTTAAATCTTCGTAATAATCATCGCCAATCTGGAGCATGGGTGCATTGACACAGGCCCCCAGACATTCGACTTCGCGCAAGGTGAATTCGCCATCACCCGTGGTTTCACCAAGGCCGATATTCAATTCTTCTTCGCATGCCGTGACAATATCGGCAGAACCCCGCAACCAGCACGGGGTCGTGGTGCAAACATTGACGCAGGTTTTACCCACCGGTTCCAAATTATACATGGTGTAAAAGCTTGCCACTTCCCACACCCGGATTTCAGCCATGTCCAGCATTTCGGCAACATATTCCACCGCAGCACCGGGCAACCATCCACCGTTTTGTCGTTGGGCCAGATCAAGCAATGGCAAAACGGCACTGGCCTGGCGGCCTTCGGGATATTTGGCAATGAAGGCTTTTGCTTTTTCTGCATGTTCTGCATCAAAAGAAAATGTTTCGGGCTGGGTGTTCATCGATCTATTTCTCCGAACACAATATCTAGGGAACCAATAATCGACACCACGTCAGCCAGCATGTGGCCCTTTGATAGGAATTCCAAACCCTGAAGATGGGCAAACCCTGGTGCCCGAATTTTGCAGCGATACGGCCGGTTGGACCCATCGGATACCAGATAGACGCCAAACTCACCCTTGGGCGCTTCGACCGCAGAATAAGCCTCACCTTCAGGCACATGATAGCCTTCGGTAAACAGCTTGAAATGATGGATCAAGGCTTCCATGGAATGTTTCATTTCCGCACGCGAGGGAGGCGTGATTTTTTGATCATCGACCATCACCGGGCCACCGGGCATATCGGCAATACATTGGCGAATAATTTTGATGCTTTCGCGCATTTCATCCATGCGCACCAGATAACGGGCGTAACAATCCCCGGTCTTGCCCACAGGCACCGCAAAATCAACCCGGTCATAGACATCATAGGGCTGGGATTTACGCAAATCCCATGGCGTGTCTGAACCGCGCAGCATTGGACCGGTAAAGCCCCAATCAATGGCATCGCGGGCTGACACCACGCCGATATCCACTGTTCGCTGTTTGAAGATGCGGTTATCGGTCAACAACCCTTCGACATCATCCAAATGGGCAGGGAAACCATCACAGAATGTCAGGATGTCTTCGACCAAACCTTCGGGCAGATCAACATGCACACCGCCCGGGCGGAAATAGGCAGAATGCAGCCGCGCGCCAGATGTGCGTTCATAAAATTCCATCAGCTTTTCGCGCTCTTCAAAACCCCAGAGCAGCGGCGTCATGGCACCAACATCCAGTGCCATGGTGGTGATGTTCAAAATGTGATTCAAGATGCGGCTGATTTCCGCAAACATGACCCGAATATATTGCGCGCGCAGTGGCGGCGTGATGCCCAAAAGTTTTTCGACCGCCAACGCATAGGCATGTTCCTGAGACATCGGGGCCACATAATCCAGACGATCAAAATACGGCACCGCCTGAAGGTAGTTTTTGTATTCAATCAGCTTTTCTGTGCCGCGATGCAAAAGCCCGATATGCGGATCGGCCCGCTCCACCACTTCACCATCCATTTCAAGCACCAGACGCAAAACGCCATGGGCCGCTGGATGCTGAGGACCAAAATTGATGGAATAATTCTGGATCTGGGTTTCAGCCATCGGTGCCTTCCCCCTTTTCTTCTTCTTTTTGTTCTTTTTCTTCTGCGTCGCGCACGGACTGTGCCCCTTCCCATGGGCTCAGGAAATCAAAATTGCGAAATTCCTGGGTCAACTTGACCGGTTCATAAACCACCCGCTTTTGATCATCGTCGTAACGCACCTCGACATAGCCCGACAGGGGGAAATCTTTGCGTAAGGGATGGCCTTCGAAACCATAATCTGTCAGCAATCGGCGCAGATCGGGATGGCCGGAAAACAGAATGCCATACATGTCCCATGCTTCGCGTTCCCACCAACCAGCAGCGGAAAACACGCCCGTCACCGAAGGAATGGGGGTGTTTTCATCGACCCGGGCACGGACCCGGACGCGGTGGTTTTGGCGCAGGCTAAGCAGGTGATAGACCACATCAAACCGCTTTTCGCGTTCTGGATAATCAACCCCGCAAACATCCATCAATTGATGCAGCTGGCAATTGGTATCATCGCGCAGCGTTGTCAGAACCTTGACGATGGCAGCAGAATCCCGAATGGTCACGGTCAGTTCACCATAGGCCACAGCGACACTTTCTATGTCGCCCGCCAGAATATCCTCGATGTATTCACCGAGTTCCTTCAAGGCTTCTAATTGTTGCGCGTCTTGGTTCATTAAACTTTTCTGATAATCCTGATTGGCATCAAGGCTTTTGCCTTAACGCATGATGGTTCCGGTTCGACGGATTTTTTTCTGTAATTGCAAAATGCCGTAAAGCAGCGCTTCGGCTGTGGGCGGACACCCCGGCACATAGATATCAACCGGCACAATCCGATCACACCCGCGCACCACGGAATAAGAATAGTGATAATAACCACCCCCATTGGCACAAGACCCCATGGAAATAACCCAGCGCGGTTCCGCCATTTGGTCGTAAACGCGGCGAAGGGCCGGAGCCATTTTGTTGGTCAGGGTGCCAGCGACAATCATGACATCGGATTGGCGGGGGCTGGGGCGAAAGACAATGCCAAACCGATCGACATCATAACGGCTGGCTGCGGTTTGCATCATTTCTACGGCGCAACACGCCAGACCAAAGGTCATGGGCCACAGCGATCCGGTCCGCGCCCAATTCACCAAAGAATCAAGACTGGCAACGACAAAGCCCTTGTCCTGCATTTGCTGGGCAACACCCTTCATAATCTGGTCCTGTGCAGGACCTGGGGGCAAGCCGCCTGATTGGGTTTCATTGGTCACGGTCATCAACCTTTTCGCAAACGATGCGGGATTACTCCCACTCAAGCGCGCCCTTCTTCCATTCATAGACAAAACCGATGGTCAACACCCCAAGGAAAATCATCATGGACCAAAAACCAAACAGCCCAATATCCCCAAGGGCCACGGCCCATGGAAACAGGAAGGCAACTTCAAGGTCAAAAATGATAAACAGGATGGCAACCAGATAGAACCGGACATCAAACCGGCCACGGGCATCATCAAAGGGATCAAAGCCGCATTCATATGCGCTGAGTTTGTCTTGATCGGGGCGTTGCTGGGCGACGATAAAAGACGCGACAACCATGGTGACAGCAAGACCAACGGCAATGCCCAGAAAAATCAAAATGGGCAGATATTGCACCAGAAGTTCCTGCATCACACCGTCCGTTTAGCGTTTATTTTCTTTTTAAAAACCACTGCCACGATTGCCCCCATAACAAGAGGCCGTGATAGCGCTAGACTATAAACTCAGGCCTTAAGAATAAAAGCAAAGATTGCCTGTATTCGGCCCTGCCGGACCCAGAAAAGGTACAGGCAGGATATTGAAAAAGTGGCGGGAGTGACGGGACTCGAACCCGCGACCTCTGGCGTGACAGGCCAGCGCTCTAACCAGCTGAGCTACACCCCCAATATGATCCGATCACCAACTGAAACCATGACCGAATTTGAGAACCGTGGTGTAGCCGGACGACAAGGGGCTGTCAACAAGTGAACGGGGCTAAATGGCTCTATTTTCAAGAATTTTTCAGCCCTAGCGGCGAGAGACAACAAAACACTTCGATCCATTGTTTTTCAGATCAACGCAAAGACTTTTGGCCTTACTATCATCGACAAAGGGGCCAAGCTGAGAACGATAAAAAATTCCACGGGGGCCGAGCTTGATTTCATTGACCATAACCGAATGTTCACGGGCCAACTTTGGATGATTGCTATTAAATTGCCGAACAAAATTTTCGGCCCGGATTTCTGTTCTGAAAGAGCCAAACGTGACCCATGACCCGGAATTTGTGGCGGTAGATGTCCTTGCAACGACGGGGTCCGGCTTTGCCACAGCTTTCGCAACAGTTATAGGAGGTGCCTTTACGGGTGCTGGCTTTGCGGCCTTTTGTTCAAATTTTTCCGTGGGAAGAGGCTTGGGTAAAGGCTTTGCCTCGGCTTTGGGGGGATTTTTCTTCATCAATTGCTTCAACAGCGCTGACCGTTTCAGGGCCTTGGCCTGCGCTGCCGCTTTGCGCGCCTGCTGATCTTCCTTGGATTCAAGACATTTGAACCAATACCCGCCTCTTTGCTGTGCCGACAGCAAGATTTCACGGTCATAACCGGCGCATGCTTTGGTGGCAATATTGATGGCTTCTTCGTGGGTGTTGGCCTCAACCACCACTTGGTGCTTATTGGAAATAACCGTTTGGGGCGCACAACCAACAAGCAATGCGGCCATCACACAGACCGGCCCAATGCCAGCCAATTTAAGCAACGATGTTTTTTCAATACCAACCATAATAATCCCTCCTATGGGAATAACCGGCTTATGCAAGCCAGCCCCCACCTAATAAGATGTCCGGACGATAGCGTGAGATAATATGATTAAAAATGTATTAAAATTAATAGGATACAGAAATATTCTAATGCTTTATCGAAGAAAAATATGGGTCAGGGAACCCGGGGTCTATCCCGCCGGCTTTGATCAAGCCCAAGCCCCATGAGGTGACCAAATTGTGCTAATAACTGGTCAATATCGCTCGAAGGCAGGGCCGGTTTCAGAAGAGAGGCGATATTGGCTTCCAGATGATCCAGGTTGCCTGTCCCAAACAGGACCACATCGGCGCCAGTTTCATGATGGGCAAACCGATACGCGGCATCTAAAAGACTGTCCGCCCCAGTGTGATGAAGTCCATGGTTTTTCTCTTTTAAAGGGGTTATTACCCCCATATTGCACGTGCTGTCTCTGTGATGACCTCGAATTTCTGCCATTGCTGGTCTTCTTCGATTGCGACCTTACGGTATCCCCCAAAACCGCATTGTGGACTTAACGCCAGATTGTCGAGCGGCAAGTAGGCTGCGGCCTCATGGATACGCTGCTGCAAGTCATCGGATCGCTCTATGTCCGGGCTCTTGGTGGTGACCAGCCCCAGCACCGCGACCTTGTCTTTAGGCACGAAGCGCAACGGCGCAAAGTCTCCGGCGCGCTCGCTATCGTATTCAAGCAGCAACCGATCGTGCTTAAGCTCTGAGAACAATTGTTCTGCGATGGCGTCATAATGGCCTTCGCGGTGCCATTGGGGGGCTACTTTTCCAGTTTCAGGGTCCAGCGTACGGGCACCGCCACGACAAACGTGAAGCCCAAAGACCACGCCCTCAAATCCGGCAATAACGGCGTTATCAGCAGCGATGGAGCGCGCCATGCGCTTTTCCGGGTCTTCTCCCCTCGACCGCATTTCTGCGATGGATACGTCGTCAACATAAGACGTGTAACCGGGCGCATCGATTTGAATATAGCGGCACCCCGCCGCAATGAGTTCGCCAATCATGGTGCGTTCGATCGCAACGACATCGGCAATGAACGCATCAACATCTTCATAGACCGTGTCACTTTGGTCAAACTGATCGGCAATTCGGTCTGCACTCAGCAAGGTGACCTTGATCGGGCACGTAGCGGTCACCGCGCTCAGGCGGAACTCCTCAAGCGGCACATTTTGTTTGAGATACAATTTTTCCGTCACGGACCAACGGTTGTGACCAGACGATACGGTCCGGCTGTATGGCTGCCCGCTCACGTTCTCGCCAGGCCCCTTTGCCAAGGGCCGCGAAAATCCACCCACGGCGGCGTTGAAGCTGTCTTGAAAGTTGCGCCGGCGCAATTCACCATCGGTGACCACCGACAAACCGATTTCTTCTTGTTTACGGATAATATTGGCAATCGCTGCTTCACGGGCGGCGATGAAATCTTCTTCAGAGACATCCCCTCTTTCCCGCTTTTCAAACAGGTCCCGAAGCGGGGCAGGTGCTCGTAGCGCACCGACATGATCGACACGCAATTTCTTTATATTTTCAACGCTTATTGCACCATTTTTGGCCATGTCACGATTCCGTAGAACACAGGGTTTATCCGTTTATAAAAAATTGCCAGTCGCTTTTGTTACAGCCCCATAACCACGGATTTCTATTAATGTGGGTGCCCATCGGAATTGTCATGCTTAGGGGGGGCTTTTGCCATGGGTTTCGCCGGGTGTTCCTCCACCGCTTCATGCCCGTGCCCATGCCCGTCGCTTTTCCCGTCGCTGGAACTTGAAGGCAGCGAAGATACCCCAAGGCCATGTTGGAAAACCAGTTCCCCGCCTTTGAATCCCGTAATCCCGAGAAGAAAAACGGCAAGAAAAACAGACCAGAAGAAAGGCCAGCCTGACCTGCGTTTTTGCCTAAGGACCCAGATCCTCCAGATCGCCAAAACACACCAAACCAGAGCCGTCACGACGGCAAAATTACGGTGATCAATCATTGCTAAATGAGACGGTGCATCATGGGCGACGGTGTTAAAGGCAT